>Ga0190272_10000151_pt1 | contig 43306 bp, 33 predicted proteins | sample Popmic504T_FD_133746 | JGI IMG/M metagenome (GOLD analysis project Ga0190272, IMG submission 133746) | Populus adjacent soil microbial communities from riparian zone of Shoshone River, Wyoming, USA - 504 T | ecosystem: Environmental > Terrestrial > Soil > Riparian zone | place: USA: Wyoming...
AGGAATGGCTTGCGGGCTCTTTAGCGCAGCTATTACAGAACCGGCGTTCCCTCCGGCCTCCTTTGCTCTTTCGAGATCAATGCCCACAAGTTCCCATATGAACAAAATACCAGCCCAGAGCATGAGCTGTTTGCGGGCCTTGTGGTATTCAGGTGTCAGTGCTTTTGGTTCAGGTTTTGGTCGTTCGGCTTTGACTTCCTGGTCAGGCATGCAGTCACCCACGGATGAGGTTGAAGAACAGAGCGGCTTATATCACTAATTCAGACGTTTGGATAGGGCGAAAAATTTCCGACGTTAGGGACAGATTCAGCCTGGAAGGCTGCCCGAGAGTAGCCGGTTGGTCGCAGCGCAGCGGAGACCACCGGAATACCAGGAACCATGGTCCGCAACCCGGAGGGTTGCCAGACAGCACCCATCGCAAAAGAGGCATTGGAACAGTGGCAGTGGTACCCCTTCGGGGTGCATACGAAAGGTTCGCGGCTTTTCCGGTGGTCTTCGCTGTGCTACGACCACCGGATCCTGGAGACGGCCTTCGGCTCAAGTGCAAAGCACGCGGAGAGTGCGGCAGCATAAAGCCTGGGGTGGAGCGCAGCGGAACCCCAGGTTAGTTGCGGCTAACAAAAGAGAGCCCGCGAAGTGGGCGACAGAGGTCTCTTCAGAGAAAACTGCCGCCGGCTTCGCGGGCTCGTCCTTCTATGCTCTCGTGGTCCTGGGGTTCCGCTGCGCTCCACCCCAGGCTTTATGCTGACGCACGCTTCGCGCGCTTATTCCTCTATAAACATTTGGCTCCTGGCGGGCCGCGTGTACTTCAGCTCGTGGCGGCTTCTTTCGCGGATGTGAACTCTGGCAGGGCGTCGAAAACTTCCAACGCATACTTCACATTCCCAAATGGCGCAGACACCTGCACGCCGTGGATGATGTCGCGCACTTCCAGGAGGGACTCGCGCGCGATCTTCAACCCTTCATCTCGTCCATCTTCTTTGCTAATCGCCGACGCAGCGCGCATTCGTTCCATAATCGACGGAGTCACTCGCACCCCCGGCACTTCGTTATGCAGAAACTCGGCATTGCGATAAGACACCAGCGGCCAGATGCCGGCGATGATCGGAATCTTCACGTGCTCGATGCTCTTGATGAAGTCGCGCAGTTGGTCCGTATCAAACACTGGTTGGGTAATCGCATACTGCGCACCCGCCTCAACCTTGTACTCAAAGCGCCGGATCTCTTCTTCGGGATTAATCGCTCCGGGATTCACACCCACGCCGATGCAGAACGCGGTCGGTTGGCCGATGGGATTGTTGCCCAGATCGAGACCATGGTTGAGCTTGTTCACCATGTTGGTGAGACCGATGGCGTCAATATCAAACACCGCGGTCGCGTCCGGATACGGACCCATCTTCGGCGGGTCGCCAGTTATCAAAAGCAGATTGCGGAGGCCGAGAGCCGACGCGCCCAACAAATCGGACATCATGCCAAGCAGGTTTCGGTCGCGGCAGCAGTAATGCAGGACTGACTCGATGCCAATCTGTCGCTCAACTAATACTGCCGTCGCGAGCGCACTCATACGCGACTGCGCGCGCGCGCCGTCGGGAATATTCACGCCATCGACGCCCGCATCTTTAAGCAATTGAATCGAGCTCAGCGTTTTCTCGGCGTCGACGCCCTTCGGAGGCAACACCTCAACCGACGTTACGAATTCGCCGTTAACAATTTTGCGCGACCATGCTGAACGCTCTTCAGGCGGTACCACTGTGAAATCAGTAGCAACAATCTCCCTGACCTGGGCCAACGGCCCGGAGTCTCGTAGCGATCGTTGCGCCCGCGGGGACGCAGCGCGCACTGCGTCAGAAATTAATTTGATGTGCGCGGGGGTCGTGCCGCAGCATCCGCCGATAAACTTCGCGCCTGACTGAATAAACCGCTTGGCAAACTTCGACATGTACTCAGGCGAGCACATGTAAAACTGCCGGCCCTGTACATCGCGCGGCAAGCCCGCATTAGGTTGAGCAGCTAGTTTCTTTTTCGTAACCGCACGCATCTTCTCGAGGGCGCTGAGAATTATCGCGGGGCCTACACCGCAGTTGAGCCCGATAACGTCCGCGCCCCATTCGTCGAGTTGGGTGGTTAGAAGCTCCGGAGTGGTGCCAAACGATGTGTTGCCATCAGTCTGAATCGTCATCTGAGCGACGATAGGTAGATCACATAACTCACGAACGGCGCGAATCGCCTGCTGCATTTCCGAAACGTCGTTGAAAGTCTCAAGGGAAAAAAGATCCACACCGCCTTCGAGGAGGGCGGCGACCTGTTCCTTAAAAAGATCCTTGGCTTCTTCAAACGAGGTTGGGCCATAGGGTTCGATGCGAAGACCGAGTGGACCAACCGACCCGGCCACATAGCAGCTGTCTCCGCCGCCTTCGCGGGCCAGCCTTGCGGCGGCGATATTAATTTCACGCAGACTGCCTTCAAGCCCGTATTGGGCGAGCTTAGGCGCGGTCGCGCCGAAGGTGTTGGTTTCAAGGATGTCTGCGCCCGCGCGGCAGTATTCGGAGTGGACTTCGCGGACAAGATCCGGATTACTCAGGTTCGTTTCGTCGTAGCAGCGGTTTATGTAAACGCCCTTGGCGTAGAGCATTGTGCCCATCGCGCCGTCAAAGACGTGGATGGTGTCGGAATCTAGAGCGTCGCGGAAGTCTTTCATATTGGGTTTAGCAAACAGCAATCACCAATCAGCAATCAGCCGGAAGAACTGGCGTTGAAATTCAGTGATGGAGCATTCTTCATAATTGTCGAACCCGACTACGGGATCGGCTGTTTGCTGTCTGCTGATTACTGTTTACTAGTGACCTGTTTTTTCTTTTACGCCTAACAAAAAATCCCGCGCCAAACAGCGCGGGACTTCATTAAGTCAATGAAGTTGTTCGGGTGTATCCAATTCAGGGTTGCCCGAGCTGTTTAGCGGTTGTTTTACGTGGCCGCAAGTCGCCTTAACTCACCACGTTTTCCATTGTGCTTATACGCCCGGGCAAAGAACGATGTCAAGGCGGTGTATGCAATGATTATCGCGTAGCTTTTCCTTTGCGCCCTTTGCGGAAACCTTCGCGTCCTTTGCGGTTAAACAACAGAAGGACCGCAAAGAACGCGAAGAGGGACGCGAAGATCGCAAAGTCAGTGTAGGGGCACCAGCATCCCGTGCTCCTACTGTCGCTTCATGGGTGCGAACGAAAAAATGGAGCGTGCATGGTTCTATCCTTCGCCTTGACAGAGTTTGCTTAATTTGGCTGAATGCTCGCGTTCTTCCGAATTGTCCATAGTCCGTTAGGTCCCTGGGTCACCCCTGGTCAGCGTCAGCCACATCTCCTCGGCTGAAAACTTCGCTTAAGGAAACAACTTATGAGCACAGCAATTGACGGCACCGGGTCCAGTTCGAAGAGCCCTGATGATCGTGCTTTCTTCGGCCATCCGGGCGGACTCTCTACTCTCTTCTTCACCGAGATGTGGGAGCGCTTCAGCTACTACGGCATGCGGGCGATTCTTACGCTTTACATGACAAAGAGTCTGATTGAGGGTGGGCTCGGGTTTGACGAAAAATACGCAGCGCTGATTTATGCCACGTATGTTTCGTCAGTTTGGTATCTGCCACTCGTGGGCGGTTGGCTGGCTGATCGATTTTTGGGAGCCCGCCGAGCGGTCCTGATAGGCGGCATCATCATCGCTTGCGGACACTTCTCGATGGCTGTCAACAGCCATCTGACTTTCTATGCAGGCCTTGTTCTGATCGCCTGCGGCACCGGACTGCTGAAACCCAACATCAGCGCCATGGTGGGCCAGCTATACACCGAGAAGGATCAGCGCCGTGACGCCGGCTTTTCAATTTTCTACATGGGAATCAACCTGGGCGCGTTTCTGTCACCTCTTGTGGTTGGGTTTTTGGCCCAGCATCCGTGGTTTCGTCAATTCCTCGGGTCGATGGGCCTTGATCCCAATTCTGCATGGCACTGGGGATTCGGTGCGGCGGGTGTGGGTATGACCTTGGGGTTGATTCAGTATGTGGTCGGTAGCAAGCGCCTGGCTTTCGTCGGCCAAAAGCCTGAGCCGACCGCCGAGGCCACTGAATTCGATTTCATTACTCTGGGGCTGGCGATTGTCGGCGGAGCAATCGGCGTCGGCATCGGGTACTACTTTGGCGATGCTGGATTCGTATCGGCCTTGTTTCCCGGGGTAGTTGGTTTCTTCGCAGGTTACCTGATCGGCACAACCAGACTTTTAAATGGCGAGGAACTAAAACGCGTCCTGGTGATTTTCATTTTGTTTATTTTTTCGATCCTATTTTGGATGACTTACGAGCAGGCAGGCTCTAGTCTCACCCTATTCGCTGATCGGATGACGCAGACAACTATCTTTGGCTGGCAATATCCGTCGAGTTGGTTCCAGTCCGTGCCTGCGATTTTCGTCATCATCTTTGCGCCGATGTTTGCGGCGCTCTGGCAGAAGCTGGGTGAGCGCCAACCGTCGAGTCCGGGAAAGTTTATCTACGGGCTGTTTTTTGCCGGCATCGCGTTCGTGGTTGTGACCATTGCGTCGATGTTGGGCGGAGGTGGGCGCGTCAGCCCTTTGTGGTTGGTCCTCGTTTACCTGCTCCAAACATTTGGCGAACTGTGCCTCAGTCCCGTCGGCTTGAGCACCGTCACCAAGCTTTCGCCGGCGCGAATGGTTGGCTTGATGTTGGGGGTCTGGTTCCTGTCGATATCAATCGGCAGCTACATTGCCGGATTGACCACGCGACTGTTTGAGGGCAACGACAATGCCGTGTTAACCAAAGGCTTCGCAATCTTTGCGGCGATCACCCTGATTGGCGCCGTGGTCCTGGCAATCCTGACGCCTCTGATCAAGAAGATGATCCCGCGCGAGGCGATCTAAACAAAACCGGTTGGATAGGAGTACAAACTTGCGAAACCGCTGCTTCCTGCTTTTGCTTCTGGCGTTATTTCTGTTTCCCGCGACTCGTGTTCTAGCCCAGAACAAACTGCTGACCATCGACGATATTTTCGATCCGGTGAAGAAAGTTAACTTCAACGGCACCCCGCCTAACATTCGCTGGTTGAAAGACGGTAAGCACTACCTGCTCGCCAACGACGCGAGCAAGAGAGACGTGCCGAGACTTCAAAAGGTGGATGCTGTCACCGGAAAAGCCACCGCCTTTCTGGATACGGCAAAGATGCAGGCGGCCTTCAGTGCGCTTGGCGGCCTAACCACCTCGGATGCTACGCGGCTGGCCAACCGCGCTGCGTATGACCTGAACAAGTCTGAGTCTGCAGTACTGATTAACTGGAACAACGACCTCTTCTATTACGAGCTCGGCAGCGACAAAGCGCTGCGGGTCACAAGCGATCCTGAAGAAGAGGTGGGCGAAACGTTCAGCCCGGACGGACGAATGCTCGGCTTCGTGCGTGGCGGGAATATGTTCGTTTATGACATTGCGTCACGACAGGAGCGACGGTTAACCAGTGATGGCAGTTCCAAGATTCTGAATGGGCGCCTCAACTGGGTTTACCAGGAAGAACTGTATGGGCGGGGAAACTTTGAAGCCTATTGGTGGAGTCCTGATTCCACTTCGATTGCCTATCTTCGCATCGACGATAATCCTGTACCCGAGTTTACCGTCGTCGATCACATCCCCTACCACCAGAAGCTTGAAGTCACTCCGTATCCTAAAGCGGGCGATCCGAATCCAATTGTTCAACTCGGCGTGGTAAACGCCGCGGGCGGAGGGACGCGTTGGGTGGATACGTTTAAATATCACCCGATTGACCTGTTGATCGTGCGCGTCACCTGGACGCCGGACAGCCGCCGGGTCGTCTATCAGGCGCAGAACCGCGAACAGACTTTTCTTGACTTAAACTTTGCCGACGCGCGCGACGGAAAGTCGAATACCGTGATGCGCGACACGACCAAAGCCTGGGTTGAAGTAATTGATAATCCGACCTGGCTCAAGGACGGTTCTTTTCTGTGGCAAAGCGAACGAAACGGTTGGCGTCACATTTATCACTATGCGCAGAACGGCACGTTGGTCCGTCAGGTAACTGACGGCAAATGGGAAGCGCGATCGATAGACAGTGTCGATGAAGACAAAGGATTGATTTACTTTAGCGGCACTACCCACAGCCATATCGCGCCCCAACCTTATCGCGTGAAACTGGACGGCACCGGCCTGACGCGATTAACGACCACTGAAGGATCACATCGGGTAAGTTTTAGTCCCACCTCGGAACTGTTTATCGATAGTTGGGGCGACATAAACACACCTACCCAGACGCGGCTTTATGATGCCACAGGGAAACTCGTGCGGGTGATTGACGAAAATAAAGTGGACGCGCTGAAGCAATACAAGCTTGGCTCAGCCGATCTGATGAAGGTGAAGACGCGCGATGGATTCGAGATGGAAGCGCTGATGATCAAGCCGCCGGATTTCGATGCGAACAAAAAGTATCCGGTACTGCAGTTTACTTATGCCGGCCCGCATGCGCCGCAAGTGAGAAACACCTGGGGCAACGTGACGTACATGTGGCATCAGCTCCTGGCACAGAAGGGCTACATCGTTTGGATTTGCGACAACCGCACCGCCAGCGGAAAGGGCGCTGAATCGGAATGGCCGGTTTACAAAAACTTTGGTGAACTGGAACTGAGAGATATTGAGGACGGTGTGGCCTGGCTCAAGTCGCAGCCTTATGTGGACGGCTCGCGCATTGGGATGTGGGGCTGGAGCTATGGCGGGTACATGACCAGTTATGCGATGACCCACAGCCAGAGTTTCAAGATGGGAATTGCCGGCGGCACGGTGGCTGACTGGCGCGACTACGATTCAATCTATACCGAACGTTACATGCTCACGCCGCAGAATAATCCTGAGGGCTACAAGAAGAGCTCTCCAATCACAGCCGCGAAGAATCTTCACGGCAGGCTGATGCTGATCCATGGCGCGATTGATGACAACGTGCACATGCAAAACACGGTGCAGTTTGTTTATGAGTTACAGAAAGCCGGGAAGCAGTTTGAGTTGATGATTTATCCGAAGTCGCGTCATGGTGTGACTGATCCGTTGCTGCTGAAACACATGCGGCAGATGATGACGGACTACATTGTAACGAACCTGTAGGACAGGCATTCCTGCCTGTCCTCTGTGGCCCCGAACCAGGTACGCTTGCTAAATCAATGGACAGGCAGGAATGCCTGTCCTACCTTCGCTGACAAGTCGGACACCAGTAAGTTGATCGTCCGCCATGCGTGAGGCGTCGAATGCGGGCGCCGCATTTGTAGCAAGGCTTGCCTTCGCGTTCGTAGACCTGCCAAACCCTGCCAAAAGCCTCGCCATAAGAAAAACCTTCTGCATTTTCCAAACTGATTCGAGACGAAGAATTTCCCGAGACGGCTGCGCGCAGCACGTCGCGAATGGCCTGATGCAACCGGTCTACTCTTTTCGTCGAGAGCTGAGCCGCCACCTTGAAAGGGTTGATGCGCGCGCGAAAGAGTGCTTCCGCGGCGTAAATGTTACCCAGACCGAGCACTCTCGTTTGATCCAGCAAGATCGTTTTAAGGGTTCGACGTGAGCGGCCCAGGGTTTCCTTCAGGTAAGCCAGACTAAACTCGCTAGAGAATGGCTCTGGGGCGAGCTCAATGATTCCTTTCAGCTCCGCGAGTTTGGGTGTCGCCACCAATTTCATCACGCCAAACTGTCTCTGATCGCGAAACACCAGACGTCGATCATCTTCCAGATAAAAGACGGCGTGAGCATGACGAGGCAATTCGTCATCCAGACTGAGGACCAGAAACTGGCCCGTCATGCGCAGGTGGACCGCCAGGGTCAGGCGGTTATCCAGCTCGATAAGAATGTACTTCCCGCGGCGATTGACGGCGGCGATCCGGGCATTCTTCAGTTTTCGATTAAATGAGGCGTTTGTTAAAGGCGAGATCAGTTTAGGGAGGGTGACTTCGCTGGCCACGATTCGGCTACCGTTCACGGAAACGCGCAAGGCGCGCACGACATGTTCAACTTCTGGTAGTTCAGGCATGCGCGCGAATCGTCCAGTGTTAACTTGGAGTGCGCCGACCTGTCGGCGCTTTGGTCTATTCGAGCGGACGCACTTACGCACTTAAACGGGTTCATGACACGCAAGTGCAATCGCTGACAGACCAAAGCGGCGACAGGTCGCCGCACTCCAAGGAGTTGCCCGCAGTTGCAAAGCAGAACAAATCCCGGGCTAGATCCTTCCCAACAAAAGAAGGATCAGGATAATCACCAGAATGAGACCCAGCCCGCCGCTTGGTCCATATCCCCAATTCCTGCTGTGCGGCCACCTCGGCACTGTACCCAACAACAGGACAATCAGCACAATCACCAGGATCAGACCTATACTCATCTAGACCACCTCCGAGAAACGCCTAAGTAACGCGCGTCGAGTTGAAAATTGATGTCAGGGGGTTGGCAGAACTTAACTATTTTGCGAGAGGACGTCAATCATTTGTTTGCCTGAAGTAGCACGCGCATCCTGCGCGTGTTCACGGGCGAGACGCCCGTGCTACCGCTTCCCCGGCGTTCAGAAGCGCGTTTGCCTTCTCGACGCTGGGCGCCTCGGAATAAATTCTGAGCATTGGCTCCGTCCCCGATTGGCGAAACAAGATCCACGATTCATCATCGAACAACAGTTTCGTCCCATCGAGCGTTTGAACACCGGTCACAGCGTGGTCCGCAAATGTTTCCGGTGTGTCCGTACTGAGTTGCTCAATCAACTCCCGTCCACGCGCGGATTCGACGCGCAAGTCTCTCCGCCGAAAATGGCACTCTCCAAATTCCCGATGTAGTTCGGCAAGCATTTCAGAAGGCGACTTGCCTGCCATAAGCACCGCTTCAAGCAGGAGCAGGGAATTGAGAATACCGTCGCGTTCGGGTATATGATTTTTAACGCCAATGCCGCCCGACTCTTCGGCGCCGATCAAAACGTCGTCACTCAGCATCAGGTCGGCGATGTACTTGAAACCGATCGCGGTTTCGTGAAGCTTGAGACTGTGCGCTGCGGCAATTCGTTTCAATAACACTGACTGCGAAAACGTCCGCACGATTCCACCAGTCATATTTCTTTTGCGCACCAGGTGCAACAGAACAAGCGGAACGACGTCGTGCATCGTCATCGTTTCGCCGTGTTCGTTCACCGCCCCAACTCGATCGGCATCGCCGTCGGTGGCCAACCCAAGCAATGCGCGAGTTTCAATCACGCGCTGCTTTAGTGCGCCCAGATTGCTGTCAATCGGCTCGGGGTTAACTCCGCCAAAAAGGGGATCGCGATTTCCGCGGATAGTCTCGACGCTGAGTTTGCCGCTCGTAAGAAAACTTTCCACCCAGTTGCCACCGGCGCCGTGCATTGGATCCACTATCACTGTGGCGACTGCGCCGCGCAGCCGACCGAGATCAATGTAGGAAGCGATTTGAGCGCGGTAGCTCTCAACTATGGGCGCCAACGCCTCGTGTGGGTTATCGGGAATCGATCCTCGTCGAGGCGGATTTTTGTCGACTAGTGTTTCAACAGCCGCAGTGGTTTCCGGCGCAGCACTTCCGCCCCAGGGCGCTTTGATCTTGAAGCCATTGAAGTCCGCGGGGTTATGAGATGCGGTGATCACCATCCCGCCGTCCGCACGGAGTTCCTTGACTGCCCAGGAGACCAGGGGAGTTGGAACTGCCTCGTTGAATCGAGATATGCGGATGCCGTTGCCGGCTAAAACTTCAGCGGCACGTTCTGAAAACTCCTGCGAGAGAAATCGCCGATCGTAACCAACCACCACGAAAGGGGACTGCGTCTGGCTCAACAAGTAATCAGCGTAGGCCTGAGCAACCCGTTCGAGATTGGCAAACGTGTAGTCGCGAGCGATGACAGCGCGCCAGCCGTCAGTGCCGAATTTGATTGTTGGAAGGTTGGACATAAGTTCATGTCCGACAAACTTCAGTTTGTCGATTTAGGTGGTCGTCAAAACCTCGACAAACTAAAGTTTGTCGGACAGTTGGCCGGTGATGGTGTAGTCAGTTACCGATGTTTTATCGCCCAGCACCGAGCCTGGTCCTACGAGCGCTGAGCGACCGATATGACAACCTCGACCGATGATTGCACTGGTGACCATAGCCGCTGTTCCTACGCGTGTGTGTGGCCAAACTACGGAATTCTCAACGCGGGCCCGTTCCTCGAGGAAACATCCCTTGCCGAGCACTGAGTTGATTACCTGGGCGCCGGGCTTGATCTGGCAGTCGTCGCCGATGACCGAAAGCTCGTCAAGCTCTGCAGCTGTTGCTGAATCGAAGCTGCCGCGCCGGTCTTTCAAGTGGATTCGCCCAACTTTGTTTGCCAGCAGATCCTGATGGACCTGAAGGTAACGCTCGGGTGTCCCGATATCTATCCAATAGGTGCGCGGTGAAACGTGGGCAAAGAAACTCTCTTTGCGTTTCAACAGTTCCGGAAACAACCCGTATTCAAATGAGTGGTTTTCGCCGGTTGGGATCAGGTCGAGCACCCTGGGTTCAAGAATGTAGGTTCCGGCGTTAATCGTGTTGCAGGTGATCTCGTCCGGCTTTGGCTTTTCTAGAAACCTGCGAATTCGGCCGTCGCTTTCAGTTTCCACCAGGCCATAGGCTGATGGGTTCTCAACCGGCGTCAGGACTATGGTGGCCGTTGCCTGCCGTTCGCTGTGCTCTCGAATCACTGCTTTCAAATCGAGGTCTGTCAGAATGTCCCCGTTGAAAACAACGGTGGGCTCGCGGATCAGGTCTTCGGCAAACTTGTAAGCGCCAGCGGTACCCATCGGCTGCGGCTCCACTGTGTACTTGAGCTTGACGCCGTGGGTTGAGCCATCCCCGAGGAGTTGCTCGATTTTGTCGGGCTGGTAAGAAAGCGAAAGCGTGATGTCGGTGATACCGGCGCGGCGAAGCGTGTCGATCTGGTATAGCAGGAAAGGGCGATTACAGATCGGCACGATCGGTTTCGGGGTATAGACAGTGAGCGGGCGCAGCCGCGTGCCTTTGCCGCCGGCAAGAATTAATGCTTGCATGTTTGATTATTAGAATGTTGGTTTGAAGGTTGAATAGCGAAGCGAGTCTAACATCCGGTCGTGCGGCGATCAATTTGCGCGTGTCAGTAACGCAAACTGTTAGTTTGCGGTCTCCGTCTTGCGCGACGATTCGGTTGCGAAGCATCGCAAACTAACAGTTTGCGTTACATCGAGCTTCCTTGACACCCCTGCGGGTAAATAGTAAATCGTAAATAGGCAATATTCCTCGAATAAGTTTTGATGCAGTTTGGAGTAACGGATGGGTGAAACCAGGGAAGCAGTGATCATTAGCGCGGCCAGAACGCCAGTGGGGAAATTTCTAGGGTCGTTGAAAGGGTTCTCCGCAACAGACCTGGGCGCGCTTGTTGTGCGGGAAACCGTCAGGCGGGCGGGCGTGGCGGTTGAAGATGTTGACGAAGTGATCATGGGGTGTGTCATCCAGGCAGGTCTGGGCCAGAACCCTGCTCGACAGGCGGCATTGCGCGGCGGGTTATTGCCCGCGGTATCGGCGGTGACGGTAAACAAAGTATGCGGCTCGGGACTTAAGGCCGTGATGATGGCAGCTCAGGGGATTCAACTCGGCGACACCGATATCGTTGTGGCCGGCGGAATGGAGTCGATGTCAAACGCGCCGTATTTGATTCCCAAGGGACGGGAAGGGTATCGACTGGGTAATGGCGTTCTGGTCGACTCGATGATAAACGATGGTCTCTGGGACGCGTTTAACGACTACCACATGGGCTGCACGGGCGAGATCGTCTCGGAAAAGTTTGAAGTAAGCCGCGCAGAACAGGACGAATATGCGCTGAACTCCCATCGTAAAGCCGCTGCGGCGATCAAGGAAGGAAAGTTTAAGGACGAGATAGTCGGCGTGGAGATTCCACAGAGAAAAGGTGCTGCTTTGATGTTCGACACGGACGAAACGGTACGCGAGGACACGTCGCTTGAGGCGCTGGGAAAATTAAAGCCTGCGTTTAAAAAGGAAGGCGGCACGGTCACGGCGGGGAACGCACCGGGAGTAAATGATGGGGCGTCGGCGGTTGTCGTCACTTCAGCAGACCGAGCAAAAACGTTGGGGATTGAGCCAATGGCGCGCATCGTCGCCCAGGCCACCTCCGGCGTTGAACCGGCGATGGTAATGATGGCGCCGGTGGAGGCGATTCGGAAGGTGCTGCGCAAAGCTGGTTGGGCAATCGGCGATGTAGATCTCATTGAACTCAACGAGGCCTTTTCCGTTCAGGCAGTCGCAATTATTAAGGAACTCGGTTTGGATCCGGCTCGCGTAAATGTTAACGGCGGAGCGGTGGCGCTCGGCCACGCGATTGGTCAATCGGGTTCGCGATTATTGACGACGATGCTTTATGAGCTTAAGCGCAGGGATGCTCGACGTGGGGTTATTTCACTCTGTCTCGGCGGTGGTAATGCGGTAGCGATGGCGGTCGAGCGGTAGGACTTGGCTTGGGAGAAACGCCTGCGTCAGCGGGCGGATCGGCAGATTTCAATGGTCCACCCGCTGACGCAGGTGGTTCTGACTTATGAGCGAAATTATTGGCGTAGTTGGATCGGGAACAATGGGTAACGGAATTGCCCAAGTAGCGGCGCGCGCCGGCTACGGCGTGGTGATGTGCGACGTGCGCGATGAATTCCTGCAACGTGGCTTGAGCGCCATTGATAAGAGTCTTCAGCGTGACGTAGACAAGGAGAGACTGAGTGCGGACGAGAAGCAGGCAGTCGTCGAACGCATCAAAACGACGACTGAGCTCAACGATCTGGGCGACGCAGCTTTCGTTGTCGAAGCGGTAACGGAAGATCTGAAAGTGAAGACCGAGCTCTTCAAATCACTCGATCGGATTACACCGGCTGACACTATTCTTGCCTCAAACACCTCATCGATTTCAATTACAAAATTAGGCGCGACAACCGGACGGCCCGACAAAGTTATCGGGATGCACTTCATGAATCCGGTGCCGGTCATGAAACTGGTGGAAGTAATTCGTGGAATTGCGACTTCAGACGCGACATATGAAAAAGTGCGGACGCTAACGGAAAAGCTCGGCAAGACTGCGCTGGATTGCAACGACTCGCCAGGATTTGTATCCAACCGGGTGCTCATGCCGATGATCAATGAGGCGATCTTCACACTTTACGAAGGTGTGGCCACGCGCGAGAGCATTGACGGGATTATGAAATTGGGGATGAACCATCCGATGGGACCGCTCACGCTCGCCGACTTCATTGGGCTCGACGTTTGCTTGGCGATTATGAACGTCCTGTATGAGGGTTTTGGTGATCCGAAGTATCGTGCCTGCCCAATGCTGAGGCAATATGTCGATGCCGGATGGTTGGGCAGGAAAACTGGTCGCGGGTTTTACGAGTACTAGAATCCTTGTAACGCAAAGTAACGCAAACTTTTAGTTTGCGTCTCAGATCGACAAGGCCACTGGTTAGCTAAGCAGAAGATCGCAACAGAGATCGCAAACTAAAGTTTGCGTTACATTAAGTGACTACCGTTTCCCATTATTGTCAGAAGTGCCTCGCGGTGAACCCGCTGGGCCAGGAGTATTGCACGCGCTGCGGCATGCGGCTCATGATCGTAGTTGAACCGCCGGCGGCTCGGTATGAAGCTTATGATCCAACTCCTTCCAATGAGGAACACTTGTTGGAAAGGATTTCCGGGCTGGAGAACCGGCAGGCGCGTTTGACTGAAAAACTCGAGCGCGCGCTGGATCTCTTGTTGCGCCAGGCCCAGAATTCCCACTTTGACCGCGCTTTGGTAAAGGCGTTGGCCGGCCTCTTAACCGACGACGGAATAATTGAGAACGATCGCCTCGAACGTCTGTGGATGACCCGGTGCCAGAAAGACGAAGAAGAACAACTGGAAAGTGAGCGCCGGGAGGCATTGCGTCTCAGAATACTCGGGAAGTTCTCCGGGAAAGATCGCTCAGCCTTTGAGAACCACTTAAACCACGGGTTCCTTCAGATTGAGGATGATGAACGAGGCGGCGGCATTCGATCGCTTCAACGAGCTGCTGAGCTTAGTTCAAACAATGCTCCCTTGCTTTCGTTTCTCGGTGAACTCTTCTATAAGTCCGGCAAGACCAGTAAGGCCCGCGGCTTCCTCTCGCAGGCCTATGATCTTGAGCCGGGTGATGAACGGGTGGAGTTGCTGCTCGGCTTGGCTTGCGCTGATGACGGCGAAGCCGAACGTGCGAAGGCGCTCCTGCAAAGAGCCACCAACAGCGGGCGTTCATCATTTGCTGCACATTTTGGGTTGGCACGGCTTTTTGTCGCCGAGGAGCGCTGGGATGAAGCGGTTCGGGAGTTTAAATCTGCGCTTGCTCGTCGTGCCTCGCCGGAAGCGCACTACGCGCTCGGACACCTTTACTACGGTCTCGGTCGCGACACTTTGGCTGCACGGCACCTGCGAAAGGCCGTTGCACTTGACGGGGATTACCGCGAGGCGCTCCACCTGCTGGGCCTGGTTTGCGAAAGAGGCGGTCAGACATCACTGGCAAACAAGTATTTTGAAAGGGCTGGGTCGGGGAGTTTCGTTGCCTCCGCCGCTACAAAACTAAAGCGCCAGACGGGAAACCCGGCAAGGATTGGTAACGCCTTCCGTATGTCAATCGCACGGTCGCGAAAATTGATAACCGAAGCCGACCGGCGTTTGGCGGAAGCGCTCAGGGAAGACGCCCTGAGCTCCCACAAAACCACTGATAAACTGACAGAAAACGGTTTCCCAAATGAGACTTAGTCGTTTTGTGGCGTTGGCCTCGTTGACACTCAGGTTTCCGAAGTTATAATGACCTTTTGCGCATTAGCCGCTGTTTTAAGCTGTTCGCGCTAGAGTGGGATTTGATGCGGATAGAGCTTGCAAGTCTGGAAGGCGGGAAGGGCAGCTTCGCTCATTCCTATGAACCGGGCGAGTTGGATCTGCAGGACGAGTGGATGAGATTGCTCGTTCCTCCAGTGGTTTCGGGACAAATTCGGCGTGAGGGTAGCCGCTTAAAAGTTAGCGGGAAAGCGGTCGCGAAACTACAGCTTGAATGCGATCGCTGTTTGAAGCCGATTGAGTTTCCCGTCGATTCGCGCTTTGAGTTGAAATACGTAACGCGCGCGGATTATCAGGCCCAGAAAGCGGCCGAGCCTACATTAGAGCTTTCCGAAGAGGACCTTGACCTTTCGGTCTTCGATGGAGAAGTGATTGATCTTGACGAGCTGGTGAGGGAAGAACTGCTGTTGGCGGTGCCGACTCACCTGATTTGCCAGGAAAACTGCAAGGGTGTTTGTCCGGCTTGTGGAGCAGACCGCAACCTTACTGATTGCCGATGTGGCGAGGAAAACGTTGACCCGCGTTGGGCGGGCTTGAAAGAACTAGTGAATGGTAAATCGTGAATGGTAAATGGACTAACTGGTAAATTGTGAATGGTAAATGGACGCGGGTTGCCGCACTTTCCATTTTAATCCATTGACCATTTACCATTTACGAATCAGTTTCTACCATTGACCACTTACCATTAACCATTTACGAATCGGAGTAATTATGCCAAATCCTAAACGACGACATTCCAAAGCCCGCCGCGGCAAGCGGCGCGCGCACGATGCCCTGCAAATCCCGCAGCCAACTCTCTGCCCGAATTGTCAGGAACCCCGCATGCAACACCGAGTCTGCCCGAAGTGTGGCCATTACAAGGGCCGCCAGGTAGTTCAGGTCGAGCAAACCTAAGACGATAATAAAGACCGCCTGTGCGAAACCAGTCGAAGAATGAAACCCGACTGACGGGAAAAGTAGTTCTCGACGCGATGGGAAGCGACCACGCGCCGCACCCTGAAATTGACGGAGCGCTCGCAGCCGCTCGTGATTTCGGCGTTCAGGTGATTCTTGTCGGGCAACCGGAACGCGTTCTCCCGGAGCTCAAACGCTGTGGCTGGCGCGGCGACGGCGATCGGGGTATCGAGTTTGTCGAAGCTGCTGAAGTAATCGGGATGGGCGAGCCGGTAGCAAGTTCGGTGCGGCGCAAGAAGAAGAGTTCTTTGAGAGTTGGTACCAGGCTGGTCAAGGAAGGGAAGGCCGACGGTTTTATTTCTGCCGGCAATACTGGAGCGGCCATGGCCACGGCCAAAATGGTTTTGGGCATGCTGCCGGGAGTTGATCGCCCGGCACTGGCCGCGCTGATTCCAACCAAGTCAGAGAAGCCCACGTTGTTGCTCGACGTTGGCGCGAATTCCGAATGCAAGCCGCAGCATCTGGTCCAGTTTGCAATCATGGGCGACGCGTATTCACGCGCGGTGCTTGGCACAGTCGGGCCGGTCGTTGGCTTGATGAGCATCGGCGAGGAAGAAGCAAAAGGTAACGACCTGACCAAGGAAGCGTTTCCGCTGCTGCGTGAAATGTCCAGCCTGAATTTTATGGGCAACGTCGAAGGACGGGACGTTTTTTCCGGTGCGGTTGACGTGATTGTGACTGACGGCTTTACCGGGAACGTGATGCTAAAGCTTTCCGAGGGGCTGACTGATGCTATGCTCTCGATGATTAAACGCGAGCTCACGGCATCGGCGGTGACTAAGGCAGGAGCTATGCTGGCCAAGCCTGCGTTTCGAAATATTAAGAAGCGGCTCGACTACTCCGAACACGGCGGCGCGCCACTTCTGGGAGTTAGACAGATTGTGATAATCGGGCACGGCAGTTCGAATTCGAGGGCAATTAGAAACGCGATTCGAAATGTGAAAGAGTTTTCCGAGAGTCGCGCCGCGGCGGCGATTGAAAGTGGGATCGCAGAAACGAACGCGCGACACGGATTGGGTGAGGCTCAAGCAGTTTAGAGTACAAACTTTAGTTTGCGTTGTCTGGGGATGAGCAAGCTAAAGCTTGTACTCTAAACTGCTTGAGTGTCAGTATCGCTTGGTTTTCCCGGAGCTTGTGGATAGTATTACCGCCCAAACAATCAACTGAGTGAATAAATGGTAACTAAGCGAGCCGGCATACTCGGCACCGGGCATTCCTATCCCGAAGGCATTCTGACGAATGCCGATCTGGCCACGATCGTGGAAACCTCTGACGAGTGGATAACCACGCGCACCGGAATCAAGCAGCGTCGTAAAGCTGCACCTGAGGAATACACTTCACAGTTCGCAGTACGGGCCGGCAGACAAGCCATCGAGCGCGCAGGCCTGCAGGCCGAAGACATCGACCTCATCCTTTGCGCAACGGTTTCGCCGGATCAGATTCTTCCTTCTACGGGCTGCATCATTCAAGCCGAACTGGGCGCCAACAAAGCCGCAGCGATGGACATCGTTGCCGCGTGCTCAGGCTTTTTATATGGATTGACCCTCGCCGATTCCATGATTCGCACTGGACAATCGAAATACGCTTTGGTAATCGGAGCCGAAGTTTTGACGCGATACGTCGACTACACCGATCGCCAAACCTGCGTGTTGTTTGGTGATGGCGCTGGAGCGGCGGTGGTCGGGGCGGTGGACGGAGACCGGGGTATTCTTGCTGCAAGGATCAAGTCGGATGGCCGGTATCTGGAGCAACTGTATTCACCAGGAGGAGGCACCCGGCGGAAACCTACCGCCGAAACGCTGGCGGCCGGGGATCATTTTTTCAAGATGAAGGGCAACGAGCTGTTTAAGGTCGCAGTGCGTTCGATGGCTGACATTTCGCGCGAGGTCCTGGAAGAAGCCGGCCTCAGCGCTGAAGATGTAAAGCTTTTCATCCCGCATCAGGCGAACCAGCGAATCACAGATGCGGTTGCGAACAAGCTTAACGTGGAAAGCGAGCGCGTCTATTCGGGAATATCGCAGCACGGAAATACCTCTTCAGCTTCAATTCCGATTGGACTGGACGAGTCGGTTGAAGCCGGGAAGATTAGTCCGGGCGATCTCGTCCTGATGGCTTCATTTGGTGGCGGAGTTACCTGGGGCGGCGTACTAATGCGATGGTAGAAAACCAGGTGAATAGTAAATGGTGAATGGTGAATAGTAACTAGAAGGGCAAACTGTCGAATGGTGGTCAGAACGCTTATGCGTGAATTAACTATTTACGATTTACCATTTACCATTTACCGATAGATTTACCATTTACCGATTATGAGTTTAGCTTACATCTTCCCCGGGCAAGGGTCGCAGCATCCGGGCATGGGAAAGAATCTGGTTGAGAATTTTCCTGTTGCTGCGCGGATCTTTGAAGAGCTGAACGATGCGCTCCACTTTTCCGTTTCACGACTTTGCTTCGAAGGCTCGCCCGAGGATTTACAGCTGACTGAAAACACGCAGCCGGCAATCCTGGCCGTATCAGTCGCGATGATGGGCGTTATGCAGTCGGAAGGTTTCCCTGCTTCTGATTACGTGGCAGGGCACAGCCTGGGGGAGTATTCAGCCCTGGTCGCCGCCCAGTCGCTATCGAGCACGGATGCCATCGCAACCGTCCGGGCGCGCGGTCGCTACATGCAGGAAGCAGTGCCTGCCGGCGTTGGGGCAATGGCAGCTGTGTTGGGCGCTGAATTGAAAGACATTGAGGTGGCATGTGCGGAATCGAGTCTGCACCAGGTGTGTGCGCCGGCCAATATTAATTCGGCTAATCAGGTTGTTATCGCCGGACACACGGAAGCAATTGATCGGGCCAGTGAGCTTTTGAGAGAGCGCGGCGCAAAGCGAGTTATCAAATTAAACGTGAGCGCGCCATTTCACTGTAGCTTGATGATGCCGGCCCAGGACCGGCTCGCCGAGGATTTGCACGCGCTGGAGTTTCAGAACCTGAAGACGCCGCTAGTGACGAACGTTGATGCCGTCGCAATCACCGAGGGACCAGCGGCGCGAGAGTCTTTGGTGCGTCAGGTCTCCTCGCCAGTGCGCTGGTTGCAGTCTGTCGAGTTGTTGATTCGAGAAGGTGTTGATACCTTCGTCGAAGTCGGGCCCGGAAAAGTATTGACGGCCTTGATGCGACAAATCAGTCGAGAAGTTAAGTGCTTTAATGTCGAGGATACAGCGAGCTTGAAGAGTGCTGCTGCTAGCCTTGGTGTTTCGTAGTTTTAGTATTTGATATTTCATTCCAGAGGAGCAAAACCAAATGGCCGATCAAGAGATCGAGAATAAGGTCAAGCAGATCATCGTCGACGAATTAGGTGTGGACGAAAATGAAGTTACTCCAAATGCCCGTTTTATAGACGATCTGGGCGCCGATTCATTGGATACGGTTGAACTCGTGATGCGCTTCGAAGAGGAGTTTGGCATCGAGATTCCCGATGAAGACGCTGAAAAGATCCAGAGCGTGCGCGATGCGTACAACTACATCGACCAGCACAAGAAGAAGTAATGAGTGATAACTGACACGTGATTAGTGACACATGAAAAGCCTGGTCGGCCCTTCGGCCTTTCTTTTCGCGCTTCACTTTTCACTCTTCACCTGCTTTTCAAGGAGTTTGAATTGGCACGTCGAGTAGTTGTCACAGGTCTGGGTCTGATAACCCCGGTCGGTAATACAGTGGAAGCAACGTGGTCTGCGCTCATGGAAGGGCGCAACGGCGTTGGTTACATTAAGAAATTTGACACCGAGAAATTTTCGGTAAAGATTGCCGCCGAAGTTAACGACTTCGATCCCCTGAAGTTTATCGCCAAAAAAGAGGCGCGCAAGATGGGCGCGTTTATTCACTATGCCATCGCGGCCGCGACCGAAGCGATGGCCGATAGCGGTTTCGAACTCACCGATAAGGGAAAATTCCCTGATGAGCTGGCTGAGAGCGCGGGTACCTACATCAGCAGCGGCATCGGCGACTTCTGGGCAATCGAGCGCGAACACTCGAAGCTGCTCGACGAAGGGCCCGACCGCGTTTCACCTTTCTTCATAGTTTCGGCGATTGTGAATTTGGCCGCCGGCCAGGTCTCGATTCGCTATGGCGCCAAGGGACCAAACTCCGCCACGGCCACAGCCTGTGCCGCCGGCGCCCATGCGATTGGCGACAGTTTCAAGATCATCCAGCGCGGCGACGCCGACATCATGATCTGTGGAGGCGCCGAGTCGGCCATCACGCCGATGAGCGTCGCGGGGTTTGCCTCAATGCGGGCGCTGTCGACCCGCAATGAGGATCCGCAGAACGCCTGCCGTCCCTTTGAACGCGACCGCGATGGCTTCGTTATCGGGGAGGGCGCGGGAATCATGATTCTGGAAGAACTGGAACTGGCTAAGAGACGCGGCGCGAAGATTTACGCGGAACTAGTCGGTTATGGCATGACCGCTGACGCGTTTCACTTGACGATGCCGGATGAGACCGGCTCCGGCGCGATTCGGGTCATGCAGAAAACCTTGCGCGATGCCGGCGCCGAACCGGAGCGCGTTGGTTACATAAATGCGCACGGCACTTCCACTCCATACAACGACAAGTTTGAAACGCTGGCTATCAGACAGACGTTTGGCAAGCACGCTTACAATCTTGCAGTGAGCTCAACCAAGTCGATGACCGGGCACCTACTCGGAGCTGCAGGTGGTATTGAGGGCGTGTTTTCGGCGTTGGCAATCGACCGGAAGATGCTGCCGCCGACGATTAACTATGTGAATCCTGATCCCGACTGTGATCTGGACTACATCCCAAACGAGCCGCGCCCAGCCGAAGTTGAATATGCGCTGTCGAACAGCTTTGGATTCGGGGGCACCAACGCGGCGCTGCTGTTTAAGAGATACGATGGATGAGCAGACAGCAGACAGTCAACAGCCGATCCGCGTCTAGGTAGGTTATGACTGGCCGTCTACGGTCTACTGTTTACTGTTAATTATTCACTTATGAAAATTATTGTCTTAATGAAGCAGGTCGCCAACAAAGATGCGATCCTGCGAATTAACAAAGAGGCTACCTGGATTGAAGAGGCCGACCTCTCATTTGAAGTTAGCGAATCGGATGGTTATGCCCTTGAAGAAGCGCTTCGCGTTAAAGAAAAGGTGGGCGGTGAAGTGGTTGTCTGTTCAATGGGTCCGCAGCGAGTGAAGAGCGTCATCAAGGACGCGCTCGCCCGCGGGGCTGACCGGGCGATTCATGTAGTCGGGGACAACCTTGGTCACCTTTCTCCATACGCAACTGCGAGCGCTTTGGCCGATGCAATTCGCGATGAAAAGCCGGATCTCGTTTTCACCGGTTTGCAGTCGGACGATTTTGGCTATGGGCAGACCGGTGTGATTCTAGCTGAGCTGATGGGACTACCACACGCGACGATCGCGATTGAGGTGGATGCCACGGGCGAAAAACTTCGCGTCAAGCGTGAGCTGGAAAGTGGTTGGTACCAATGGTATTCAATGCCGACACCAGCACTGCTGACGATCCAATCGGGTATCAGCCAGATTCGCTATGCCACACTCAAAGGCATCATGGCTGCGAAGAAAAAGGAAGTTAAAGAAGTGACCCCGGCCGCGGAAATCGGTGGTCGTCCGTCGCATCAGCGGATTGCCAAAGTCTATCTACCGCAGAAAAGTAAACAAACGCAGCTGCTCGGCAATGGGGACGCCAAGGCCGGCGCCGCCGAGTTGGCGCAAAAGTTACATACGGAAGCACGCGTGTTTTGATTATGAGTAACGGAATCCTGGTTTTTATCGAACATCGGAGTGGAGTCCTCAACAAGACTTCGCTGGAAGCGCTTGCGGGCGCTCAGGCATTAGCTGGGCAACTCCAACAGGAAATTACCGCGGTGGTGGTCGGCTCGGACGTGTCAGGTCTGGCGCAGGAGATTGCCGGCTACGACCTCGCGAAAGTGTTGACCGCGTCTAACCCAAAACTGGCGGACTACACACCGGACGGTTATACCGATGCGATGGAGCATGTGATCAAGCAACTCGACCCGCAACTCGTGCTGATGCCGCACACCTATCTGGTACGCGACTTCGCCCCCAAACTGGCGGCTCGATTCGGCAAGTCGCTGATCAGCGACTGCATTCGTGCCGGAGTAGCGGAAGGCTCGATTACTTTTACTCGACGTATCTTCCTTGGCAAGTTAGACGCTGATGTGGTTTCCGACGGCGAGTCACCGGTGTTTGCGACCTTTCAATCTGGAGCCTACCGGCCTGATCAGGCTGCGAAGGGAGACGGTGCTGCTGTGGAAGAAATGGCAGTAGAGGTTCGTGAAATTCGGATGACTCCCGAAGCGCCATTTCAGGAAGTGAAACAAGCTGTCGATCTCAGCAAGGCGGACATCATTGTCGCAGTCGGACGTGGCATCAAGAGCAAAGACAATCTTGCTTTGGCCGAGAAACTTGCGGAAGTGTTGGGCGCGGATTTAGCTGCGTCTCGGCCTATCTGCGACGCGGAGTGGTTACCGATCGACCGTCAGATTGGGTCGTCAGGTCAAACTGTGGCACCCAAGCTTTATGTTGCTTTGGGAATCTCAGGCGCGATTCAACATCTGGTGGGCATGAAGAATTCCGGGACGATTGTGGCGATCAACAAGGATCCGGAAGCGCCGATTTTCGATATTGCCGACTACGGCATCGTGGGCGATCTGTTTGAAGCCGTTCCCGTCTTGACTGAAGAAATAAAGAAGATCAAAGGACTCAACTAGTTCTCCTCTTCACTGCCTCGAAGCGTCCTAGCGCCTCGCTGGCGAAGAAGCCGTCAGTCTTCCAAACGCCCGTTATCCTCCCCTCATCGAGCTCACCTTCCAAGAGAAGGCCTGCGTCATCTATGGAGGGCTGGAAGTCGAAGCCAATCGTCTTGCCTTGCAGTAACGCTTCACAAGGACCCTGGTCATTCCATGGAATCTGAGGGCCATTCTTTTCTCTAACTATCGAGCACTGACCTTTCAACTGGTTCTGTTCAAGCGTTTCGAGTTGGATGGTTCCCGTAAAAACTAGCAGTCCCGAATTGTCATAGACGGTGAGATCATAATAACCAAGAATTGGATGCTCTGACTTCTGAGGATGCTGATTGCATTGACAGACGACGGTCAGCAGAATCAGGGCCAACAGGAAACGAATTGTCTTCATCATAAGAGTGACAGTGATTAAGGCCGCAAAAGCGCGTTCAAGTCCTTCAGCACCTCATCAGGCTTCCATTCATTCCCTCGATAAGTTTTCACAATCTTTCCGTCTGGCCCAATCAGCGCAGTGCGCAGCGAATGGGTTATCTGATCCTGGCCCGTCTCCGAGTCTTTGGTGTATCCCAGTCCGAAAAACTGCGCGATGCCTTTTACTTCGTCCGCTGTACCCGAAGCAAATTCCCAGTGCGCAAAATTTTCGTCGCTGTACTTGCCCGTGAAGGACGCGCCATAGCTGCGCAAAACTTTTGGTGTGTCGTAGTCTGGATCAAAACTGACGCTGAGCAAGTGTGTCCTCGCCAGCAGCTCCGGTTGTTTTTGTAATTCCTGATCGATGGCGGCAAAATTGTTGCTCATTAGCGTGCACTGATCAGGCATCTGGCAGCGGGTGAAGATGAATGTGAGCAGCAGCGCTTTGCCGCGATAGTCCTTGATTCGAATCGCTTTTCCGTCCTGGTTCACCAGGCGATAGTCAGGCACTTCCTCGCCCGGCTTTGCTTCAATTCGGGCAGCACCATCGCCGCCTGAAGAGTCGGAGCTCTCTTTGCTGATCACTACGTCTTCCAACCACATCTTCAAACCGTCAACTATTAGGGTGGCTGTAATCCGATCGCCCGCCACGAGGGGGACGTCGTAGACCCAGGCTGCGGGAACTGAGAATTCCATCGTCATGGCGGGCATCAGGTTCTTAATATCTTCGTGGGCGACGGTGACAATCTTCTTGTCCTTCTCGACCGCTACAACTTTACCTGCAAGGTCGTAGCGTTTTTCAGTGGCGGAAGGCTTCGGGGCGCATCCGCTAAGGTTTAGTAAGACGAAAACCAAACAAGTTAGTAAGAGTAGGACGGACTTTGACTGTTTGTTCATTGGTTATAGGAGTGGTTCGAGACATCTTTCACTTGCTTAGGTTGAAAATTATCCTTCACGAACGCAGATTTTCCTAACCAGCATTCTCGGTGTAACCTAGCAACCCATGTCTATGCAGCCAACACCAGATCCCGCGATCGAGACGATACAAGAACCCCACCGCGCCAGGGTGTTGGATGGAGCCGTGATAGCGGAGCAAATCAAGCAAGAGGTAGCTCTCGAGGTTGCCCAGCTACGGGAGGCAAACGGGCTGCAACCCTGTCTCGCGGCCGTTCGAGTCGGCGATGATCCCGCGTCGGCAGTTTATGTGCGAAACAAGATTCGCGCTTGCGGTGAAGTCGGTATTCGCTCAGAACACATCTCTCTTCCCACCACTACCTCCACGAGCGAGCTGTTAGCGATTATTGCGACGCTCAATCAGCGAGATGATGTGGATGGAATTCTGGTGCAACTGCCATTGCCCGGGGAAATTGCGGAAGCCGAGGTTATCGAGGCGATAGATCCAGCTAAGGACGTCGATGGATTTCATCCGATCACGGTTGGCCGACTATCGATGGGCTCGCCTACGTTTGTCCCCTGCACGCCTGCGGGCGTAATCGAGCTCCTTGATCGATATCACATAGCGATTGCCGGGACGAATGCGTGTGTCGTTGGCCGGAGTCAAATTGTGGGTCGACCGATGGCCCAATTGCTGTTGCAGCGCGATGCCACAGTAACGATCTGTCATTCCAGGACCCGCGATCTCCCTACCGTTACTCGTGAGGCGGATTTGCTCGTGGTGGCGATGGGCCGCGCCGGATTCATTGGGAGAGAACATATCAAACCGGGAGCCACGGTGATTGACGTTGGGATAAACCGGGTAACCGATGAGGCCACTGCAAAACGTCTCTTTGGGCGTGAAGCCGATAAGAGACTCGCTCTCATCGCCAAAAAGGGCTACACGTTGGCTGGAGACGTGAATCCGTCAGAGGCCGCAGAGGTGGCCGGCGCGCTCACGCCGGTGCCCGGTGGTGTTGGGCTTTTAACAGTGGCAATGCTCATGAAGAATACCGTGAAGGCTGCGAGGATGCGCCGGCTGCCGGCAAAGTCATGAGTACGAGTAATGAGTAATGAATGATGAGTGATGAGTGATGATAATGAGTACTGAGTGATACAGAGTGACGGGGCGGTGAGTTAGACTGATGACATGAACAGCCGTTAAATGGCCTCATTACTCATCACTCAATACTCATGACTTCTATTGATTCTATGTTGCGCGTCGGCTTAACAGGATCCATTGGGGTAGGAAAGTCATTCGTCGCAGGCCTGTTTGCGGAGCTTGGCTGCTATGTCGTTGATGCCGATGTCACTGCGCGTGCGGTAGTGGTCCCCAATTCGCCCGGCCTGAGTAGACTAGCAACGGAGTTTGGAGATGAGTTCCTTCAGTCTGACGGCACGCTTGATCGGGAGAAACTGGGAGCCCTGATTTTTGCTGATTCGGAAAAGCGGCTCAAGTTGAACTCGATACTTCACCCATACATCATTGCGGAGCAGGACAAACTCTTGCGCTCCTGGGAGCAAAAGGATCCGAATGGGATCGGAATAGTTGATGCAGCGCTGATGATCGAGTCTGGAGGCGCAAAACGCTTCGACAAACTTATAGTGGTCCACTGCGATGATCAGGTACAGCTTGCTCGGCTAATGGCGCGAGACCATCTCACCCGTGAGCAGGCGGAAGAGAGAGTGGCGGCCCAAATGCCGCAAGACGAAAAGAAATTATTCGCAGACTACCTGATCGACACTTCAGACGGGTTTGAGTCTGCTCGACGTAGAACTCAGGAAGTGTTTGCTGAATTGCTGGTGTTGAACGAAAAGAGTAGGCCAAAATAGTTTGAGATGATTTTTAGGAAGAATATTTTCACCAGATCAGGTGCGCCAAGAGTGTGGCTCGCATGCACGATGCTGTTTAGCGTGATGCTGGGTCACGCCGGTTGCTTCCTGAACGCGAAGGTGGAACCCTACTACGGCCGTGTGGTCGTACCGCGGGCCCAGGAATTTCGCTGGAGCGATGGCGGCTTACCGCAGACATTCGATCCGGCTTATGCCGCAGCGCCGCCCGATACGGATCTGGTTCGAGCAATTTTTGAAGGACTTACCGATTACGATCCGAAAACCCTGAAGGCCGTGCCGGGTGTGGCGGCGCGATGGGAACCGTCAAATGGAGGCCGGACCTGGACCTTCTACTTACGACCAAATGCACGTTGGACCAACGGGGAAACAGTGACTGCTGCCGACTTCGTGCGCTCGTGGAATCGCACCGTCAAGATCGGCGAGTTGTCGCCTCATACGGAGTTGCTCTCGAATATCGATGGTGCGGCCGAAGCTGTATCGGAGTCAGTCCTGCGCGTGCAGCTTCGTCGACCGGATCTGAATTTTCCTGCCCTCGTGGCCCATCCCGTATTTCGACCAGTCAAGCTAAAAAATGGAGAAGAGATCGGAAAACTGGCGGCTGCCGGACTTGTTTCCAACGGCGCCTTTTCGCTCGCGCAAGGGGAAACCGAGCGGGTGCTGCTGGAGCGGGCCAACAACTACTGGGACAGAGATCAGGTGACGCTCGAACGGGTTGAATTTATCGATCAGAAGAATGCCGAAGCGGCGCTGGATGGCTATTACAACGGGACGATTGACGCCGTAACCAATGCGGCACTCGAACCGTTGGCGATAAAACTGCTGACGCCCTACGAGGATTTTCGTCGCACAACCTACGGGGCGCTGACTTATTACACGTTCAATAAAGGTCGGGAGCCCTTTGACGATGTGCGGGTCAGAGAAGCCCTCGCGCTGGCGATTGATCGCGACCGGATCAGTTCTGACGATATGCACGGAGCAACGGAGCCGGCCAAGCGTTTCCTTCCTGATGCGGTTAGTGAAGCTCCCAAAACCGTGGTGGGAAAATCAGACCTGTTGGAACAGGATGTGTTGCGCGCCAAAGAATTGCTGGCCGAGGCTGGGTTTCCGGACGGCGAAGGCTTTCCCCCGATTCGCCTGCTGATCAATCGAAACGAACAGCAACGCACCGTCGCTCAAGCGGTGGCGGGCATGTGGCGGAGGGTGCTCAACGTCGAAACAGAAATAATCGTTAAGAATTGGGACGAATACGAGAGTGCCATTCGCGAAGGAGATTTTGATGTGGTAAGGCGTGGGGTGGTGATTCAGACCACCGACGAGCTCACGAACATCAACATGATCTTTCATAATCATGGAGCTGCGGCGACTGACCTCTCGCGCCAGAAAAACGGTGGCGATCCGCTCGCAAGAAACGAACGTGCAATAGCGCCGCACGAAAGCGGCCAACCGGTTGGCCCTGAAACAGAGGCGCAGGCCCTAAGCGAGTTAGCCGCCATGCCGATTTATTTCGCCGCTTCTTACGCTCTGGTCAAGCCGTACGTGACTGGCTTTGATTCGAATGTACTGGACGCGCCCTCCTTAAAAACTGTTCGCATTAACCCGGACTGGAAGCCGGCTGAATCGCCAGGTTCGGGCACAAAGAAATAGTGGACGCTCAGCGTGCAATGCGATGCCCGGCTCAATTCCTCAACAAGTAGCGTCGTAGTTTTAGTTTTTCTTTGGGGAATCTCAGCGGCCTCTGCGTCTCCGCGGTGAATCATCCCCGCGATAAGACTCTCCAGAGGCGCAGAGAACGAAGATCTGGCGCAGATAATTTCAGAATCAGGACAGTCCCACCTCAATCAGGAATCTTGCTGAATCAGCATGCGCATGTTAAGTTGCGCAAACTAATGCGAGCAGCGATATCCTGTTCACACAAATCTGGAATGGCTAACCTTTACCGGAAACCACTACTAACTGCTCTCGCCCTCGCCTCGCTCATTTTTGTTGCCATCTCATGCAAGGTGCTTGCAAGCGATGAGGAATTCTTCGGCAAAACGACGCCGCCCGATCGCAACATTCTCCGCTATGTAAACGGCGCCGAACCAGAGAGCCTGGATCCGGCAGTTAGCTCGGGCCAACCCGAAGCCCACATCTACATGGCGCTCTTCGAGGGTCTGGTTGAGTATGACCCTAAATCGCTGAACGCAATTCCCGCGCTGGCGGAACGATGGGATATCAACAACGATTCGTCGGAGTTTGTCTTCCATTTGCGGCCCAACGCGCGCTGGTCCAACGGCGAGCCTATCGACGCGAATGACTTTGTCTACAGCATTCGGCGCGCACTTTCACCTGAGACGGCTTCGCGCACTGCGGCACTTGCCTATTACATCAAAAACGCTCAAGCCTTCAATCAAAAGTCAGTTTTCGTTCGTGATCCTGGGACGAGCCAGTTTCTACTCGATCGCGATTTCGCCTCTGCCGGGGCACACTTAAGCGAAGCGCTCAGCCAGAAAACCCTCGCGCCGGCTGAGCCCGAGTATGCGGGCGGCGCCACGCCGCCGCCTTCACACACGCACACCGCATTTCATCAGGCAATGCATTCGCCGGTTCGGCTGGTATTGCCGGCCGACCAAAAGAAGCGAGATAAGATTTTAGCTGGCGATCCGAAGATGGCGGGGGCGTGTGCAGGCAAGGAATTTGTCAAAGTAGTTGGCGAAGACATTGGAGTGGAGGCAGTTGACAACTACACGGTGCGAGTTTCGCTTTCGCAGCCGGCGCCATTTTTCATAGACCTTATGGCGCACCCGCTGTTTCGGGTAGTTCCCCGCAAGACAATTGAAAAGTATGGTGCGTCGTGGAGCGAGCCCGGAAATATAGTTACGTCAGGAGCTTTCAAGGTTAAGGCGTGGAAGCCTTACAACGAGCTGGTTACTGAACGTGATCCGATGTACTGGGATGCGGCGAATGTGCAGCTTGATGAGATTCGCTTTTATACTTCCACCGATCATCCCACGAGCATGAATCTTTACCGGGTCGGCGGCGCTGACGTGTTGATAAATCATTCGGTACCGAATCCCTGGTTGGACGTGGTGCGGGCAAAGAAAGACTACATGGACGCCGCTGAATACGCCATCACCTTCCTGCTCATTAACGTCACTCAACCGCCAATGAACGACTTGCGCGTTCGCAGAGCTTTCAATATGGCGATCGACAAGGAAACTTATTCGAAAGCCAAACGGACCACGAAACCGCTGTACGCGTTTACGCCCAATGGCATTTTCGTTGGTTACCCTCAGCCAAAAGGTGAATCGTTTGATGCTGAGCAAGCGAGGAAACTGTTGGGAGAAGCGGGCTTCCCGGTCACCAGGAATACCGATGGCAGCTTCACTTGCGAGAAGTTTCCTGTGCAGGGCCTCAGCCTGATCTTCGCTACTCATACGTCAAACAAAGCGCTGGCGGAGTTCATGCAGGCGCAGTGGAAGCAAAACCTTGGAATCACCATTCCCCTGGGCAACATGGAAAGTAAGACGCACATGGTTGCAGTGAGCAAATTAGAATACAAAGGTTTCGCGCTTCGGATTTGGGGCGCCGATTATATGGACCCTACTAGTTTTCTGAATATGTTCTTAACGCCTGCCGACAGCGGCAGTGGTTGGTGGGATCAAAAATATGTGGATCTCCTTGAAGAGGCGAATCACACTCTCGACCGGCAGAAGCGTTATGAGTTGTTAGCCAAGGCCGAGAAGTATTTGTTGGACGCCCAACCGATGATTCCAATTGATACTCCCTCGGTCAACTTCGTCAAGAAGCCATACGTGAAGGGCATGTATCCGAATCCGGCGTCTCTTTACTCATGGAAGTTCGTTTGTATCGAACGTGATAAGTCCAAGTGGGACAATGGAACTCCCAGCCTGGAGGGGGCAGACAGGCATTTGTGTTCTAATACGACGGATTGAGCAGTCAAAGGATCTCCAACAGTTTCTTACTCAATAGTGTTCAGGTCTGAACTGATCTCTGTGCGTCCGCTGTGAGAGGTTACACAGAGAAATCCTGTCAGAATAGCGGTGCGAACGCCCCTAATGACAGACAAGGAATGTCTGTCCTACCCCTAAATGCTTCGCTTTATCATTCGACGCCTGTTGATAACCATCCCTACGATTCTCGTAGTGATCACTATCACTTGGGCGCTCGTCAGACTTGCACCCGGCAACTTCTATACTGGCGACAAGAAATTTCCGCCTGCAATCGAACAAAACATTCGCGAGAAGTATGGACTCGATAAGCCCTGGCGCGAGCAGTATCTGCGCATGATGGCAGACGTCATACGACTCGACTTCGGCACGTCTTTGAGTTATGGCGGACAGCCGGTCAACTCCATCATCGCTCGGTCGCTTCCCGTTTCAGCCACCATTGGTATCCTCGCTTATCTGCTGGCGCTCGCGGTGGGAATTGTGGCGGGCTCGATAGCTGCGCTGAAGCAGAATTCGAAGTGGGACTACGCTTCGATGACTCTGGCGATGTTGGGGATCTCGATTCCAAATTTTGTACTGGGGCCTATTCTGGTGCTCGTCTTCTCATTAATGCTTTATTGGCTGCCGCCATCTCGCTGGGAAGGTTTTCCAAGTTGGAATGTGGTCCTTCCAGTCATCACTCTCTCAGGAATTTATATGGCATACATCGCGCGGCTCACCAGAGCAGGAATGCTGGAGGTCCTGGGCTCGGATTACATTCGCACTGCGCGGGCAAAAGGATTGAGCGAAACTCAGGTGGTTATGCGTCATGCTTTGCGGGGTGGACTATTGCCGGTTGTTTCTTATACCGGACCAGCGCTCGCTTTCCTGTTGACCGGAACAGTTGTGGTCGAGCGCATCTTTGCGTTGCCGGGGTTGGGAAATTATTTTTTGCAAGCCGCCTCGAACCGCGACGAGCCACTGCTCATCGGCATCGTTGCTTTCGTGGCCATAATTCTTTTGTTGATGAATCTGCTGGTCGATATCGCTTACGCTTACCTGGATCCGCGTATTCGGTATTGAGGGTGTAACGCAAACCGTTAGTTTGCGTTTGCTCGAAAGCGGATTGTTCCGGGGTCTATTTTCAGTCGACTGAAAATCGCAAACTACAGTTTGCGTTACAGCTGAGAAATCGCAACGTAGTAATTCGCGCCAGAAATGAATCACGACGAACCAAAGGTTCCCACCGAGCCAAACGAAAGTGAGTCTTCACAGGCGGCACTTGGGGCTCCTATGTCTGCATCCGTGGTTGCTCCTCTGACGGATGCGGCGATCCATACCCCACCCGAGGTTGCCGTGGCGGAGGGCGACGTGCGCCGGGTAAGGGAAGAGGAAGTCGAAACGTACGTTGGTGGACGATCCCTCTGGCGTTCCGCGTGGCGGAGGTTGCTCAAAAACAAGCTCGCCGTCTTTGGTTTGCTTGTCGTTGCGATTGTGACGATCTCATCGCTGGTCGGTCCTTCTCTGCTCAAACGCACCACCGGGATGACGCCGGATTACATTCCGGGCGATGCTGCGCTCATCAAATCATTTCCCCCGTTTCAAGCGCCGGACGGATCATTTTCATGGACGCATCCGATGGGCACCGACCGCCAGGGCCGCGATCTCCTCGCGCGCGTGCTTCAGGGAGGTCAGATATCCCTCATGGTCGGTTTCATTGCCACCCTGATGTCGCTCCTCATTGGCGTCAGCTATGGAGCGGTTGCGGGATATCTGGGTGGGCGGGTGGATAACCTGATGATGAGGCTGGTAGATGTGCTGTATGCCATTCCCTACATCATTTTGGTTATCGTGCTGTTGGCGATGTTTAAGGATCAAACTCCGCGCGGCCAGTTGATCCTGCTTTTCGTAGCTTTGGGATCGGTTTCATGGTTGACGATGGCCCGTATTGTCCGTGGTCAGGTGCTCTCGTTGAAAAACCAGGAATTCGTTTTGGCTGCAAGGGCAGTCGGAGTTTCGACGCCACGCATTATCTTTAGACATATCGTGCCAAACACCCTCGGCCCGGTGATTGTTTACGCCACACTAACTATTCCTTCGGTGATGTTGGCCGAAGCATTTCTTTCCTTCCTTGGGTTCGGCGTACAGCCGCCGCTCGCTTCTTGGGGCAGCCTCGTGACTGACGGCATTCAGAATATCGGCATCTTTCCGTGGCAGTTGATTTTCCCAGGAGTCACGATGGCTCTGACTTTGTTTTCGCTTAACTTTCTGAGCGACGGATTGCGCGATGCCCTGGATCCACGCACACGCAAATTCTGAGCTGCAATCTCTTTCGCCAGGAGTTGGTACACCATTGGAAGACCGCACGCGAAGATAACTGGATGACCACTAGCAACGACAACGTGCTCGAAGTCCGCGATCTGCGAACTTACTTCCACACCGAAGACGGCACCGTTAAAGCTGTCGACGGCATTTCGTTTGATTTGAAGCGCGGTGAGACGTTAGGCATCGTTGGTGAATCCGGCTCGGGCAAGTCAGTCACAAATCTCTCGATCATCCGGTTGGTTCCGAGCCCACCTGGTCAGATCGTCTCCGGGGAAGTGAAATTTGGCGGCCAGGACGTTTTGAAGTTGTCCGAAGCCGAAGTGCGCCGAATTCGCGGACGCCGGATCGCCATGGTTTTTCAGGATCCAATGTCTTCGCTCAATCCCTTCATGAAGATCTCGCGCCAGTTGATGGAGACGACGCAACTTCATCTTGGACACACAAAAGCGCAGGCGCGCGAACACGCAATCAAGATGCTGGACATGGTCGGCATCCCTGAAGCACGGGAACGCCTGGATAGCTACCCGCATGAATTCTCCGGCGGCATGCGCCAGCGCGTAATGATTGCAATGGCACTTTCCTGTGAGCCCGAGTTGCTGATTGCGGATGAGCCAACCACCGCTCTTGACGTCACCATTCAGGCGCAGATTTTGGAACTGATTAAAACGCTGAAACGGGTAACCGGAACAAGTGTGATTTTAATTAGCCACGACCTGGGAGTTGTTGCCGGGATGACGGATCAATTAATCGTCATGTATGCGGGGAAGGTCTTCGAGCAAGCGCCAACCAGGGATCTGTTTGCGAACCCGGGGAATCCGTATACCAGGGGACTATTGCGTTCCGTGCCGGATCCGACGGACGAGCAGGGCAAACTCTACCAGATTCCCGGCCAGCCGCCAGACGTCGCTCATTTGCCCCCGGGCTGCCCGTTTGCGCCTCGTTGCGAACGGGCTGAGGAAATATGCCATCGCGATTTTCCGCCGTTTGTGCAACTGGCTGCCCAGCATTTCTCTTTGTGTCACTTTGCGAACGAGGTCTACGCGGAGTCCCAGGCCGAGTCTAAGCGAGCATGAGCACACACGAGTCAAATCTGGGCAACAGCAACCTGCCGCCACCGCCGGTCGGTTATGAGCGAGCTGAGCCGTTGATCGGTATCCGTGATCTCGTCGTCCATTTCGATTTGGGCGTGACGCGAAAACTTGCGGCCGGCAGGAAAACAATTCACGCAGTTCTGAGTCTTGTCGTCGCGATCTTGTTGTCGGCAGCTGTTGTCTACATCGCGTATCGCTTTGGGCAGTATCCCGCCGGGACCTGGACTCGGATAATTTCAACCGCGCTGGTCTTCGCACTAGCGCTGTTAATCGCACGCCGGGTCGCTCTGCGGATTCTGGGCACGGCCTTGCGGCGAACGGTGAAAGCGGTGGACGGCGTCTCCCTCGACATTTTCCCAGGCGAAACGCTCGGGTTGGTTGGTGAGTCAGGTTGCGGTAAATCAACACTTGGACTCGCCATCCTTCGCTTGCTCAATCCAACGGCGGGCCGCGTGCTCTTTAACGGTCTTGATCTGGCGGGGCTTTCCTCCCGCCAGATGCGAAGGCATCGCCGGCATCTTCAAATAATCTTTCAGGATCCATATGCGTCGCTGAACCCACGCATGAATGTGCGACAGATTGTCGGTGAGCCGCTGGAGACGTTCCGGATTGCGCGGGGCAGGGAAGCGGATTTGCGAGTGCAGGAGCTACTTGAAACGGTGGGGCTCAACAAGCGTTTTATCAAGCGCTACCCTCATGAATTTTCCGGAGGGCAACGACAGCGAATTGGCATAGCTCGCGCGCTCGCAGTCGATCCTGTTTTCGTCGTTGCAGATGAACCAATTTCCGCGCTCGACGTTTCGATTCAGGCGCAGGTGATGAACCTCCTGGAACGCCTGCGACAGGAAAAGAACCTCACATACCTTTTCATCTCGCATGACCTGCGCGCAATCCGTCATGTTTCCGATCGCGTGGCCGTCATGTACCTGGGCAAACTTGTTGAGGTGGCTCCGGCTCGGACCATTTATGACGATCCATTGATGCCTTATACGAAGGCGTTAATATCCGCAGTGCCGATTCCGGATCCCGTGGCGGAAGCCGACCGCCGGCGAATCGTGCTGACGGGTGATGTGCCTTCACCGATAAATCCGCCCGAGGGTTGCCGGTTTCACACGCGTTGCCCTTATGTAATTCCGGAGTGCAAGAAAATTGTCCCTGCTCTTGTTGAAATCAAACCCAATCAATTTGCCGCCTGCATTCGGATCAGTCCTGAACAACCTGACATCGACAAGGTTCCGGAAGGAACCGCTCCGGGGTTAACCTCCACAGGCCAGACGTCGCGCCACCAAAACGATTAAGGCGTAATCGGACACTTTTCGGTTAACGGACCCGGGCATTAAACGTAATCCTCGCCATAACCCGCAGCTACATGAAAAGAGCATCGTATTGGTTGTATACCAGTAGGGTAAGTTGTTTTGCCCGTTGGGCTTGTTCGGGATGCCGACGAGCCCGCCGAATGATTTAGAGCCACCGGGGAGTTTTTGGTAGCCTGCAGACCAATTTTCATTTTCGTGGTAGTTGCCTTCCTGCGAAGGAATAGTCGCCCAAATCAGTAGTCAATGCACAGGAAGTCTCTAACAAAATCGACCTCATTGGCGTCCGAGCGCGAAACCGAAATTGTTCAGGAGCATCGCGTAGACGCCCCGGGCGGTTGGCCTGACGTTCAGGACAAACTGGCGGGGTCACTCGGCATGTCCGTTCTGCTGGTCGACGGGCGGCAGCCTCCGGCGCTCGTCGTGTCCAACAATAATTCCATTTGCCGGGCCTTTCAGTCTTCGCCTAAACACGTGAGCCTTTGCGATCCTTTCTGCGGCGACGCGCATCGCCGCGCCATGAGCGCCGGCTCTCCAGTGCAATACAAGTGTCACGCCGGACTGCAATGCGTAACGATGCCAGTACAGCTTGGGGGGGAACAAAATCTTGCGGTTATCGGTGGCCGCGCGTTTCTTTCGGCAGCCGACTACCGGGCGCTTGTCGATCGCTTTCGCGCAGGTGAGCTGAATGAATTGATAGACAAGGCGCCCTTTGAAAATGTCATCTTCGCGGAATCGCAGCGAATCGAGGAATTGCCTGAACGCGTTTACAAGGTTGTGCGAAAGTTTGGTGGGAAGTTGCCAACTCCCACTGCGTCAGTCAAGACTTCAAGGCAAGGAGACGCGAGTGTAGACGCGAGGAACGCGCCTGACGCCTCTACTGCATCCTCGTCTATTCCGGAAACCAAATTGGCACGACCGACTCTCCAATTCGATCTGCAGGATGAGGTGGATCGACTTCGTCTCGAACTGGAACATCGTACCCACCTCGTTCAGTCGCTCCAGAGCTTTCTTGAACGAATCAGCTCCACCGATCCTGAAGACACCTACGAGGCAATCCTTTCGCACTCCAAAGAGCTGTTGCAAGCCGAACGCGCATCGCTGATGGTCTACGACGAAGGCACCAATGAAATCATTCTCAAAGCTTCGATCGGCCTCAGCGAAGAAGGGACCAACGCCAAGCGGACACAGCTCGGCGAAGGAGTTGCTGGTCAAACGCTACAGTCGGGGCGGCCGCTGATGGTTGAAAATCTCGAAGCTGCCGGTCTCACTCCTTCAGGAGCCAATCGTGCTTACAAAACCAGATCGTTCGTGAGTTATCCCATCATCGTTCGCGGTCGGCGAATCGGACTACTCAATTTCACAGATAAGACCAATGGCGCAAACTTCAACGACGTAGACTTGAGTTTGCTCGAAATTATCGGACCTCAAATCGCCGTAGCCCTGGAACGCGCTGACTGGCAGGAGCGCGCCACGCAGTTTCAATTGATGTCCATCACGGACCCGCTGACGGGTTTACTCAATCGGCGTTACCTGGAAGAGCGTCTGACTGAAGAGTTGAACCGATCAAGCCGCTACAACTACCCCATGAGCTGCCTGATGATCGATATCGATGACTTCAAGAAGTACAACGATAACAATGGCCATCAAGCGGGCGATGTGGCGTTGAAGATCACTGCCCACAGTCTCAAAGCTGCGCTCCGCTCCGCGGATGTGGCCTGCCGCTACGGGGGTGAAGAATTTTGCGTCTTGCTACCGCAGACAAGCATTAGTGAGGCCGGCGTGATTGCCGAGCGCATGCGCCAACGCGTCGCTGAAACTGATTATCCATTTGGCAAATCGCAGCCGATGGGCACGGTGAGCATCAGCATTGGAATCTCAACTTTCGCGAAAAACATCGACACCGCGGAGCGGGTAATCGCAGCAGCAGATCGCGCCTTGTATCACGCGAAGGCCGAGGGCAAGAATCGAATCGAGTTTTACGACGGCCACTTGTCAGGAGCTTTTGCCGGCAAATGAATAATCCCGGCGAAATGCGGCAAGTGCTCAGCCGCGTCAGACGAGATGAGTTTGCGGGACGCGCGGCTGAGCTGGATCGCGTCGTGTCTCACGCCCTCACTGCCGGAGGAGGTACCGCGGATCATGGGCTTCTCATCCTGCTGGCTCCGCTCGCCGGAGTTTCCGAACTGCTTCGGCAGGCTTACGACACAATCTTCCATCGCCAGACGAACGTAGTTCCGGTCTACTTTGCGCTTCCTCCAAACGAAACCACCGCTGTCAGTGCGGCAATCGAATTTCTAAACACCTTTCTGGTTCAGTACATCGCCTGTCGACGCAATGAGCCTGCGTTGGCCAACGCACCACTGACCCTGAATGACATGGCGGCGCTTGCTCCCGCTCCCGATGCTGAGTGGATTGCAGAACTGGTAGCCGCCTATAACCAGCAGCGATTTACCGACGATGATCGGGCCCTGGTTCGTTTCTGCCTCAGTGCGCCGTCGCGCGTGCCCGCGCACGGTGGCCGGCCGTTTGTCATGTTTGACTGCGTGCAGTTGTCGGCTTACGACGACGACCATGTGCCGCTCGCGCATGAAATTGTGCGGAGCCTCGTGTCGTCGAGACTGCCCTACGTGTTTGCCGGTTTGCGTCGTGAGGTGGCGCACACCTTTGATCGCGTTGGGATTAGTTCCGGCTCACTGGAAACAATTCGCCTCGAACAGTTGGCGTTTAACGAGGCCGCGTCGCTGATCAGCAGTGTGGCGCGACGACTCAATTTGCACGTAAGCGAAGAAACGCGCGACCTGTTGATCCAGCAATTGGAAGGCAGCCCCCTCTTCATTACCGCCCTGCTTCAAGCCGCGCATTCAAAGCAGGTGGTGCTCAACTCTTATCTCGCCTGCGAACGTCTTTATGTTGAAGAGATCATGGGCGGCACACTTGGCAATTATTTTGCGTCTGCGCTTACTCGCGTAACCCCTGATGCTGACATTCGGCGCGCCATAGTTCGGCTCCTGTCTGAATCAGGCACCTCGAGCGATGGAAGCGTGGGCAAAGTGTCAGCCGGCACCTGGTGCCAACGCCTCAATCTTGACCCTTTTGCGGTTGAAAACATCCTGCGCCGGCTACACACGCAGGAGCTGGTTAACGTGGACGGCGATAGTGTCGATTGCGATGGTGGTCCGGAGGCATGGAAAGACTACCTGCGGAGCCGGTTTCGTCTTGACGCTCTACGCGAACCCCGCGCCCTTGTTTTCGCCGACTTGATGGCTGCGGCACTGAAGCGCGCGCCTGAGAAAATCGCCCGCCATTTCAAGCGGGGAGCAAACCTCCGCGTTAGTGAACTTATTGCTCGTTTCAACTCCCAACGCGTACCGCGCGTATTTTTTGATCCAGCTAAGTTTGTCGATGTTCACAAGGGGAGCACTCCGGATGAGATGGCCGTGGCCCTCGAAGCCGATACGGAGTTGATAAAACTCCCGCAAGTGTTTCACACGACCAGCGGTGCTTCATTTAGCCCCGAGCTGAGGCCGCACGTCGATGACGACAGCTGCGCAATCGCGCATGCTTTTGACGGCGCTACCTACACCGATGCGAACGAAGTCGTTTGGATAGTTGCAAAAATCGAAAGCAAACTGGCAGCGGGAGTGGACATTACCCGGTCCTGGCTCGATCGCCTTGAGGCAGTTGGAAAACATCGAGCATTTCTTCGCGTCCAGGTTTGGCTGATCGCCAATGAAGGGTTTGACGAGGAAACGAGCGGCTTGTTAAAGGCACGGGGCGCCTATGGATCAAGCCAACAGCAGTTTGAGCTTCTCTCCGCCCAGCTTAGTGAAGGGCAGGGACCGGCGGCAAACTCTGGCGAGCCGGACGAGTTTGAGCTGGTTCTGCCGATGGGCAGCGATAACGAGCTGTTGGCTGCAAACACGGCCGAGCAAATTGCGCGGCGGGCTCAGTTTACTCCCGAAGCGATTAATCAAATCAAGACTGCGATAGTCGAAGCCTGCATCAACGCGTCAGAGCACAGTCTTAGCCCGGACCGGAAAATTTATCAGCGTTTTCGGGTCGAAGATGATAAATTGGTAATTACTATCGCGAGTCGAGGCATTGTCCCGTCGAATGTTTCGAACTTTGAAAACAGGAATTACGCTGTGTCGCCCGACCCTGGTCAGTCGGCTAGTGGATTAGGCGCAGACTCCGCCGCAGAGTATGGTGATGCAGCGGAACAACGTCGCGGATGGGGACTCAAATTGATCCAGACGCTGATGGATGAGGTTGAGTTTGAGCGCGTCGACGAAGGCACCAGTTTGCGGATGACGAAATATCTACGCAAGGGCTTGTAAGGCAAGGTAGCACGGGCGTCCCGCCCGTGAATCACGCGCAAGATGCGCGTGCCACTCGCAAACTAACCCGGGGCCCCCGCGTGGGCAGCCCGAGTGGGGTGATGGCAGTTTGCGTTACAGTTCAGACCCGACAGAAGGGAAGCAATTGTTTTGGGAGAATCGGTAACAGACGTCCGGTCGCACATCGTGGGCACAACCGCCGTTGTCTACGCCAGCGACTATCTAAACAAACTCACCGGGGAACGCATTGAACGCGAGTGTAAGAAGCAACTCGATTCAGGTTGCCGCACCCTCGTGATTGACTTTAGCGACACTGGCATCGTGAACAGCATCGCGGTTTCAATCCTGCTGGGGATTATTGACATCGCTGAGAAACGGGAAGCCCGCGTGGTTTTTTCGGATGTGAATGATCAAACTGTACAGTTATTCGAAATGCTCGGTGTGATAAAGCATATCGTGCTGGCGAAGGATGAGCAGGAAGCCCTCAACCTGTTTCCTCCCCCGACGCAAACTCAGGCGACGAGCCATTAGTCAAAGGAGAATCCGACGATCCACGAAACCACACGAATTGGCACGAACGAGCGTTTGGGGTTCGTGATGTTTCGTGTAATTTCGTGGATCGCTTTGCGTTTATCGGCCTGTTAAAACTGCCGTTCTTTTTTATGGAAGCCAACACCCAAAAACTCATTCACTCATTCAGCGCCCTCGCCGACCTCGGGCAGGAAATCGCCGATTCCGGCGACTTCATCGAGATGGTGCGTACCTCGCTTCATTTGTTGTTGGGCACGATTGGCATCAGACGCGGCGCCGTTGTTGAGTGCCTGATTCACCGGGAAGAAACAAACACGCTCGCGCTCTGGGGATTGGGTGAGGAGTATAAGGCGCACTTGATCGTGAACGAGATTGATCGAGAAGCGTTTCTTGGTTTGTCCTCGGGCGCCCTGCGCATCGAGTCTGAAGTTGAACCAAACTCCCCGCTCGCATTGTTTCTCGCACGGCATCGTGAAGAGCTTGCTGGCCAGGGAATCGAATTGATTGTCCCCACAATCGTCCGCGGAGCGGTTACCGGGCTCGTCCTGCTGGGTCGAAAAGCGAGTGATGAAGCGTTCACGTCGGAAGACATCGAAGTGATTCGCGCGATGGTTCGTCACATCGGAGTGGGCATTCACACGCATCGTCTGCTCGGGGAAGTGAAACAACGCGCCGAAGAAAACGAAAGGCTTTATCAAGATCTTCGCGCGATCTATCGCGACACAGTGCGCGCTTTCGCGGCCGCCATCGACGTGAAAGACACTTACACCCAGGGGCATTCTGAACGCGTCGGCAAGTACAGCGAGATCATCGCGCGCGAAATGGGTTGGGGTGAAAACGAAGTGGAGGGAATTGCCATCGCGGGCTACCTTCACGACATTGGCAAGCTCGCCGTCGAACGAAAGATAATAAACGCGCCCTATCGCATCGACGCGAAGGAATCAAGCGAGCTAAACCGTCATCCGGCCGCCGGCTTCGACATACTCTCCCCGATTCATCATCCATACGCCGACATCCCTCTGATGGCGAAGTATCACCACGAACGCCTCGACGGCCGCGGCTATCCAGATGGGTTAACCGACACCCAAATTCCGATCGGCGCAAAGATCGTTGCGCTAGCTGATTCGTTTGACGCCATGACCACCGACCGTCCGTACAAAACGCGTCGGGCCTTCGATTCCGTGATCCATGACCTGCGCGCCAACACCGGAAAACAGTTTGACGTTCAGGTCGTCACCGCCTTCTGCCGCGCGTTGTTAAAGGAATTGACCGGTGAGACGAAGGAGCGAAAGTTCCTGAAGATGCTCGGCAAGAATTACCTCGACGCCGAAAAAGACGCACCGCTACTGAGAGAACTCCTCAACGAACTCGACCCCAACACTCAAGCCGCCGCCGCTAGTGGTGGGTGATAGTTTCAAGCCGGAGGGTTGAACGAAAGTAGCCGGTGGTCGAAGCGTCAGCGCAGACCACCGGATTGCATTAGCAAGAAATCGCACCACGAGGGTGGTGCTAGAGATTTATAAGAGATACTTCTCGTCATACTCAATTCCTGCTCTTCCCAACAACTCTTTCAACTCATCAAGGAACAGATGTTTCCCGTGATGCACTTCTTGATTTGCGATGTAATGCCTAACGGAATCGGTTGCGGTGGGACTCACCGTAAACGCTGCGTATCCCTCCTGCCAGGCAAACCGTTTATCGAAATTCTCTTTCACCCAATTGCTCGAATCCTTCTTCATGTCTCGCATTAGATCTGAGAGGCGGTGCACTGGGCGCAAGCTTGCCAACAAATGCACATGATCCTCAACGCCGCCTACAATCTCCGCGACGCCGTTCATCCGGCGAATGATGCCACCCAAATACGAATGCACCCGTGGACGCCACTCGGCATGGATAAACGGCTGCCGCTCCTTCGTCGAAAACACGATGTGATAGTGGAGACTGAAAAAGTGGAGCCCATCGTCATTGCTATCTGGCACCCCTACTAGGTGCGGTAAATCTCACGTGCTTTTCCGGTGGTTTACGCTGCGCTGCGACCGCCGGGACTTTTGATTGATCGTCGGGCACCCCGTAGGGCGTGCCAGCTATTCTCTGGCACCCTTACTGGGTGCGGTGAGTCTCACGTGCTTGCCGGTGGTCGACGCTGCGCTGCGACCACCGGGGATCGTTGATTGATCGTAGGCACCCCGTAAGGGCGTGCCAGCTATTTCTCTGGCACCCTACTGGGTGCGGTGAGTCTCACGTGCTTTCCGGTGGGGTCTACGCTGCGCTGCGACCACCGGGGATCGTTGATTGATCGTAGGCACCCCGTAGGGCGTGCCAGCTATTCTCTGGCACCCCTACTGGGTGCGGTCATCTCACGTGCTTTTCCGGTGGTCTACGCTGCGCTGCGACCACCGGGGATCGTTGATTGATCGTAGGCACCCCGTAAGGGCGTGCCAGCTATTTCTCTGGCACCCCTACTGGGTGCGGTCATCCCACGTGCTTTTCCGGTGGTCTACGCTGCGCTGCGACCACCGGCTACTTTCTGACAGCCTTTCAGGCTGATGATGCTATTAGATAAGGGTGCCTCTGAGCTAGAGCCGGTGGCAAAGGTGTGGGCTCAGGCAAATGCTAAAGCTCTTGCATGTGCGCGTTGTTAAAAGAATTAACTGGTGAGACGAAGGAACGCAAGTTCCTGAAGATGCTCGGCAAGAACTACCTCGACGCCGAAAAAGACGCACCGCTACTGAGAGAACTCCTCAACGAACTCGACCCCAACACCCAAGCCGCCGCCGCTGGTACAGCATAGGCTTCGAAAAAAACTCTTGACGGGAAATGCGGGAGGAGTAGAATGCGGGCGCGCCGCCGTCTAGCCATCGTCGGCGCCTCCTTTAGAGTGAGGGAAACATACGGCGGGTAACCTTGCGCACCCGCCGTATTGTTTTGTCCGGACGTCAACTCCACCAAAACGCGACTACTGCTGATAACAATTATGAGCAGGCAGGAATGCCTGTCCTACTTCGGCTGGATACGAACGATGAAGGTGCAGATAGCGATCTTCTGATCCGCTACGACTTCGGTGCGTTCCTCGCGCGGAATTTCCCGCCCATTGATCAGCAGCGGATTGCGGCCCTTGGAAACGATCCAGTAGCGGCCGTCATTTTCACAAGTAAGAACGGCATGGACGCGGCTGACTTCCGGATCGCCCTTCAAAGGCAAATCAACAGTGATTGATCTCGAACCGCGGCCAATCGTGATCTCGGATTTGGTAATCGGCACTACTGCTTCGCGTACGCCGTCGCGCCAGAGCTCCACGGAGTAGAGCGTCTGGATGCGTGGTCGGACGACAGTTTGCTCGCCGAATTCGCCACTCAACTCTCCGCTTTCCGTATCTCCCCGGCTACCGTCAGCGCGCTCGCGAATAGTGTCGTTTAGATTTACAGGTGGTGGCGAAGCAGGTGTCTTGCCAACAGAAGCGCGCGGCGTCACCATCGTGTGGCCGCTTTCAGTTTCATCCCAAACTCCTTGCACCCGAAACTGTCCTTTCTCAAGGGTGCCATCAACCCGGAGTTCTACAGCGAATGACTTCGCCGCCAGCTGGTTTTGGCCGCTGAGCTCGCGCGCGCGTTCGGAGAGGACGTGAAAGAGTCCCTGCTCGAGACCGCGACGTTTGTCTCCCTGCCAGTCTTTGTCGTCGTCGGCGCTGAGGTAGACGATATACTCACGCGGAATGTAGGTTGGTCCACCGGGAGGTGTGAACATCTCCCGCTGCATCACCGCTTCCACTTCACGCGCAATCTTAACGAGAAACTCTTCCCAGATGCGTCGCGGCTTGGCGTGTTCGCCGGCAGCTTCCAGCAGGTCTTCGCCGGATTCACCGTCGATCCATTTTCGAATTGATTCAATCAGGCCCATAGGTGGTGAATAGTAAATGGTAA
>Ga0190272_10000152_pt1 | contig 43241 bp, 37 predicted proteins | sample Popmic504T_FD_133746 | JGI IMG/M metagenome (GOLD analysis project Ga0190272, IMG submission 133746) | Populus adjacent soil microbial communities from riparian zone of Shoshone River, Wyoming, USA - 504 T | ecosystem: Environmental > Terrestrial > Soil > Riparian zone | place: USA: Wyoming...
TTCTAATCAAGGTGAGAGCGGAGCGCTAACTCTGGCTGTTTACTGTTTGCTGTTTGCTTTTCCCGGAAGTTTTGGCAGAGGAGGAAACGTCGAGCTTGCTAGATTTCTGCAGATTGGAATGGGGTCAGCGTATGAAGTGGAGTATCACGCGTGCTGGCTAGGGATTTGGGACTAATAGAAATCGACTCCCATTGTCACCTTGAAAATCAGATCATTGAAGTGAAGCGAATGCTTGTAGCCCTTCTAATCAAGGTGAGAGCGGAGCGCTAACTCCGGCTGTTTACTGTTTGCTGTCTGCTGTTTGCTTTGGCAGAGTAATCCTAACTACGAGGCCGCCAGTGATTTCATTGGCGGCTTCGACTTTTCCACCGTGCAAGCGCACAGCGCGTTCCGCAATCGCCAATCCCAGCCCGACTCCTCCTGCCTCGCGATCTCGCGCATCATCCACTCGATAAAACGGACGAAAGATTTCGTTGAGCGCATTCTCAGGCACGCCCGGTCCGTGATCTCGAACGGTGATCACCGCACAATTCGTCGCCGAGTTTTCTCCTTGCTTCCTATCGCCAGCCATTACTGGTGCGGTTCCGCAAGCCTCTTCGGATTCCATGACCAGTTCAACCATAACCGCGGTGCCGTCGTCGGTGTAGTGCACAGCATTTCGCACCACGTTTTCCACCGCCCGGCGCAGCAGATGTTCTGTGCCTTCAATCGTGACGAACTCAACTGTTTTCAACGTCACTGAGCGGTTTCTGCCGCGCGCTTCAAAGTCAGCGTCGTCCGCGACTTCGCGAACCATTTTCGACAGGTCGAAGTCGGCCTTCGGCAAGACCTCAGCGCCGCTTTCAAGACGAGTCAAGGTAAGCAGTTGTCCGATCATCTCGTTTAGATTTTCGGCTTCGTGCTGAATTCGTCCGAGCGCACTCGCTGCCTCCGCGCCGGATCGTTGCCGGGCCAACTCCAGCGCTACGTTCAAACGCGTCAGCGGTGAACGCAATTCGTGCGAGATGTCGCCGAGCAAACGGCGCTGGCTTTCAATGAGCGTCTGAATCTTCTCGGCCATCAGATCGAAGTCGGCGCCGAGCGCCGCCAGTTCATCGCGGCGGCTTCCCATTGCCGGCGACACGCGCACGCTCAGATTACCGCCGGCTAACTCTCGCGTCGCCGCTCGAAGCTTAGTCACCGGAGTCGTTAGATGCCGGGCAAGCCAATAGCAGAAAAGCGCGCCGATCAAACCCATCCCCAATAAGTGAAGAATTGGATGATAGTTGTGGCCGTGCGGCGTTGGTGGGAGAATTTCGCTCACCATCACATACTGTTTTCCACTCTGAGCTGTGACGGCGCGCGCGTTTAGCGGCGGTCCTTCCGAAGAGCTTTCCGGCAGGTGATGTGAATGTTCGAGCACCCTGCGTGCCATGCTTGGGGCTTGCGACGGCATTCGCCGACCCGACAATTCCTCGATTCGGTCATTGAAGAGAAATCCCCGGACATCCGATTCGCGTCGCAGGCGCTCGAGGTAATCAATCAGCCCGGGCCGGCCGTTCCGTTCATAAATGTCGGCGGCGTTTTTTGCGGCCTCGTTTAGCAGCGGCTCGAGGGGTCGCCGCATCGGCGCATGTTCAGGGTGAGGGCGCAGCCACTCGCCAACCGCGAAAGTGCCTGCGATCATCGTCACCACGACAAGTGCAAACCAGAGAAAGATTTTGAAGAATAAACTGCGCGGCAACTTTTATTTTACCTCGGGTGAACTGGCGTGCGCGTAGATATAGCCGACGCCGCGCACTGTCTTGATTCTTTCGAGTGCGCCAAAGTGGTGGCCCAACTTTTTGCGCAGGTTGCTGATGTGCATGTCGATGCTGCGATCGAATGGTGATAGGTTTCGTCCGAGCACCTGGCTCGATAATTCCTCGCGTTTGATGATTGTCCCGGCCCGACGCAGAAGTCGTTCGAGAAGATCGAATTCAACTGTCGTGAGATCAACGATGTCGCCGGCGCGCCGCACCACACGCGTGCCTGCGTCCAACTCCACGTCGCCAATTACCAAAACCTTCACATTCTCTGGCGCGGCAGGTTTTTCCAAGGGAGCCCGTCGCAGAATTGCGCGAATCCGGGCTGCGAGTTCTCTGGGATTGAACGGTTTGGGAAGGTAATCGTCGGCGCCAATCTCCAAACCGACGATGCGGTCAACGTCGTCGCCGCGCGCCGTCAGCATCAGGACAGGTACCCTCGACGCAGAACGCACCTTTCGTAAAACCTCGAAGCCGTTCAGACCCGGCAGCATGACGTCGAGAACTACGAGCGAGTGATCGCCGGAGAGTGCACGCTCGGCGCCCAGGTCGCCTCGATGAGCGAACTCCAATTCGAAGCCGAGCGGCTGGAGATATTCCATCACGAGCTCGCAGAGCGCAACGTCGTCGTCAATGACCAGGATTTTTTCCATTTGTCGGACAGGCATTCCTGCCTGTCTTCTACCTATCTAGAGACAGACAAGAATGTCCGTCTTACCAAAGCGGTTGATTGTAGCCCACGAGCGACGCTTGCTTTGTAAAGAAGTGTCAACTGGCAATTCAACTTTGACAGGACTAACAGAATTCACATGATGATGAGTTAACGGTTATTTACCTACTCAATCCAGCTACTGTTTTCCGCCAGGGCTTTTGAATCTTGTTAATCTTGTGAATCCTGACTTAATAGTTCGAAAGCGCAAGTCGGGATCTTGACAAAACTTTACACTGCCAAACTGACTCTTTACATCGCGCTCAATGAAACCGGCGTATAAGTGTCGCAACAACTCAACGGCCTGATGGAATGAACTGTCAGCCTGCAACAAAAGGAGATAGAAGATGACAAAGAGGTTAATGGCGATTGCCGGGATCGCTGTCCTGATAGTAGGCGCGACGGTTTTCGCGTTGGGCCACGGACTTCAGGGACAGGGTCATGGTAAAGGGGAGCGCCGCCACGGGCCTGGCCCCGAAATGGTTGACCACATGGCCAAGGCCCTTGGTCTGACCGCGGACCAGACGACGCAAATAAAAGCGATCTTTGAAAGTGTTCGCGCCGGGGAAGAAGCGCGGCATGCGAAGCTTGACGAGTTGCATCAGCAACTGGAAGCCGCAACAGCTAATGGACAGTTTGACGAAACGAAAGTGCGTGAGATTGCTAATCAGCAGGCGCAACTGATGTCAGATCAAATGGTGGAACACATGCGAATGAAATCGAAAGCGTACAGCCTTCTGACACCGGAGCAACGCACGAAGGCGGACGAGATGCACAAAGGCGGCGGACCCTATCGCAAGCATGGACCACCTCCACGTTCCGAATAGGGAATAACTTCGGTAACACAAAAGAGGGGTCAACTCCTTGGAGTGCGCCCAGACCTGTCAGCGCTTTGGTCGAAAACGTCTATTGCCACGGACTTGCCAGAAACGGAAAAGCGGCGACAGGTCGCCGCACTCCAAGGAGTTGAAAACGCCCACTTGACGTTAATCTGGACAGACAGGAATGTCTGTCCTACTTACTTGCGTTTCCAGCGCACGCCATCTTTTGTATCTTCCAAAATAATTCCACGACCGGCGAGGTCGACGCGAATTTCGTCAGCGCGAGCGAAGTCGCGGCGACGGCGCGCTTCCTGTCGTTCATCGATCAGACTCTGTATTTCGCTGTCGATCATTTCTGCGGGAGCTTTTCCGAAGATATTCAGCACGGTATCGAAACTATCCAGGAGCGCCAGCAGTTCACTTTGATTTTCCGCCAGCAATTGTTTGCGCGCGAGGGCTGTGTTTACGTCGCGCGTGAGATTGTGAATAACGGCAAGGGCAACTGAGGTGTTGAGATCGTCGTCCATTCCGGCTTCGAATTCACGAGCAGCCTCGAGGGTGGTCTGATGGAGTTTCTCGTTTAAACCGGCCGCCGGCCTGGCCTCCGTCAACCGCGCGCGAAAATCGCGCAAACTACCGACGGTTTTCTCGGCGCCGGCGAGCGCATCAAAGGTGAAATTGAGTTGCTTGTTGTAAGGAACGCTGAGCAGAAAATAGCGAACAGCAGCCGGCGAATACCCTTTGGCGGCAACGTCGCGGAAGGTGTAGTAGTTGCCCTTCGACTTCGACATTGTTTCGCCTTCCACTTTCAGGTGCTCGAAGTGGATCCAGTGGCGCACAAACTGTTTGCCGGTGGCGCCTTCGCTTTGCGCGATCTCATTTTCGTGATGCGGAAAAACCAGATCGATCCCGCCGGCATGAATATCAAAAGTTTCGCCGAGATACTTCATCGACATCGCTGAACACTCAATGTGCCAGCCGGGACGGCCACGGCCAATGGATGCTTCCCAACCGGTTTCGGTCGGCGACGCAGATTCCTTCCAAAGGGCAAAATCACGAGCGTCTTCTTTTTCATAACGATCGGTGTCTATCCGATCGCTGGCGCCGGCGATGTTGCCTTCGAAACTAATCTTTGAGAGTTTTCCGTACTCAGGAAAGGAAGCGATGCGGTAATAAATTGATCCGTCGGATTTGTAGGCGTGATCTGTCGCCATCAGTCTTTCGATTAAGGCGACCATCTCTGGAACATGGCGCGTCGCGCGCGGCACGATCTCGGGCCGCTCGCAACCAAGCGCGTCAAAGTCTTCCCAGAGCGCATCGATATATTTCGCCGTGTAGTCGTCAATTGAGACTCCGGCTTCGTGCGACTTCGCGATGATGCGGTCTTCAACGTCAGTGATGTTCATCACGTGAGTGACTTTGAAGCCTTTGAACTTCAGATAGCGACGCAGGATGTCGGCGTTGAGAGCCGAACGAAAGTTGCCGATGTGTCCGTAGTCCCAGACGGTTGGACCACAGTAGTACATGCTCACCTCGCCCTCGCGCATGGGACGAAACTCTTCAATCTTCCCGGAAAGTGTATTGCGAAATTTAAGCATGCTGACTGTCCACTAAAGATGCGCGCCCCGGGAAAAAACTCAGAGCGCGCAGGGTTAGGAGTCTAGGTAGGTTTTAATTGCGAGTCAAACGAAAGGATGAAGCATGAAGGGTGAATAAGGCTCGTGTCATCCATCCTTCTGCCTTCATCCTTTGAAGTGTTCCCAGCCGCCGGGCTCCAGGTTCCAAACTCGCGAGCCTTCACATATTTGAACCCCTGAAGACACTGTAGTGATTTCTCCTATACGCGTGAGGGCCACTCCGTCCACCCGCTTCGGGAGTTTTGCCGCCGCTTGCGGATCGACTGTGAACAGTAGTTCGAAGTCTTCGCCACCATGAAGTGCGAGCATCAGCGGATCGAGTGCGCGCCGTCCGCAAACGTCCCGCACCAACGGATCAATGGGAATGAGAGAGGCGTCAATCAGAGCCCCGACATTGCTTTCAGTGCAAAGGTGATTGAGATCAGACGACAGACCATCGCTCAGGTCGATCATCGCGGTTGCGAGTTGGCTGTCCCCGAGCAGAATGCCCCAACCAACCCGAGGCTCCGGTTTGAGTTGACGGAGCAACAGTCGATCAATCGGATGCACTTCGCTAGTCTCATCGTCAAGAGTGGGATCAAGAACTTCTCTGGATCCATGCAGCCGGGCCCCGCGTTCCAGAAGCCGCAGCCCGGCGGTAGCGTCGCCGAGAAAACCTGTGACGTAAATCTGATCGCCGGGCTTTGCGCCCGAGCGCAAGACGGCGCGGTCAGGGGAGCATTCGCCGATAACGAGGGAATCGATTACCGTCCGCTCGGGAGCGCGCGAAACGTCTCCGCCGATTAGCTTGACGCTGTATCGATCAGCCAGCCCGAAGAAGCCTTCATAGAATCTGTCCGCAAAACCTGAGTCCCAGATGGCGGCTTGAAGGCCGAGCGATAACATGGCCCAGCGAGGACGAGCGCCCATCGCCGCAATGTCTGAAAGGGAAACCGCTAGGGCTTTGTGGCCGAGCAGTCCTGGCATCGTGGTGTGGTGTCGGAAATCGATATCTTCAATCAGAAGGTCGGTGGTGATAACGAGGTTGGAGCCTGGGGCCGACTTAAACACCGCCGCGTCGTCGCCTATGCCGCGAAGCAGATCAGGCGATGCGCCGCGCAAGCGCGTCTGTTCTCTGATTTTCCTGATGAAATCGAATTCGTTCATGATCGGATCAGCCACAGATTAACGCAGATCTACACGGATGAAGACCAGAGCGAACATTAGACCGGATAAATGGTTCTGTTGTGATCTGCGTTAATCCTCGGAGATCTGTGGCTGCTTATGCGTCAGCTACAGATTGCGCCGAAGGGAATCGAGGCCGGCTTCGATATTTTCAATCGAAGTGGAAAAGGAGAAACGCAGGTGACCTTCGCCGTGCGCGCCAAAAACCACACCGGGCACGGTGGCCACTTGTGCGCGATCCAGAAGAATTTCGGCAGCCTCGCGACTATCGCCGCTCACTCTTGTCACGTCGGGAAAGGCATAGAAGGCGCCCGCAGGTATCTCGCAGTTCAAACCAATCTCGTTGAGTCCCGTCAAGAGCATGTCGCGCCGTACGCGATAGGCGGCGAGATTCCTTTCAAACATGTCAGTTTCGGTGGTCATTGCGGCCAAAGCCGCCCACTGCGTCGGCGTCGAAACCCCATTCGACGAGTAGAGCGTTGTCTTGCCCAAGCCTGACATCCACGGTTCAGCGGCTACTGCATAGCCAAGACGCCAACCCGTCATCGCATACGACTTTGAAAGAGTGAACAACGTAATCGTGCGTTCAAACATTCCGTCGAGAGAAGCGATCGAACAATGCTCGCCGTCGTAAACCAAATCTTCGTAGGCTTCATCGGCAAAGACGACCAAATCTCTCTCCTGGGCGAAGCGCGACACGGCGAGGGCTTCATCACGCGTTAAGACAGCGCCGGTAGGATTCTGCGGAGTGTTGTAATAGATGGCGCGTGTTCGTTCGGTTGCATAGCGCGCCAGAGTTTTTTCAAAACCCTCTTTGCGTGCTTCGTCGGTGGGCACCAGGACCGTTGTGCCTTGCGAATACGCAATCAAATCTTTGATGGGTGTCCAGAAAGGTGAGAGCACAATCACTTCATCGCCGGGATTGATTACCGATTGAAACGCACCGAAGAGACCCTGCATACCGCCATTCACAACGATCACGTCACTTGCTTCGGCCGGAATATTATTTTTTGTACGAAGCTTCTCAGCAATCGCCTCGCGTAGCTCGGAAATACCCGATGAGGGCGCATAGCGAGTCTTGTTCTCCGCCAGCGCCTTCGTCATCGCGTCCTTAACGAATTGTGGCGTTTCCATGTAAGGTTCACCGCCCTCAAACTGGTAAACCGTTGCGCCCTCGGTGCGCAACTTCATTATCCGATTGCGAATTTGAACGATGTCAGAGAAACCAATTTCTGAAAGCCGTGAGGCCAGGCGGAAACCGATTGGTGAAGCTGTAGATGCCACTATGCTAAAAGATCCTTCCGCGATTCGATTGTCGTCGGGGGTGAAGGCGGATTATAGCCCCGCCGTTGAAGGTCGTCTAGCGGACGGAAAAATGGTGGTGCTCGTTAGTGAGTTGCTCAACACCGTGGAGTGCGCCGACCTGTCGGCGCTTTGGCTGCCGTAGCCGTAAGCTCCGTGTGCTTGAGGCTAACAATGCGGCGCCAAGGCCGCCGCGGATTAAATCGCCGCCAGGTCGACGCACTCCACGGAGTTGAGCAACACACTAAGTGGCAGCATCCGTGCGATTGGACTATTGAGGTTTTAGATTAGGTTTGATCGCCACAGTTAAGAATTAGTTTTAACTAACAGCTGCTAAATGTAAGTGTTGACACGGTCAACCAGCGGGCAGTAACATGTCGGCTCGCCGAGCTGCTGGCAAACTCGCCATTAGTCTCCCAACTTTTCGCCGATATTTTTCGTTGGCATTTCCCGTCGGAAGCAGTCGTCCACCGCATTCGATCATGGTTCGTTCTGCCGTAACAATCCCCGAAAAACTATTCTTCAAAATCGGTGAAGTGTGTGAGCTTGCCGGGGTGCAGGCGCACGTCTTGCGCTATTGGGAATCGGAGTTTCCCATGCTGGCTCCGCAGAAAAACCGCGCCGGCCAGCGGGTATATAGGAAGCGCGACGTGGAGATCGCCTTGCGCGTTAAGGAACTCCTTTACGAAGATCAATACACGATTGCCGGCGCCAAGAAAAGATTGGCCAATGACCTCCGCGCCGGCGGTAAGTTTAGAGTTGCCTCCGAAGAAAATGGAGAAGACTCAAGGCACTCCGAACCGCTTCTGCAAACCTCAGCCGCGGCAGCCTCAGTAGCGTCAGCCCCGGGCACCAAGACTGCCGCAGACCGAAAGGCTCTGCGACAATTGTCTACAGAGTTGCGTGAGCTCCTGGCATTGCTCGAAGCCTCCAAATCCTCCAAGAAGTAATCCGATTCGTTACTCCGGTAAAACTTTAATTGCAAAATTTAGCCAGTCAGTGAAGATGCAAACTAACCGTTTGCCTTACGAGGTTTTTGCAGAGATACTAAGCGTTAACAAGACGGGACGTGGCGCAGCCTGGTAGCGCGCACCCTTGGGGTGGGTGAGGCCCCGAGTTCGAATCTCGGCGTCCCGACCAGTTTAAAGGGCTTTCAATCCAAGACGCGATTGAAAGCCCTTTTGTACTTCCGAACCCATCCGATTTGAGCGAACCTTGCCGGCAAAAGCATTACTCAAGGTGTTCCGTCACTACTATCTCCGAGACAAGGGTCTTGTGGACCGGACACTTGTGCGCAATCTCTTGCAGACGCGTGAGTTGCTCGTCGTTAAGGTTTCCCTCAAACGTTACTGAACGTTGAATGCGGTGCGCGTAACCTTCCGTTGTTCGGGTGCACTCTTCACAGTCCGCCGCATGAACCCGATCTATCCGCAGACGCACCTTCACGCGATCGAGCGGCCATCCTTTTCTCCTGGCATAGAGCCGGGTCGTCATCGAGATGCAACTGCCGAGCGCGGCCAGCAACAACGTATATGGATCGGGTCCCGCATCGTCACCGCCGGCGTCGATCGGCTCGTCGGCGATGAAGGAATGACCTTCGCCATAGCGGACTTCGTTTTGCAGATTGGTAAGCGAACTTACGATCACTTCACTCATCCTTTACCACCTCCAGGAAAGTGCATTGCCATTATTCTACCAGTCACCGTGGCTCAAGCTCTTCACTGGGACGCCCGCGGTCCCAGTGAAGAGCTTGAGTGCTGCTAACGCGCGTTAGTTGGTCTGTTTTCAAGGCGCCGCTTGCAGTAGTCACTTTCGTGCAGCTACACTCATCGCCGTTCCAAAATAACGAGTTCAGGATGCAGCGCAATCCGCGAAGAAGTGGTTCGTCGGGTCCCGCTGAAGGAATATTAATGAAGATTCATGAGTATCAGGGTAAGGAACTGCTGCGGAAGTTTGGCGTGCCGGTGCCGCGAGGGATCGTCGCGCGTACCTTAGATGAGGCCGAGCAGGCCGCGACGGAACTGGCCACCCCGATTGTGGTGGTGAAAGCGCAAATTCATGCAGGCGGTCGCGGCAAAGGCGGCGGGGTCAAGCTGGCGAAGAGTCCCGCAGAGGCAAGGGCCGTAGCAGCTGAGATTCTGGGGATGCAGCTTGTGACTCACCAGACCGGCCCGGAAGGCCGCGAAGTCCGGGTGCTGCTGATCGAAGAGGGCTTGCCGATCGATAAGGAATTCTATCTCGGCATTGTGCTCGACCGCGCCTCAGGACGATCTGTTTTCATGGCTTCTGAAGCTGGCGGCATGGACATCGAAGAAGTGGCGGCAAACACGCCGGAAAAAATTCTTAAAGAGACTGTCGATCCCGCCGTTGGGTTTCGTTCGTTCCAGGCCCGCAAGCTTGCGTTTGGTTTGGGCATCCGTCCCGAGTTGATCAATCAGGCCGTGAAGTTCATGCAGTCGCTTTACCAAGCCTATGAACAGATGGATGCATCGCTTTTGGAAATCAATCCATTCCTGTTGACCAAAGACGACCGCCTCATCGCGCTGGACGCGAAAGTGAATTTCGACGACAACGCAATGTTTCGTCACAAAGAGTTTTTGGATTTGCGAGATTTAAACGAAGAAGAACCCCTGGAGATAGAGGCTTCGAAATTTGATCTTAATTATATCAAGCTCGACGGAAACATTGCCTGCATGGTAAATGGCGCCGGTCTCGCCATGGCTACGATGGACATCATCAAATTGGCCGGCGGCGAACCGGCAAACTTTCTCGACGTTGGCGGCGGCGCCTCGCAGGAACGCGTCGAGGCTGCCTTTCGAATTTTGTTAGCTGACGACAACGTGAAAGCGGTTCTGATAAATATCTTCGGCGGCATCGTTCGTTGCGACATGGTCGCGCGCGGTGTGGTCGAGGCGGCGAAGAATCTTGGGATTGGCGTGCCCGTGGTTGTCCGTCTCGAAGGGACCAATGTGGAAGAGGGCCAGCGCGTGATTCGCGACTCAGGCATGAACTTCACAGTGGCGCAAGGGATGCAGGATGCGGCGGAGAAAGTGGTAGCCGCCGCGGCGTAAAAGAGGGGTGGTGGCACGCGCATCCTGCGCGTGATTCACGGGCGGGACGCCCGTGCCACTTTCAAAGTTGGTTGAGCAAATCTTTATGAGCATTCTGGTTAACAAAAATACGCGCCTTGTGGTGCAGGGCATTACGGGCAAAGAAGGAACGTTTCATACGAAGCAGATGGTGGAGTATGGAACCAACGTTGTTGGCGGCGTGACGCCGGGCAAGGGCGGAACAACACACGAGAACATTCCGGTGTTCAATACCGTCGCTGACGCTGTGAGGGACGCGGGAGCGAATGCGTCGGTGATCTACGTGCCGCCAGCGTTTGCCGCGGATGCCGTGATGGAAGCTGCGGACGCCGGCATTGCGGTCATCGTATGCATCACCGAAGGAATTCCTACTCTGGACATGGTGAAGGTCAAGGAGTATTTGCGAGACAAAGCGACACGGCTCATTGGACCAAACTGTCCCGGGATTATCAGCCCCGGCAAATGCAAGATTGGAATCATGCCGGGACACATTCATCGTGAGGGCCGCATCGGCGTCGTTTCGCGTTCCGGAACTTTGACTTATGAGGCGGTGGGCCAACTGACAGCCCTAGGCATGGGCCAGTCAACCGCGATCGGCATCGGTGGCGATCCGATAGTCGGCACGACTCATCTCGATGCCTTGCGACTTTTTCAAGACGACGAGGAGACGGACGGCATTGTGATGATCGGTGAAATCGGAGGCACGGCCGAAGAAGAAGCCGCTGCCTTCGCGAAAGCCAGTGTCACAAAACCTATCGTTGCTTTCATCGCGGGACAAACCGCGCCGCCGGGTCGGCGCATGGGCCATGCCGGCGCAATCATTGCCGGCGGGAAGGGAACCGCAGCGGAAAAGATGAAGGCATTGGAAGAGGCCGGGATTCATGTGGTGAAGTCGCCGGCTGATATCGGAACCGGAATGAGAGATGCGCTGGGCGCACGCTCGGCTGCGTAAAGATAGTCAGCCGCGGATGAACGCGGATTTTCGCGGACCAGAGTAATTAGAAGAGCTGGCAACTAACATTGCCAACAAATTGTAGTTTCAGATCGGCGTTTATCCGCGCGAATCCGCGGCGGATTATTTCATTGAGGAGACAATTAAGAGCAGATGGGTAATCTTACATTTGGAATCGTCAAGCCTGACGCGGTTCGCGCGGGCCACACGGGAAACATCATTCAAAGAATCACCGACGCCGGATTCAAACTTCGCGCAATGAAAACGCTGCATATGAGCCAGCGCCAAGCGGAAGGCTTCTACGCGGTCCATCGCGAGCGGCCATTCTTTGGCGGGCTGACGGAATTCATGTCGAGCGCTCCATGCGTTGTCATGGCCCTGGAAAAGGAAGGCGCGGTTAAGGCCTGGCGCGATCTAATGGGTGCCACCGATCCAGCGAAGGCTGACGAAGGTACCTTGCGAAAGGACTTTGGCGGCTCACTGGGCGAAAACGCAGTTCATGGTTCCGACTCGGACGAAAATGCGGCAATCGAGATCGCATATTTCTTTAGTCAGCTCGAACTGGTCTAACAGTGGGACAGGCATTCCCGTCTGTCCATTCTTTGGTTGAACTGGGACAGGCCAGAATGCATGGCCTTCTGATGAGGGAACTGTGGAGTGATGATGAAGCGTTGCCCTACGTGCAATCAGCAGTTCACTGACGAGTGGCTAACTTTCTGCACTAACGACGGCACTTCGCTGATTGAAGCGAAGGGCTCAGCGGAGCCGCCACCGACCTTTGCTTATCCGCCGATTCCTCCGACCGTCAGCCGCAGCGAAGAGCCTACGCTCGATTTCCCCGATGCATACAAGCCGCCCCCTGTTCCCGTAATTATCCCGCCCCCAGGTTTGCCATCGGGTTGGCAGGCGCCGCCCCCGCCGCCATTTATTGCCACGCAGCAAACTCCATGGCAGCGATTTCTCTCGTCCTCGGAATCGTCAGCATGACTATCGGCTGGTGTTGTTCCTTCGGGGTCCTGACTGCGCCGGTCGCAATAGCTCTCGGAATTGCTGCGCTGGTCCAAATCAAAAACAATCCGACGCGTTACAGCGGAAAGGGAATGGCCATCGGAGGCATCGCGACAGGCGGGCTCTATATTGCTTTCTTTGTACTGATGATTCTGATTTACGGCGTGGCTATCATCGCCGGCGGACTGAGCAACCTATAAAAAAGAGAGTGCACCGTGAAGCGCTGTCCTACTTGCAAGAAAACCTTTACCGATCGAAACCTCAGTTTCTGCATTGACGACGGGACGCCGCTGATGCCGGTTCAGGACGAACCGGACCATGATGAAGAAACGATAGTCACGCCATCAGCTGGATCGAATTCCAGTTACCCATCAAGTGAACCTGGATCAGCCTATGAGCCACGAGGCTACGTGCCTCCTGGTACGCCACCCGATCAGACGGCCAGGCGGAAGGCGTGGCCATGGGTGTTGGGAATTATTGTGCTCTTGTTGCTGGCTCTTGCCGGATTGGGAATTGCCGCTGCGACATTCATTCCCTCGATCCTGCGCGCCTCAAATGAGAACGCTGCAAATTCCAATTCCAACGTTTTCCAGCCGAACCTAAATGAGAACCTGAACGGAAACTCCGCGAATTCGGAGAATGAGAACAATAGCAACTCGAATGCGGAAGAGACGGCGCCTCCCACCAGTGAGCCGGAGGTCTTAGTGACTCTTACGGATCTTGAACATGAGTGGACCGTCGCCAATATCAATGCGGACAAAAAGAAGCTCAACCGCATTCTCGCGGATGACTATGTTGGGAAGACCCCCGAGGGAAAGACTCAGGGCAAAGCCGACTATCTGAGGACCATTGAAAGAGACACTGTGACTCAGCGTTGGGAGTTTGAGGAATTGAAAGTCAACTTGCTGGGTGACAGCGCCACGCTAACCGGGGTGTTAAGAATGGAACTCCGAAATCAACGAGGCGAAGAGGTAACCGTGGCATACAGCTTCACCGACAAGTTTGTCTGGCGTGACAATCGCTGGCAAGCTGTCAGTTCAGAAGTGAAGCAGGAAGAGTGAAGTGAAGTGAAGATGCTGGATGCCAGATGCCAGATGCTGGTCTCGGGCGATTTTAACTGACATCTAGCATCTAACATCCAGCATCTCGAACGGAGTGTTATGTCAATAATCAGCGACGTGATCGAATCAACTAAAGCGATTATCCAGGGGATGAGCGTAACGCTCTCCTACATTCCGAAACAAAAATGGACCGTCCAATATCCGGAAGAGCCGGTGACGCTGCAGCCGCGTTATCGCGGACAACACCTGTTGCACGTTGACGAACTCGGACGCGAGAAATGTGTTGCTTGTTTTCTTTGCGCCGCTGCGTGTCCTTCCGAATGCATTTACATTATCGCCAAAGACGATCCGTGCTTGCCCGAAGAACGCATCGGTGTCGATGAGCGCTATGCTGAGGTTTACAATATCGACTACGGTCGTTGCATCTTCTGTGGCTATTGCGTGGAAGCGTGCCCGAAGGACGCGATTACCCACGGCTACAATTTCGAGCTCTCCGTCTACAACCGTGCCGACCTGCTCAAGACCAAAACGGATTTGCTAATCACCACCCAGGTGCAGTCGAGAAACTATCGAGTGGCTGCCTCCACCGAGGATGTTGATTCGGAATATAAAGAAGTGTAGACGAAGGAAAAAGTCAAAAGGAAAAAGGCAAAGGTGATAACCCAACGATTCTCCGCTAGCGTTTGGCCAGAGGGTGAATGGTTCATGAAAGTGGTAGCGGCCGCGGCGCAGGATCGACGCGGTTAAGTCGTTCCGTCAGGAACGAAATGTTTATAGATTCAATGTTTCTGAAAATACCTTTTTCAACAGGCCGTTGCCGCGGCGGCTACTGCCTGGTAAAGGGGGAGACGCGGACGCCAACGCTATAAACATTTGACTCCTGACGGAGTCGCATTCAATCGGATTTTACAGCGCGGTAGTTTTTCCTAACTACTGAACACTAAAACTTAAGCTGTGAACAAACCGTACGCATAGCCAGAAGGCTGACGATCTTCCTCCCTTTTGCCTTTTACCTTTTTATTTTTGCCTTTACTCTTTCCGCCTTATGCCCTACCGCGAATTCCACTATCGTTGGGAATACGATTTAAAGGCCTCGCCGGAGACTTTGTGGCCATTCGTATCTGACACAAATCGCTTCAATCGCGATACAAGTGTTCCGGCATTGGAGGTGGAGAAAGGGAAGCGTCTACGCAACGCCCGGCGGCGGGTAAAATTGTCGATCTTTGGCTTGCCGGTCCAGTGGGAAGAGCAGCCTTTCGAATGGGTGCGGCCCACGCGTTTCGGAGTGTCGCGCTCATACAGCAAGGGACCAATCGCGGAATTAAACGTGCTGGGAGTGTTATCGGCAAAGCCTGAAGGCGGCACTCTTTTTGTTTACGAACTGCGCGCGCGCCCGAAAACTTTGCTTGGCTTCGTGGCGATCCCACTGCAGATTGGGTTCGCTGCTTCGCGCAAGTTTCGCAACGCGTTTCGAAAGTACGACGAACTCGCCGGAGTCGGATCGCTTGCACCCGCGGTTCAATCGGATGCAGCCCCGGATGCATTCGACGATGTGTTGGCCAGCCGGTTGGCAAACGCTTCAACGCGACTCAAGTCGGACGGTGCGGAGGCGAGTGTAGTCGATCGTTTAATCTTGTTCGTTCAGCAAGCTGATGATTTCGCCCTCGCTCGGATCAAGCCCTATCAATTAGCAGACGAATGGCACGAACCGCGACGAGCTGTGCTGGAAGCCTGCCTGCGCGCGACACGAGTGGGACTTCTGGATTTGCAGTGGGAGCTTTTGTGTCCCTTGTGTCGCGGCTCGCAGGGCGGTGGCGACTCGCTTTCAGATCTCGATTCAAGTGCACACTGCGATACTTGCCGCATAGATTTCACTGTAAACTTTGATCGCTTCGTTGAGTTAACCTTTCGCCCAAACGACGCCATACGGCGGCTTGACGTGAAGGACTACTGTATCGGCAGTCCGCAACGGACGCCCCACGTTGTCGTCCAGCAATTGTTAGCCGCCCACGCCGAGCGCGAGCTTGAGCTTCCGCTGGAAACAGGCAACTATCGATTGCGTGCGCTCGAACTTTCGGGCGAGCTCGCGGTAAAAGTAACGGACGAAGGAATGCCGCGAGCGGTGGTGGCGGTATCGGAGCGCGGTTGGTCTGCAGAAGAGTTGTCGATTGCTCCGCGTAGCTCGGTGCGGCTGAGGAATGAGACCGATGCCGAGCAGCTTCTCATCCTGGAGCGTTTGGCCTGGAGTGATCAGGCGGCAACGGCGGCTGAAGTCACGGCTCTGCAGATCTTTCGCGACCTCTTTTCATCGGAGGCACTGCGGCGAGGGGAACAATTTTCGGTCGGGACATTGACGGTGTTGTTTACGGATCTGAAGAGTTCCACTCAACTCTATCGAGAGATCGGCGACGCCACCGCATTCGGCCGAGTGATGAACCATTTCGACGTGATCAAGAAACTAATTGCTGAGGAAGACGGGGCTTTGGTTAAAACGATTGGCGACGCTGTGATGGCAGTGTTTCGACGCCCGGCGTCCGCGCTGAAAGCAATGCTGTCAGCACAGGAGAGGCTCGCATCGCCGCCGCCGGGGGTTGCACCATTGACTCTGAAAGCCGGCATTCACACCGGACCGTGCATCGCCGTTACACTAAACGATCGGCTTGATTATTTTGGCTCAACGGTGAATATGGCGGCGCGGCTGGAAAGTTTGTCGACCGGCAATGATGTAATTATCTCAAACGCGCTTTACGATGATCCGGAAGTGCGCGCGCTGCTCGAATCTGAAGGCTTTACCGCGACGAAGTTTCAGCATGAGCTGAGGGGTTTTGTGGGAGAACAGTTTGAATTGTGGCGGATTGCGCCGGCAGCGAAGAAAGCTGCCACAGATTTGCACTGATGAACACGGATAAGACAAGAAATGGCCGCGGATTTTCGCGGACAAACGCGGATCAGGAGTTTGAAAAATCAGGACTAAAAATTAGATTGTGTTGGGACTGTTATTTGCTTTTTCGTGATCCGCGAAACTCCGCGTTAATCCGCGGCCAATAGACAAATGCCAATCTTAGAAGCGCGAGAAGTTTCAAAGATCTATCAGATGGGTGCGACCACGGTAACCGCGCTCGATAATGTTTCACTGTCGATCGAAGAAGGTCAGTTTGTAGCGATCCAGGGAACGTCGGGCTCGGGCAAGAGCACTTTGCTCAACATGGTAGGCGGCCTTGACCACCCTTCCAGCGGTGACGTGTATTTCAATGCGAAGCCATTGGGACCGCTAAGTAAGAAGGAGATGGCTCGCTATCGTCGTTACTCCGTAGGAATGATTTTTCAGAATTTTAATCTGATTCCCACGATGAACGCGGAAGAGAACATTAAGCTTGCTCTGGCATTCGGAGGTCTGCGCGGAGCGCAACGTCGGAAGACGGCGAAGGACTTACTCACACGTGTAGGTCTGGCGGACAGGCTAACGCATCGCCCTTCAGAACTTTCAGGAGGCGAGCAGCAGCGCGTGGCCATAGCGCGCGCCCTGGCAAACAACCCAAAGGTCCTGCTCGCGGATGAGCCGACGGGAAACCTCGACTCAACCCGTGCCCATGAACTGCTTGGTCTTTTGCGAGAAATGGTCACTCGCGATTCGTTGACAATATTGATGGTCACGCACGACCGCGAGCTGGCCGGCAGTTTTGCTGATCGAATTATTCTGATGAAGGACGGCCGGATCGTCACGACGGATGGATGAGGGATGAAGGACGAGAGATGAGGTTTAGAGATCACGCAAGTAGTTAGAGTACAAACTTTAGTCTGCGTTGTTGGCAATTGAGCAACCTGAAGGTTGTACTCTGAACTGATTGAGTGAACTGCTTGATTGAGGCTAAGGATGTCTACTAAAAATGACGAGATGACGCTCGAGGCGCTGCGATCCGTTCCCCTGTTTGCCTCGCTAAGCGACGAAGCTGCCACCGAGTTGAGAGAGCTGCTCACGTTCAGTGATGTAGCTGGAAACACACAAGTGTTCCATAAAGGTGATACCGGAAATGCGATGTACCTCATCGAGTGCGGCAAGGTGCGGATTAGTATCACTGATGAAGATCGTCATGAGATAACGCTCGCCGAGGTGGCCCAGGGAGACTTTTTCGGCGAGATGTCTCTGATCGATGGGCGGCAAAGGTCGGCCGATGCGCGGGTAATCGAGGACGCACGGTTTGCGGTGCTTTCAAGGCCAGACTTCCTGGCTTTCGTCAGGGCCAATCCGGAAGTAGCGCTCGGAATGTTAGGCGCGCTTACGGACAGACTACGCCGGACAGATGAATTGTTGCGGTCACGCGTTTCGCGTAACGCAAACGAGGAGGAACGCAAGCGCGCGACAATGGCGGATCGGGCTGCGGATATGATTGCGGAGTTTGGCGGTAGCTGGAAGTTTATCGGCGTGTCCATGGGGCTAATCGTGCTGTGGATTATTTTCAACACCTACATGGTAGCGGCGGGATTTGATCCGAAGCCTTTCCAAATGTTGAATTTGTTGTTGGCCGTGATCGCCGGGATGCAGGCGCCAATCATCATGATGTCGCAAAACCGGCAGGGTGAAAAAGACCGTCTGCGAGCAGACCTGGATTACCGGGTAAATTTGAAAAACGAACTGTCGCTGGCGGAGGTGCTGCGGCGTTTGGACGTGCTGGAAAGTGAACGCTTGCCGAAACTTTTCGACGAGCAGAATGCTCTGCTCGCCGGGAGCGAGCAGAGTCCAATGTCCAATGTCCAAAGTCCAACGTCGTAAGGCGCTGTGGATACGGGGGCTCTTGCAACATTGTGCTGTTTGTAGAGTGCGACTTTGGACCTTGGACTTTGGACTAGTAAGCGATGATTCAGGCAATCTTCTTTGATTTCAACGGCGTCATCATCGACGATGAGCCCATCCAGATGCAGGCTTACAGCGAAGTGCTGCGCGGCCATGACATCGAACTTAGCGAAGCTGACTACTACAGCGCGCTTGGGTTAGACGACAAGGGATTTGTGCGCCATGCCTTCAAACGTGCCGACAAGCATTTGAGCGATGAGGTGCTTAAGCTCGTCCTGAAGGAAAAAGGCGTTCGACATCGCCAGCTGATCGAGGGTGAGTTGCCGTTGTTCCCGGGCGTCGTCACATTTCTCAAGGCAGCAGCACGCCACTACTCGCTGGGAATTGTCAGTATGGCGACTCTTGCCGAGATCGAATACGCATTGAACCGCGCGCGCCTGCTGAAGTTGTTTTCGGTAGTTGTAAACAGCGCTGACGTTTCCGTTTGCAAACCGGCGCCTGATTGCTATCGCGTGGGTTTCGATAAGTTGAACGAAAAAAGGCGAGCGGCGAGACTTCTGCCTTTGCTTCCGAACGAGTGTCTGGTGATTGAAGACTCACCGCCGGGGATTGAGGCCGGCAAAGGTGCGGGCATGCGCACTATGGCCGTAACGAACACTGTCACGGAGCGTGAGCTTCGCGCGGCGGGTGCTGAAGTTGTAACCGGAAGTCTGGCAGACTGGACAGTTGATTCTGTCCACCACGTTTTTGATTGACGTTCGACAAACTTCAGTTTGTCGAGTTTTACAGGAACAACTCGTAAGGATCATTTCATACAAGAATCGACAAACTAAAGTTTGTCGGACATTCACCTAATTATGAGTTTCTTCGACATCCTTCAACTCGCTTTACGAAATTTGCGTCAGGCCAAGCTGCGTTTCTTTTTGACGACGATGGGCGTGATTGTCGGGGTCGCGGTGATTGTGACCATGGTTTCGTTTGGCCTCGGTTTGCAGCGAAATATGCTCTCGCGATTTCGCGCGCTCGATCTTTTCAACGAAGTTCGGGTGTTTGGCAAAAGCGTTTTCTCCATGGCTGTTGCCAATGTGGATCCAAAACTAAAGCGAGATGAGAATCCCGGCGAACGGCGTGTCGCCGGGTTCAAGCCTGGGATGAGTCCCACTCGAATACTTGACGACGCTGCTATTGCTGAAATCGCATCGATTCCAGGCGTTAGTTATGTCGAGCCTGATATTGGTTTCACCACCTTTGTGCGCGCCAATGGCCGAGTAGTTCCGCTTTCTGTCAACGGAGTCTCAGTCCCGAATTCGTCCTCGCGTTTCAAGAGTTTTCACGCCGGACAAATGATCAGCAGTCCGGCTGCGGACGAGGCGGTGATCGACGACGCTGCTGCGGAAACGCTCGGCTTCAAACAGCCGGCCGATGCGGTGGGCCAAACGATTGAGTTTCTCGCGCCGGCCAGCGAAAGCAGTCAGCCAGCAGGCAATCAGAAACCAAAAGATGAAAGCGTAACTGAAGATGAAGGTGGCCTAAACTTTTTCGGCATTCCGCTGGACGATGAAGGCGATGAAGGCGGCGCAACAAAAGCAGATACGAAAACGGGGCTCAACCAGGTGGTGGCCCACACGTTTCGCATCAGCGGTGTATTGAATAGTAAACCTAATAAAGAGGGTGCGGGGCAGGGCGGCCGCATTGGGTTAATGTCCGGCGCTTCGCTTTACGTGCCATTGCCTGCCGCGCGGCGATGGACTCTCACGCATCGAAACCCGATGAATGAGGTTGCTCTGGCTTTGGCGCGTCAGAGTGGGCAGCTCGGTGCAAGCGAAAACGAAGGCTATTTTTCGGCGGTGATTCGCGTTGATGATCCAGTTGCTCTTACGCCGGTGCGGCAACGCTTAACCGAACTCGGACTGAGCAGTTTTTCGATCGTGGACGAGCTCGAACAACTGCGGACAGTTTTCCTGATTCTCGACTCGGTTCTTGGTCTGCTCGGCGGCATCTCGCTGTTGGTGGCCTCATTTGGCATCGCCAACACGATGATCATGTCAATTCTCGAGCGCACGCGCGAGATTGGAATCATGAAAGCCATCGGTGCGGAAGACCGCGAGATCAAGTTGATCTTTTTCGTTGAGGCGGCGGTGATTGGAGTTACCGGAGGAGTTTTGGGAACGCTGGCGGCCTGGTGCGTTGACGGCATAGCGAATCGTCTCGCTTACCGTTTTGTCTTGAAGCCGCAGGGCGCATCGTTCGTGGACTTCTTTTCGTTGCCGCCGTGGCTTTCGGCCAGCGCAATCCTCTTTGCGGTGGTTATCTCGATTCTGGCGGCACTTTATCCGGCGGCGCGTGCTGCGCGGATTGATCCGGTAAGAGCACTCAGACACGACTGAACCAGGCCGCGGCATTTCACGATTTGCAGAATGATCAGCCGGCTGCCGCTCCGAACAAGACCATTCCGATTGCAGCGAAAATTATTATGACCATCGGAATAAGTACGAGTATGGTTCCAACGATGCCGCAAATTCGCCCTGCCTGAGTGAGATCTCGGCCGCTTGGATCCATTCCGCCAACAGCCATTTCGCGCAAGTCGGCATTGCCCATCACCCACGCCGCGATACCGAAAAAGGGGCAAATGACAAAGCTTAAAATTCCAAAGACAAGAATGAGAACGCCTCGGTGTGGCTGCATCGGATCGACACTCCTATGAAAAAGGAAAAATGAGCGGCTCGGTCACGCATTTTTCAGCGTCTGGAATTGCGGAACCATACGATGATCGCACAGGCAAGTCAACGATTCGCAACTGACACAACTGCTTAGTTTCAGCCGGGGCGATGTTACTATCTGTTAACCAAGATTATTCCCGTCCCAATAGCGCCCGGGCCCTACAAGTCTGAGGAGAACAACTTGACGACGAAACGCGCTCTTATTTCGTTTTTGATTTGCGCACTATTAGTTTCCAGCGCAAGTTTCCAATCCACCAAATCGCAGTCGACACCGGTTGCTCCGATCGATGGTTTCACGACAGAGAGTTCGGCGAATGAACGCCGCTGGGAAGAAGCCTTTCAACGCATTCCGGCCTCGGACTCAGCGCGCGAACATCTGCGTCGATTAACCGCTGAGCCTCATGTTGCCGGAACTAAGGAAGACTACGCGACAGCGATCTATGTGCGCGACAAGATTCGCAGCTACGGTATCTCTTCGGAGTTGAATGAGTATGACGTATTGCTCAACTATCCGAAGCAACCGGCAATCGTAGAACTAATTACGCCGAGGCGGCGGGTTCGGCTGCAGGTAAAGGAAGCGGTGGTTCCGGAGGATCCATCATCTTCGAGTCCAAAAATTATTCCACTGTTCAATGGATACAGTCCGAGCGGAGACGTCACCGCGCCGCTGGTCTACGCTAACTACGGCCTGCCTCCCGATTATGCAGCCCTGAAGAAACTGGGCGTGGACGTCAAAGGGAAGATTGTGATTGCGCGCTACGGCAATTCGTTTCGGGGTGTGAAGGCAAAAGTTGCCGAGGACAACGGCGCAATTGGGCTAATCATTTATTCTGATCCTGCTGATGATGGTTATGCCCAGGGCGATGTATTCCCGAAAGGGCCGTGGCGTCCGGAAAGCTCTGCCCAACGCGGCTCGGTGCAATACCTTTTTCAGGCGCCGGGCGATCCACTGACTCCGGGGAGACCGTCGATACCGGGTGAGCCGCGCTTGAAGATGGAGGATGCGAATAACTTGACCCGCATCCCGGTGCAACCCATTTCATATGGAGACGCGAAGCAACTCCTCGAACCCCTCGGTGGACCAGTGAGGCCCGACGGTTTTCAGGGCGCGCTCCCGTTTAGTTACCACGTGGGCGGTACGGACGCGGTGAAAGTGCATTTGAAAACGGTGATGGATTACAAGATCCGCAAGATCTGGAATGTGATCTCGCGGATCGAAGGCAATGAGGAAAAGGACCGCTGGGTGATTATGGGGAACCACCGCGATGCGTGGACCTTCGGCGCGGTTGATCCAAATAGCGGATCCACCGCAATGCTCGAAGCCGCGCGCGGATTTGGTCAACTGCTGAAAAGTGGTTGGCAGCCACGCCGTACAATCGTCATGTGTAGTTGGGACGGCGAAGAGTATGGCCTCCTGGGCTCGACCGAATGGGCTGAGCACTATGCAGAAGAACTGAAACAGAAAGCCGTGGTCTATTTGAATATGGACGCGGCAGTTTCCGGCGCAAACTTCGGCGCGTCCTCAGTGCCGTCGATGTGGAAAATGATTCGGGCAGCCACGCGCGATGTCCAGGATCCGAAATCGGGCAAATCCATCTATCAGCAGTGGCAGGATAGTAGTCGCGCAAGACGCGCGGATGCTGAAATGACAAATGCGCAGAGTTCCGACACCGCCATTGCCGAGGCACGAATTGGCGCGCTGGGGTCCGGGTCAGACTATACGCCGTTTCTTCAACACCTTGGTGTGTCGTCTATTGATATGGGGTTCGGTGGTGACTACGGCGTCTACCATTCAGCTTACGATTCATTCTATTGGATGTCTCATTTTGGAGATCCAACCTTTGCTTATCACGTCACCGCTGCACGCATTTGGGGACTAATAGCAATGCGCATGGCCGGAGCAGAGGGCCTGCCGTTCGACTATCGTGATTACGCCACCCAGATCTCCGAGTTTTTCGAGGAGAGCATGAAGAACGCGAAGCGCCGGAACCTGGCGAGCGGTTTCGACGAGAAACCAATGAGAGACGCGATCAAGAGATTTCTGGAAGAGGCGGAGCGCACGGAGAAAGGCAGACAGGATGCGGTATCAAGCCTTCGAAGTGGCACAGCGGATAAAAAACTGGGGCGCATCAATGACGCATTGATTGCAGTCGAGCGTGCGCTGACCGACTCTCGAGGCCTACGCGGTCGAACCTGGTATAGACATCAGATTTACGCACCAGGTACCTACACTGGCTATGCCGCTCAGCCACTCCCTGATTTTCGCCAGGCCCTCGAAGATCGTAATACCACGAATGCCCGAGAGGCGCTCGAAAGGATTGTTGAAGCGCTGAATCGTGGCTCGGAGGTTCTGAGGAAAGCCCGCGACTGACTGCTGCCGCCAAGCGAAGCCAACGCGTTAGCAAAGGCTTGGTGTAGCTTGGGAGTCTTTATGAGCCCCCCTGACCGTCGGGCTTCTGCTTGCTGATCCTCTTTCAGTCTTTCTTGCGCGTTAGATGTTAGAGCGAGTAAAGAATCAATTCGCTGGTTTCATTCTGCAACTGCTATCGAAGTAACAAGGAGAAAAATTCATGAGACAACGGATTCGGGGAATGAGTTTAGTCGGGGTCCTGGTTCTAACAGTTCTTTCGTCGTCGAGTTTTATGGCGCAAAGACCAAGAAACCGCCCTGAGGCTCGCACAGCAGCGGCGAATGATTTGAGGATTAAATATCGCATGACCAACGCCGGCCAATCGATGGAATCGACCACCATGCTGAAGGGCGCGCGTGAGCGATCTGAGATGAAGATGGGCCATGGCATGGAAATCGTGAATGTCACTCAGTGTGACCTGAAAAGAACTCTGCAGATCAGTGACAACGCGAGAAAATACGTGATCACTCCGATGGAGACGGTTGACGCGACCCCGAATCCCGGCACGAGCGCACGAGTCGCAACCGAGCCTTCCAGACGTGGCGGCGTAGTCACCTATAACACTTCGGCCATCGATACGGGGGAGCGCAGAGAGATGTTTGGATTCACCGCGCGGCACGTTAAAACCACGATATCAATTGAGTCTTCACCAGACGCGTGTAGTCCGATGAAGCAACGAATGGAGACCGACGGCTGGTACATAGATTTCGCTTTTGGTTTGAACTGTGAAAGTGGAGGCGGACAAACGATGACCAGTTCTTCGCCTGCCGGTGGCTGTCGCGATCGAGTGCGTTTCAATCGCCAGGGCGCGGGCCGAACAGGCTACCCACTATTGGAGACGACAAAGATGTATGGCCCGAACGGTGAAGTGGTTTTCAGTTCAACCAAGGAAGTCGTTGAGTTGTCGCGCGAACCGCTTGATGCAGCCTTGTTTGATGTGCCGGCCGGCTACGTTGAAACTGCGAATGCGCAGGAGCTGTATGCGATGCCGTCGATGGACTCGATGATGTCACAAGCCAACGAGGCTAATGAAGGTCGACAGCCGCGTGCGAACCCGCAGACTAATTCAAGTGTCGCGCAGTCAAAGCCGGCCGGAGTTATCCGCATCGGGGTGGTTCCAGTGAACAACCGGACGGACCGCGGGATCTCTGCCGCGTCTTTGCGTGCCAGTTTGATAAGCGATCTGGAAGGCAGTGGTATTGAGGCGGTGGCGCTGAATGCAATTGCCCCGGCCGAGATCGAGATTGAGGCTAAAGCTAAGCAGTGTGATTTTGTTCTATACACGCATGTGGCTGCGTTGAAGACCTCGGCGGCAGGCAAGATTGGCGGAATGTTTGGCCGCGCCGCAGGCGTTGGGGGAATCGCGAAGACGGAGGCCAAGATTGAATATCAATTGTTCGCCGTGGGCCAACCTACTGCTCGATTGCAATCAGCGGCGACAGCGAAGGAAGAAGGCGATGAGGCGAGTGCCGCCAAAGCGCTGGAACAGGAAGCCAGAATGGTTGTCGCTGAGGTGAAGAAGAGCAGGAACTAGAAATACCAGGCAGATGTAATGCCCGGGGCCGAGAGATTGAAAGCGACGAAAAGTTAATTCGTCTCCTTTGGTTTCTCGGTCTTGTTCTTTCCCTTAGGCTTTTTTTCGGCGGGAGGTGGGAGAGCGCCGGCAGCGGCAACGATTTCTTCCGCATGGTTAACTAACTGTTCAAACCCTATCGTTTCCGCATCGTCTTTGGCTTGCGCCTGAAGTGGCCTAAGCCGTTCAACCGTTTGAGTCGCTGCAGCTGCCAATTTGCGCAGCGCTTTCGCTACTAGCGGATTCGTTTCATCCTTCGCGTTAACGTCATCAATGTTTGATATTCCGGCGTCGAAGATTCTGGCAATATCCCCGATTAGCTCAGCGCGAGTTCCGGCGGGCAGGTCCCCCCATTTTTCGGAGTCTTTTTTCAGTTGCTTTTCGGCGCCCGCTACCCCGCCGCCCAGAACGAGTAATCGTCGTTCGACAGCTTTGATGAAGACGTCGATTCGTTTATCGAGGATTTGCGCCTCGCGAACCAACTCCTCTTCTTGTGGAGTAAAAAAGTCCCGGGCTTGAAAAGCCGCCGCTGATGTTTGAAAGCTCAGCGTCATGAAAACAAACGCCGTTGCGAGCAGATAAGGCTGAAAAGTTCCACGAGTCGTCATTTTGGAGTAGGGGTCGGCGTTGCGGCGTTTTGCTGAATGGGTTTAGCCAGTGGTTGCAGTTCGGGAGTTTGATGAGTATCTCGAACGACGTTATCGCCATAGAACGAATTGAGCGCCTCGGTGCGCCCGTTGCGCGCATTCTCTTCGATCTCTTTTAGCCAAACTGCATATTCTAAGGGTGTCGTGCGCCGCAGTCCGATGAGGCGTGGACCATGCGCCCTGAGCGCGAGTTCCAGTCGCTTATAATTATCGCGGTTCTTGTTCGTTTTCAATGCCCGGAGAAAAACGAAAGCATTCTCAATGATTGCCCAGTAGCGAGCTGCTTCTGCTAGAGCGTTGTCATACGACCGTTCAGCGATTAGAGCTTCTGCCTTTGCCAGATGTGCTTCGGCCAGCGTGAGCGAGAGCTTAACTCGCGCTTTGGGATCCTTGGCCTTGTTGAGTTCTTCGCGTTCCAGACTGGAAATCACCTTCACCGGTGGGGGCACGGGAACGTCCTGAGTTGGAGCCTGTTGACCAATAACGGCAGATGCAGCCAGCACCATCCCAAAGAATGTGATCAGGAATCGGGGCGGTGGCTGAAGTGGGATGTTCATCTGGTATTCGACTAGTGCTTACGTTTATTTGCCCGGTTTGCGTTTCACGCTTTGACCCATTTTTATTTGACGACGTAGCGAAGGGAGTCTGAGGTTCACCTTATCTATCTCGAGCTGATTGGTGTTCGCATCGGCACCCGCCAAAAAAAGTTCGTAAGCTGTTAGCGCGGCTTCGTATTCTCCAAGATAATCATGTGCCGTGGCAATGAAATAATGAGCGACCACTAGATCGGGCTTGGCTTTCAATAGCCACTGATACTCAATCAGAGCCTCTGGAAACTGTTTGAGGCGGTAGAGTGCGGTAGCCAGGTTCGCATGCGCCGCGTAGTTGCCGGGCGCAAAGTTGATTACCCTTCGCAGAATGTCGACAGCTTCAGGAAAACGTCGCGCCTGGACCAGGGCTGAACTATAGCCGGTTGCGTAGTCGGCATTAGCCGGCTGAAGTTTCGTCGCCCGTCTAAAAAAATCCAGCGCCCGATTGGGATCGGCTGTGCGGTAGGAATCACCCAAACGAGCGAGCAACATTGGATTGTCAGGATTCTTTTTCAGGAGAGTCTCGAGTGCCGCACGGGCCACCATTGGATCATCGCTGTTGGCCGCTTCGATCTCTTCAGGCGCTCCAATCACTTTCACACCGTCGTTACCGGAAGTTGCCTCCGGTTTAAGAAGGCCGGCAGCTTGAGCAACCCGGCTGGCTTCTTCGGGTTGTCCGGCTAACTGATAAGCGGCGGCAACTCGGGACCAACTGGACTTGTCGTCTTTGATCAATGCCTCGGCGGCTTTTAGATCCGCGACGGCGCCAGGCATATTGGCAACTGCTATTCGAGTTTCCGCACGCTCAAGTAAGGCGAAGAGATTTTGAGGTTCGAGCTTTAGAACATGATCCAGGCTAATCAGGGCCGCGGAATTGTCGCCTCCACGCCGTTCCGCCTGGGCCCGCAAGAACCATGTCGCAAGGGGCGCTTCCTGATCGGCAGTTGCAGCCGTTGACAGTTGCAAGGCTTCCTTTGCGTCGCCGGCTCGGAGACGGACATCTGCGAGAACGCGTAAAGCGAGGCTGTTCTGGGGCTCAAGCTTGATGGCGCGTCGCAACAGCGGCTCCGCCTCATTATCGCGATTAAGCCGAACCAAAAGAGTTCCCAGTGCAGCGTGCGGAAGGGCCCAGTCTTTTCTGGCTTCAATCACTTTCCGAAAACTGACTTCCGAGTCGGATGAGCGACCAAGTGATGAGAGGGCGTTGGCTCTTTGAAATTCAGCCTCCGGGAACTCCGGCCGCAGCTTCAATGCTTCGTCGTAAAATTCCAGAGCCTTCTCGAAGTCGCCGCGCGCATGCGCGCTCTGTCCACGCTCAAACAACTTCAACGGATCTGCGGATGAATCACCAAACGCATCCTCACTTTGCGCCAGTGTAATGACCTGACAAACATGTATCGTGGTGCCAAGCGTTACCAGCAATAGCCCGCAAAAAAACCACGACGCGAAAATGTTTGACAGGCGGCGATTCATGAAACGAATGTAGGGCGAGATAGCCTGGGGATTAGTGGATCCTAACATGCTAAGAGTGAGCGCGTCCAAGTTCAGTTTCGAGTGCATGCGCTTGCATGCATGTGATGCTGGTTGCGCTGGTCTTGATGCATGGGATAACATTGCGAACTGTAAATCCCATCTCAAAATTAGGGGAAACCATACGCGTGCGGCGCACGTGTTTGCATATTCCGGAGAACCCGATTCGTGAGCACTGTCCTGGTCGAAAACGCAGATTCGAACGTGTCAATTGATACTTCCGCCGACGGCTCGCTCATGGAAAAAGAGGGCCGACTTCGTCAGATTCTGCGTGACATGGGCGCGGTGGTTGTAGCCTATTCGGGTGGAGTTGATAGCAGCTACCTCGCGAGGATCGCCAGCGAAGAATTGGATAGAGACGCCCTTTGCATCACCGGGGAGTCTGCGAGTATGGCGATCAGCGAACGCGAGCAGAGCGCTGAAATCGCCAAACGATTTGGATGGCGCCGGGAAGTGGTCCAAACCGACGAGCTCGAAGATTTAAATTACACCAGCAATAGTCCGAAGCGCTGTTTCTTTTGTAAAGATGAGCTTTTCAAAAAGCTTGGCGCCGTGGCCGGCGCGCGGGGCATTGAGTTTATTGTTGATGGATCAACCGAGGATGACCTAAGCGATTACCGGCCCGGCCGCGTGGCTGCGGCAGATCACGGTGTGCGCAGCCCGCTGATTGAAGCCGGAATGACGAAGTCAGACGTTCGGGAGCTGAGTCGTCTCGCGGGATTACCGACCTGGGACAAGCCGGCCAGTCCCTGTTTGTCGTCGCGTATCGCTTATGGAGTGCCGGTGACCATTGAGCGCCTTTCGGTCGTGGATCGTGGCGAGGAAATCATGCGCTCGATGGGCTTTCGCGAATTTCGTGTGCGTCACCATGACAATATTGCTCGTCTTGAGGTCGCGCCAGCCGAAATGCCGCTCGCGCTGCGACTTGAGACCGTCAGCGACCTGGCTCGCCGTTTTCGTGAATTGGGATTTAAGTATGTAACGCTCGATCTCGAGGGATATCGGAGCGGAGCAATGAATGAAGCTCTTGACTTGCGGACTTAAGTAAAACTCGATTTTGAAAACTTTCCGGAGAAGATAATGTCCACTATGAACAGTTCAGTCTATGTAGACGATATCCGCGAGATCAAAGAAGAGAACCCCTTTGAGTCAATGATGTCGCGCTTCGATCGTGCGGCGCAACTCCTGAACCTCGACGCGGACTTGTATGCGGTGATGCGCGTCCCCAACCGCGAACTTAAGGTCTACATACCCACGCGAATGGACTCCGGACGGATCCAGGTCTTTGAAGGGTATCGCGTGCAGCACAATTTCGCGCGAGGCCCGGCAAAGGGTGGAATACGGTATTCACCCGACGTCAGTCTGGATGAAGTGAGGGCGCTGGCGGCCTGGATGACCTGGAAGTGCGCGGTGGTCAACGTTCCGTTTGGCGGCGCGAAGGGCGGCGTTATCTGTGATCCCCAACAAATGTCGATTGGTGAACTGGAGCGTATGACGCGCCGATACGCATCGGAACTGCTCGACTTCATCGGGCCGGAAAAAGACGTGCCTGCTCCTGACATGAACACCAACGAGCAGACCATGGCCTGGATCATGGACACATATTCAATGCACGCGCGGCACACGGTTACTGCGGTGGTTACCGGAAAGCCCATCGATCTAGGTGGATCGTCGGGCCGCCGCGAAGCGACCGGTCGCGGGATCCTATTCGTGATTAACGAAGCGATCAAGAGATTTGGAATGACCCCCGAAACCACCCGCGTGGTAGTGCAGGGATCGGGCAATGTCGGTGGAATTGGCGCCCAATTGCTCCACGAAGCCGGTTATAAGGTCGTAGCAATCTCGGATGTACACGGTGGAATCTACAATCCAAACGGCATTGATATCCCCGCGGTGCTGAAGCATTTACACACCACGCGTTCATTTGAGGATTTCGAGGGCGTCGAGAAGGTTTCAAATAGTGAACTGTTGGAACTGGAATGTGACGTGCTCGTTCCGGCAGCGACCGAGAATCAAATCACCTCGCAAAATGACGACAGAATTAAATGCAAGGTCCTGGCAGAAGGCGCAAATGGTCCAACGACGGCGGCGGCTGATGAGATTCTTCATGGCAAGGGTGTGTTCGTCATTCCGGACATTCTCGCCAACGCGGGCGGGGTAACTGTTTCGTATTTTGAGTGGGTTCAGGACCGAATGGGCTACTTTTGGCGCGAAGACGTGATTAATCAAAGGCTTCAGGACACAATGGTGGCGAGTTTCAATGACCTTTGCCGGTACGCTGATGCCCATTCAGTGGATACTCGCACCGCCGCATATATGCTCGCGATAGACCGTGTGGCCTACGACACGCGGATGCGCGGCATCTACGCGTGACGGAAAAAACATAAAGAAATTGGGCGAATCTCTGGAAAAGGTCTTGATTTCATTAGGAAGGTAGAGTATGGTCTGGCGTGATTTTGTATCTCGGACAAGTGTAAGGATTTTTGGGCTTGGGCCCTGTTCGAGTACAAGTCATTGACACTAAACGATACTTTTCGATATATAAAGTGACGTTTAGGTTTCCCAAGCTGCGAATCAGGCAGCGCATTGTGCGCAGTAAGAGTTTTAGGTTTTCGGGGTAACCCACGAGGAATTAGAGCCGGACGCTTGAGTCCGATTCGTTGGCTTGTAGTTGGCGCCACCTCAAAGCAAGAACGATAGCCGGTCGATCGGATCTGGTCACTTGCCGAAGGTGGTATTCATAATCAAACTTCTATTATCAGGTTTCGCAGGAGGAATGCGATGAGACTCGCAAACAGAGCGCTTATAGCCGCGCTCGCAACATTAATGCTATGTGCCGTGGTTTCGGCGCAGACTTTGAGATTGCCCGAGGATCCACGGAATCAGTCTCCGGCGGTGGGCACTGGCGGTCCGGAAGGCGGAGCCACCGGGCTGTTTACGATTTACGACGGATCGACGATTCGCAAGGGCGAGTTTACGTTCAGCGTCGCCTACAGTAATTTTGATCGCGACCCTGGCAATGTGGATATCGTCGAAACGCCGCTGAGCTTTAATGTCGGCTTGAACGATCACATTGAGTTGTTCTTCAAGACTAACGGCTATCGGGGCGTTAAGGTCAATAACCCGCAGAATCTATCGAGCTTCTACTTGCCGAACACTCAGTTGTTCTTCGGCGCGGCGCTACTTTGTAGCGGTGGGGCGATAATTCAGGCGCCTGATCGCGTAAGTGGCACGAACGGTATTACTGGTGCTGTCGTGCGGCCTCCGGGACCACCGTGCAACGTGGGCGGTCAGGGTTTTACGCAGTTTCCGTTTATCGGAGCAACCGGCCCGAACTTCGGTCTCACCGGTAACCTCATTGCGCCACCTTTCGTGAGCCGATTAGGTGTTCCTAACGGAGGTAGTGGTCGGTTTGGTGCGGCGTCGAACTTCCCGGGAATTGGATCGCCAGTAGGCAGTATCCTTCCTGGAATCGTTCTCTCGACCCGTCAAATTCCACCCAATCTAACTTTCAATACGTTGACTGTTCCTAACACGTTTACCATAGCGCCGAGCTATTTGCCCGATGCGCCGTTTATTAGTCGGCTTTATGGTGAGTCAGCTTTTGGTAATATGGTGGTCGGTGCGAAAATTCGCTTCGCCAGCCCAACTCACGCCGTCGGTTATGGAATTATTCCTTTCTACCGCTGGTATCTCGACAATGCTGACGACTTCGCAGGCTTCAATCAAATGCAGCGAGGCGCCGGTCCTGGCGCACAGCTTGGCGACTTTGGTTTGATCGGCTTCTTTGATGCCAGGCTGAGCCAGCACGTTAACGTTTCAGTTAACGGTGGCTACATCCTGAACAGCAATCCGAAGAGCGAGCCGATGAACAACGCCATCCTGCTCGACCGTCCGGACGAAGCTCTGTTTGGTATCGGTTTCGACTTCCCGCTCAACAAGTATTTCCAGTTAATCGCCGAAGCGCGAGCGACGAAGTACATGGGTGGCAGAACGCCGAATGCTTTCAACAACAATCCGGTGGATGTCGTCGGCGGTGTGAAGATTTACCCGGCGCGCTGGTGGGGTATCGGCGGCGCTTATCGCCGACACATGAATCAGCAGGGTGACCGGCTGTTTGGTGGTGACCGTGATTTCCCGACTGGATTCAGAGAATCTGAGGATCCCAATGGCTTTATTGGTCAGTTCTGGATCGGCCATCGCAATCCAAGAACGTTGCCAACGCCGCCAAATCAGGCGCCAACCGTTTCGGTGTCGTCTTCAACGGGCTCAATCACTACTCCGTGTCCGCCGGGCGAGAGTTCAGAAACCTGCACTCCCAGCTCCAGCAGAACGGTGGATCTGACCGCAACAGCAACGGATCCTGATAACGACACACTCCTTTACACCTGGTCAGTGACCGGTGGAACGCTTTCCGGTGACGGCCGAGCGGTTGCTTGGGATCTCTCAAGTGTAAACGCCGGTAGCTACACTGCAACGGTTACAGTAAACGACGGAAACACGCACACAGCGATGGCTTCGACGACTGTGACGGTAGCTGCTTGCAATGAGTGCAGGCCTCCATGCCCGACGGTTTCAGTTAGCTGCCCGTCAGATGTTGACGAGGGTGCGCCGATCACGATCACCGCGTCAGCCGGCGGCGGCAACGTCACTTACAACTGGTCAGTTTCATCGGGTACGATCACGAGTGGTCAAGGTACCTCGAGCATCACGGTCGACACAGCTGGGTTAGGCGGTCAGACCGTCACAGCAACCGTCGAAGTTGGCGGCTTGGCTCCGTCCTGCTCGCGCACGGCTTCGTGCTCGACGCAAGTAAGGCCTGGGCCGACACCACCCCGTCTGTTCGACGAGTATGGCGACATCCGCTTTAACGATGAGAAAGCCAGACTCGACAACTACGCCATCGAACTGCAGAACGCTCCAGGCAGCACCGGCACGATCATGGTGTTTGGTAACTGCGCTGGCGCCGGACAAGCGAGAGGCGATCGCGCGAAAGACTATCTGGTCAACACGCGTGGTATCGACGCCAGTCGCTTGACCGTAGTCGATGGTGGCTGCCGCGAAGAACTCGTAGTTGAGTTGTGGATCGTGCCAACTGGCGCGGCTGCACCGACTTCGGCTAAATCCGCCACAGTCGATCCTTGCCCAGAGTGCAAGAAGCCAGCGCCGCGCCGTAGACGCGGACGCCGCGACTAGGCAACAACTAAACTCGCGTCCGTGAGCGGCGCGATTCATCCAAAGCGGGCGATGTTTCTCCTAGTGAGAACATCGCCCGCTTCGCTTTTATTTCCGGCGCATGAAATACGAGAACTCAAACCCAAACTTGTGCATCGAACACGCGAGCAACTTGTGCGATACAAATGAGCGAAATTATATTAAACTTGCAATGTTGCCTTTATGGTTACGAACATTAACTTCGGATTGAAATATGAACACTAAATTTCCAAAGCTCATTCTTATTCTTTTTTTCCTGGCTGCTGTGCCTATGCAGCTGATTGCCGCATGGCCTTCCGAGGACAGTTCCCCCACGGTTCCTGCCGATCCGGCGAAGTATTCGCAAGACTGGCGCGCCAACGGCCCGCCGGGGGGCGACGTGCGCAGTCTCGTAGTCGATCCAAACAATCCGGATCGGCTCTACTTCGGCACGCTCGATGCCCAGATATATACCTCGGCGGACGGAGGAAAGAGTTGGGAGTTTCTTTACGACTTCAAACGCCCGAAGCTTTTCATTGATCGGATAATTGTCGACCCGCGCGATTCCAGAACGCTCTATGTCGGTGCCCACCGCCATACCGACGGAGGGGGATTTTTTAAGTCAACTGACGGTGGCCGCAAGTGGCGCCAGCACCCCCAACTGAAGAACGAAGCTCTGCATTCGTTGTTTCAATCGAGCTTAAATCCCAACGTTTTGATTGCCGGCACTTTTCACGGCATGTACCGTTCAGACGACTCTGGCGAGAGCTGGAAGCATTTACCGACCTCCAGTACGCCAGGCTTGGAGCACGTACACTCCGTGGCAATCGACCCGCGGACGACGAACACCATCTACGCGGGAACATTTCACTTGCCATATAAGTCGACGGATGGTGGACAAACTTGGCGAAGCATCAAGAATGGGATCATCGACGATTCCGATATCTTCGCGATCGATATCGATCCTCGCGATCCGAATCACGTAATCATGTCCGCCTGTAGCGGAATCTATGAATCGAAGGACGCCGGCGATAGCTGGAGTAAGGTAAACGGAATTCCATCCCAATCCCGGCGCACGCGTGCAATTCTTCAACACCCATCTCTTCCGGGGATTGTGTTCGCAGGTACCACCGAAGGGTTCTGGCGTTCGGAACGGGGAGGGCACAAGGACTCCTGGATGGTAACCACCTCCCGGCAGTTGGAGATTAATTCAATTACGGTCCACCCATCCCGTCCGCAGACGGTTTTCATTGGGACTAATAACTACGGCGTCATGGTGTCTAATGATGGCGGAAAGAGTTTTCTGCCCACCAATGGTGGCTATAGTGGTCGCTTTGCAAACGTCATTGTTGCTGATCGGGAAATGCCGAACCGGGTCTATGCGGCAACCATTAATACGACGACCGGAGGCGGATTCCTTTTTCTTAGCACCGATAATGGATCAACCTGGCGACCTTCGATGCGCAGCATGCCCCCTCGCTTGATTACCTACTCAATTGTGCAGGATGCTCGCGATGCCAACCTTATTTATCTAGGTACTAACCTCGGTGTTTACCGGTCGCTCGATCGAGGAGTTTCCTGGGCGCCCGTTTGGACACCCAAGCCTGTCGCAAAAAAGAAAGGTTCGACAAGAGTTCCTCAAGCGGCAGCGTCGCGTAACGCCAAAGAGGTTACTCGCAAAGCCCAGCAGGCCCTTAATGCAGCTGGCTACGACGTAGGAGCCCCTGACGGCCAAGTCGGAAAGATGACCATCACCGCACTTAAGAGATATCAGGCAGCTCGCCGGCTTCCGGTAACTGGAAAGTTCGATGACGCCACTCTTGCGGAACTCGGTGTGAAGGGAAGTGGAGACGCAGACCTGACGGTTTTGTCCGATTCAGTTACTGCTCTGGTGCAATCAGTGGACCCAACTAACCAACGGCCGTTGCTAATAGCAGCAACGACCAAAGGCTTATACCGTAGTTTTGATCCAACCACCGGATGGGAAAAACTGAACTACGGCTCCGGGCTCGATCCGCGCACCACCTGCATTACAACCGATATTCGTAATCCGGAAGTGATTTGGGCCGGCACCGCGGGCTCAGGAGTTGTCGTGAGTCGTGATGGTGGCAAGACATGGCAGCGTGTCTCGGGAGTTCCTACCGAAGCACCTATCAACGCGATTGCCCTGGATCCGAGGCGTCCTAATTATCTTTACGTGGGAACTAAGCAGGCGTTTTACAAATCGCAAGATGGCGGAGCAACCTGGACCCGTCGAGGCGGGAATCTGCCTTTCGGAGATTTCACCAGCATTCTTATCAACCCACGCAACACCGACGAGATATTTGTCGGCAATGCATATCAAACCGGTGAGATTGGTGGCGGGGTCTATCGCACACTGAATGCTGGTTCCACCTGGGCGCGAATTGATCCGAAAGAGACTCGCCTACCGAGCCAGCGGATCTGGGCCCTGGCCTTCGATTCTGCGAATCAGAATACTCTCTTCGTAGGATCTCACTCGGCCGGCGTTTATGTCGTGCCTCGAGGATCAGACGGCTCGATCGCTACGGGTCAGTGAAAGAAAGCGCCCGAATCAAACCAGTATGTCGCTGCGGCGGTCTACGCATTCCTGGTGAACAAGTTACAGCACCTTGACATGCGCTCATGCCGCCGTGTACATTGCGGGCCTACCCGGTAAGCGGCTGGTGAGTGTCGGAGCAAGCGGGTGACTACGGGCGTCGGAAATCGAAACACATAAAACCTCCTTTTCCAAATCTAAACGGCTCGCATTCCTCGCAAGCTTCAATCCCGACATTTCGCCAAATCCAAGAAACAGGTGTCGCTCAGCCACTGTCCCCCATTGCTAGTGAGGGCCACGACTGGGCGGGGCTTGGCAAGAGCGTTTAAAATGAACATAGGGCGGTGAATCTTTCCGGGATCTGTCAGAGGAGTTTGCATGGCTAGTGAAGAATCGAAAATAACCAACCAAGAAACCAACGATACCAACCCATCACCGAGCGAACAGGAAGTTACGTCGACAACGCCGCCTTCTCCGTCACCGGATCAATCAGTCTCCGCGCCAGCGCCTCAAGCTGATGATGATGACGATGAGCCGAGGGCATTCGGTGACGTCGACTTCGGGCAATTGCTTGATCAGTTTGAGCAGGAGCAGGCTTCGCTTCAGGAAGGCGAAGTGGTTCGGGGCACTGTCGTCGGCATCAGCGAGCGCGGAGTCGTAATCGATTTTGGGTACAAATCGGAAGGTATCGTTAACCCGGCTGAGTTCACCGAAAACGGCGTGATGTCGGTTAAAGCGGGCGACGAAGTTGACGTACTCGTGAAGAACATGGAAACGGCGGACGGCCTTCCTATTCTTTCCCGCGCTGACGCTGTCCGAATGAAGGCCTGGGACGATCTGGAAAAATCCTATCGCGACGGAACGAATATTAAAGGCCGTGTTATGGAGCGAATCAAGGGCGGTCTGCGCGTCGATATCGATGGGATTGGCGCTTTCCTGCCGGGTTCCCAGGTTGATGTTCGTCCGATTCGGAATCTCGATTCCTTACGCAATCAGGAGATTGAAGCAAAAGTTATCAAGCTCAATCGCAAGCGATCAAATGTGGTGTTGTCGCGCAAGGCTGTGATTGAAGAAGAGAACGCAGGCAAGAAGGGCCAGACCCTCGGACATATCGAGGAGGACATCGTTGTTGAAGGTCAAATCAAGAACCTGACCGACTACGGCGCGTTTGTAGACCTTGGTGGAGTTGATGGCTTACTGCATGTGACTGACATGTCGTGGGGTCGTCTGCAGAATCCGGGCGAGCTCTTCAGAGTCGGAGACATGATTCAGGTCAAGGTCTTGAAGTTTGATCGCGAACGCGAGCGCGTCTCCCTGGGTTACAAGCAGTTGCTTCCCGATCCGTGGTCGAGCGTCGAGGAACGTTTTGTGGTTGGGACGAGAGTTCCCGGTCGCATTGCCAGCGTTGCCGATTACGGTGCCTTCGTCGAACTCGAGAATGGGGTCGAAGGTTTGGTCCATGTTTCTGAGATGAGCTGGTCGAAGCGCGTCAAGCATCCAGGTAAACTGGTAAACCCGGGCGACGCCGTCGAAGTAGAAGTCTTGAGCGTTGATCCTAAGGGCCGCCGCATTAGCCTCGGCATGAAGCAAATTCAGGACAATCCATGGCAGACACTGCACGAACGTTATCAAGTGGGAACGCGTGTCCATGGCCGGGTAAGAAACCTGACGGACTTTGGCGCCTTTATCGAGATTGAGGATGGGGTCGATGGTCTGGTACACGTTTCTGATATTTCGTGGTCTCGTCGAATCAAGCATCCGAGCGAGATGTTGAAGAAAGGCCAGGAGATCGACGCCATCATTACCAGCATCGACGCGGAGAATCGCCGGCTTTCGCTTTCGATTAAGGACCTTGAGCCCAATGCCTGGGATCGTTTCATTACCGAGCATCAACCCGGCAATGTAGTCCACGGGAAGATCGCGCGCTTTGCCAACTTTGGCGCGTTTGTCGAATTGAACGACGGTCTGGAAGGGCTCTGCCATATTTCTGAGCTCTCCGACGAGCGAGTGGAGAAACCTGAGGACGTGGTCCAACTTGGCCAGGAAATGGAATTCAAGATTCTCAGGATCGACGCCGAGAACAAGAAGATAGGTTTATCTGCGCGTGCGGTTGGCAAGGAAGATGAGCCCATCATCGATACCAAGATCTATTCGTCGCAGGCCGGAAGCGGCATGGCTTCGCTGGGCGAGCTCGCAGATTTTGGTCTAGGCAAACCTGTGCCAGCGCCGACAACGGAAAGCGCGCCGGAGCCGGAAGCCGCGCCCGACCCCAAGCCCGACCCCAAGCCGGAAGCCGCCGGCGAGGAAAAGGGCTCAGAACCAGAGGCCGAAGCTGCGTCCGCGCCTGAGTTGGAAGCTGCGACCGCGCCCGAGTCGGAAGCTGCGACGGATCCGAACGCCGAGGCTGCGACCGAGCCCGAAGCAGTCGCTGAAGCTGAAGCTGAGGCTGAGGCTGAAGCAGCTGCTGCTACGGATGCGGAAGTTCCTGCTGAGGTTGAAGACGGGGATAAAGAAACGAAGTCTGCGGCGGAATAGAGAGATCTTATTTTCCGTCAGGAGTATGTTGCCGGACGTGTTTGTTTTCTGATAGTGTACCAAGCCGAGCACACCTCGTAAGTCTTAGATATACAAGTCTTTGGTTTGCTATACGCGCGGTTGGGCCACTAGCCCTGAGGTGATTAATGACAAAAGCGGAGCTCGTCGAAGACGTCGCCGAAGCAGCTGAATTAACTAAGAAGGATGCTGAGCGACTAGTCGAAATCGTTTTTGAAAGCATTATTGAAACACTGAATCAGGGAGAGAAGATTGAGTTGCGTGGCTTCGGCAGTTTTCGAGTCCGCGAACGCGGAGCTCGCCGCGGCAGAAATCCCAAGACGGGTGACCCGGTCAGCATCCCGGCCAAGCGTGTCCCTTACTTCAAACCCGGCAAGGAACTTAAGGAACTGATCAACGGCACCAATTCCTCGGCCCCAGCTGCGGAGAGCTCAGCGGCAACCTCTCCTGACGACACACGTCAACCTCCCATCATGTAAGCCCTTGCGGCGGAAGTTTACGATGGAGAGTTTCATGTCAACCATCGGCGACACGCGCGTCATCCCGGAAGATCTTCCCACCACTTATGAGAAGTTGCGAGCGATCTTCTGATTGGCTCGAAACAAATAGAAAATGAAATTCGAATGAACTCCGTTGCCGCCGGAATCCTCGAAGTCTAGCGCTTCATGGTTGTACGGTTGATGGCTTCGTCTTCCACTTCGCCTGCTTCGTTAATTGGGACGTCATGCGCACTGCTGTAAGTGATCCCGCGTTCTTCGCTGTCCAGGTCGCTTGCGGGCATGGAAGTGAGCGCGGAGAGGGGCCCGGTCACGTTTGGCGGGTTAAAGCCTGGGTAGTCGATGCGGGCATGGTAAATCGCTGTGAGGGCGCTGATGATTGCTTCGCGAATGGTCGTAAGTTGCTTCAGCGTCAGATCGCATTCATCTAGTTGTCCATCCGTGATAATCGCATCAACGATCTTCACAACAATCAGACGGATATTTTGCGGATCGGGGCGAGCCAGCGAGCGGGCCGCCGCTTCGCAGGAATCCGCCAGCATCATGATTGCCGCTTCTTTAAACTGCGGTTTGGGGCCCGGATAGCGGAAATCCTTCTCGTCGATTACCTCGCCTGCCTTTGCTTCACTTTGCGCTTTGCGCAGAAAAAAATGCAGGGTGCGCGTTCCGTGGTGTTGAGGAATGAAATCCGCGATCTTGTTTGGCAGGCCTATTTCCTTTGCCAGCTTCATCCCATAAGTTACATGACTGGTGATGATGCGGGCGCTTTGCGAAGGCCGCATGTGATCGTGCGGGTTCTCACCTTGCTGATTCTCTACGAAGTAATCGGGAGCGGCGACCTTGCCAATGTCGTGGTACAGGGCCCCAATTCGGGCCAGGAGCGGATTTGCGCCAACCGCCCGGGAGGCGTCTTCAGCAAGCTGTCCCACCGCGTGAGAATGTTGGTTCGTTCCCGGCGCGCGCAGGGCCAGTTGTCCCAGGACCGGTAGATCGGCGTTTGACAGCTCGAGCAGCTTAACGTCAGTCAGAATTCCAAACAGTGATTCGTTTACCGGCAAACCTCCCGCGGCAAAAATTGCCGTCAAGAGCCCGCCCGCGAAGCCACACCCGACAACCAGCAGGACCGTTTTCAACGAAAATGCCTGCTCGGCGTAAGCCAAAAGCGCCAGGGCCATGATGGCGTTGACCAAGCCGACAAAGAGGCCTGCCAGGGTCACACTTTGTCGCTCACGATAACGGCCAATACCGTAGACCGCAGCGCTGCAGGAGATCATCGCGAACAGCGCCATTTGAATGCCGTTTGGAGCGATCATCCCGGCAAACAAAGCGGTGACCAGACCAGTTAGAAATGCGAGCTGTGTATCAACCAGCATCACGACCAGAAGAGTGGCGGCCGCAAATGGAATCGCAAAGTTCCAGATTGCTGGATCGTCAAACGGCGCCAGCTTACTACTATTTGCGACGCTGTCCGCGAGCGTAAACCCGACGCGCATTAGGGCCGTCTGGACCACGATTGCTGAGCCAACCAGGGCGAACGCGCGAGTCTTCGACAAGGAAAGCGCTGAAGCCGTGCTGCGATGCTCGGTGAATTTCCAGACTGCCCAGTAAATGGCGAGAATGATCATTAACAATCCAACCAGGTGATGCCACGGTCGACCGGCGTTACCAATACCTTGCAACGCAGCTAACTGGGACAACATCGCCGGCGTGACTGTGTCGCCCTCACGCGCGACTACCTGATTTCGTTTTAGCGAAATTCTCACCGGAGGAATTTTGTTGGCTTCGTGTTCACGCGCGGTGGTGGTTGCGGTTTGGTCCAGTACGACGTTAGGCCGGATCAGCGGGAGCACGGCTGTAGTCAAGGCCGACTTCTGATCCTGCGTCCATTGCGGCACGCTGCGAAGCTTGAGTTCGAGTTCCTGCCGGGCGGCGCTTAACGAAAGCATTCGTGTGCGCGGCGCTGGCATAATCATTTGGCCGGAAGGGTTGCGAACGTCAACCAGGACGATCTCCTGTCCAAGCCGGTCGGCTTCCACGTCGTCATAGATATGCTTATCGCCTGTGTCGCGAATCAGCCGTGTAATCCGATTAATTTCATCGTCTGAGCGAGCGATAGCCGCGAGCCGTACCGCACTCACGCCCTCGGCGCCACTCCAGGTCAAGTCCCTGGCCACCTGATTCGCCTCGAGCTGTTGCTTGAGATCTTCCAACGTAGCGCGAAAACCTCTCGCCGAGCTTTCCCCGCGCGTGGAGTCAAAGTTAAAAATCGGTCTGGTCGCCTCGCGCGCGAAGTTGCGGCGCTTCTCCGTTTCAGAGATATCGACGCTGCTCAGTTCGGTGTGCGCGACAACCGTTCCGTTTATCACGTCACCTTCGCGATATTCGGCCGAGAAGCCGGTGGAATAATTTGAGAAGAGCAGAGGAGTGGTAACGACCACCAGACTAATGAAGCCGATCAGAAAACGCGTTCTGGGTTTGAATACTTTGAACGGGAGCACCACGTACTGGACAAACGTGTCGCGCACGCGCGTGAACGGAGTTGTGAATCTTGGACGAAGGGCCATGCTTGTTATGGGATCCGTTGTCGGTCACCGGTTGCAGCTCTTGTTGCTTCCGCGTCCGCTTTCGAGAAATCGCTACTGGCTGGAGGCGTGTCGTCAGTTTGCTCCGCAACAATTGGTAAACCCAGATCGAAAGAAAGTAGCTCACCGACTTTTTCCAGCAAGGGTTGCAATGTCCGCTTGTCTGTCGCCGCGATCGCCACCACATTGGCATCGCCGTTCGGGGAAAGTTGCCGAACCGAAGCCTGGACCGATTCATTATCGACGAGGTCTGATTTGTTTAGCGCAAGGATTGACGGTATCTGGGCAAAACTGAGCTCTTCCAGAATCCGCCGAACGGATTCAACCTGTTGTGGCCAGCGCGGGTTTGAGACATCAACAAGGTGAATCAGCAGCCTGCTGTCACCAATTTCTTCCAGGGTGGCGCGAAAGGCGGACAAGAGACCGGGGGGCAAGTCTCTGATAAACCCGACGGTGTCGTTGATGATTACTTCGCGTTCGCGGGGCAGTCGCAGCCGGCGCGAAGTGGGATCAAGGGTGGCGAACATTCGCTGCTCGGCGATCACCTCGCTGTTTGTCAACGCATTGAGCAGGGTGGACTTTCCAGCGTTGGTGTAGCCCACAATCGAGATGATTGGAAGCTCATTTCGAGTGCGCACTTTGCGTCGTTCCTGGCGCCGGCGACGTTGAGACTCGATCTCTTTTTCGAGACGATTGATGCGATCGCGCACGCGACGGCGATCCATCTCGAGTTTTGTTTCGCCAGGGCCGCGCCCTCCAATTCCCCCGGCCAGGCGAGAAAATGCCGAATCCTGTCCGGCGATCAACCTGGGCAGCAGATACTTTAGTTGGGCCAGTTCCACTTGAATTTTGCCTTCGCTCGACTGTGCTCGTTGCGCGAAGATATCGAGGATCAATTGGGACCGGTCGATGATTTTCAGGTCGGTTGCTTCGGACAGAGACCGTATCTGGGCGGGACTCAATTCGCGATCAAACACCAGCATGTCCGCTCCCAATTGCAGTGAACGGATCAGCAATTCATCAAGCTTGCCGCGACCAAGCACCGTTCTCGGATCGATTGCCTGACGCTTTTGAATCACCTGATCCTGAACCACCATGCCTGCCGAACTGGCCAGCTCCGTAAGCTCGGCCATCGACTCTTCCGCGTCGCTGATGGAACCTGTCGTGACGCCTACGAGAATGGTGCGGTCTTTCCCGACCGACTGGCGCGTCGCATGGCGATTACGCGCCATTTCGTCTTCCAGAGAATTTATCAGTGAAAGAAAATCGTCTTCCAGTTGTGAGGCGATCTTTGGTGGTAGAAAAGCGTAGGTCTCCTGGCTACCGGCGCCTGGTCCGTTGCCGGGACCGAGACCGAGACCGAGACTCATTGGCAACAGGTGTGCGGCCCGGATCAAGCCGGGTAAGCCGTCCGCCGGATTGACGTCAATCGCGGCCATTAAATCAAGTCGGAGGAGCGCGAGGTCAGTAAGGTCGTCCTGCGTCAGCGCTTCACCACGAAGGTGTGTGTGGATGCAGCGCAGTCCGCGAAAGCGATCCACCGCTACGCGTATGCGTTTGAAATCCGGCAGTTGAATGCTGCGATTATCGCCGACCATCACATACTCGACGTGGCCGCTACGATCGATTAATACACCGATTTGTCTCCTCGTTTCATGCGAGAGCTCCGACACCTGTCTTGCGAACTCCGGAGTCACGATTTGATGTGGAGGGATTCGCCGAGTGTAAAGCTTCTCTATGCGGCGAAGTTGATTGGGCTTGAGTCCCGCGGTGTTTCCAATTACGTCTTTTATGTTTGAGCGCCTCCTCTGCCACAGTGCCACAAAATTCGGCCTGAAAACGGCGCGCGTCCAAATTGCCGGGCAGTGATGAATTGGGTCTGGCTAAAGTTACAGGAGGAGCGTTGCGAGCAGTTGGGTTCCGACGCCGTGAAGGTACTTTGGATTTTGCTCGGCGATTTCGCTTCGCTTATTCGCTTGAGCATTACAGTAAGTTGGCCGGCAAGCGTCGAACCCCTGAAGAACAACTAGTCACTGCGGCGCTTGCGAGGCGGATTATAGCACAGTGAAA
>Ga0190272_10000153_pt1 | contig 42872 bp, 41 predicted proteins | sample Popmic504T_FD_133746 | JGI IMG/M metagenome (GOLD analysis project Ga0190272, IMG submission 133746) | Populus adjacent soil microbial communities from riparian zone of Shoshone River, Wyoming, USA - 504 T | ecosystem: Environmental > Terrestrial > Soil > Riparian zone | place: USA: Wyoming...
AGTTGCAAAGGCTTGCGCGGCGGCGAGCAATTCCAGATCAGACGCCTTGCGGGGAATCCGAAACTTGCTGTCAACTCCCGGAATCGTTTGGGCCATCGCGCGAGCTGTGCGGCGGATACGTTCAAGATCATCGCGTAGTGCCTCACGCGCTATCGCCTTAGTCGCAGTTCCCTGGCGCGCAGAAGTGCCGCCGGAGACCTGTTGGGCAGCATGGTTGCTGAGTTCAGTCTCCCCAGCGCTGATGGTTGCAGCTAGTTGAGCTGCCACCGATCCCACCGGAAATGCCGCTGCTTCTTCCGTACTAAAGTTCTTGACGCGTTGCACCATATCAAGACTGCGGATTGTTTTGTCTTCCATCTGGTTTGAATCTCCTTTACAGGCTAGGAAAGGGACCACGGGTTGAGGTGTTCCCTGGGTTGAGAATCAAACGCAGCCCGGCCAGGGGCGAAGTGGCTGAGGAACTGCGCTAATGGCTACACGCGCCCGCCGCGCGCTGTCCCAGTGTCCGCACGAAACCCCTGGAAACTTGGAAACAGTGCTTTTGCTATGGAAAAACGATTCTTTACTCTGGAAAAACGATCCGTCACACTGGAAATGCCGTCCCCACGAGTGGAAAAACGATCCATTGCATTGGAAATGCCGTCCGAAGGAGTGGAAAAACGACCCCTCACACTGGAAATGCCGTCCGCACAGGTGGGAAGACGCTCCGCCACACTGGAAGGGCCGTCCACACAGTTGGAAAAATGATCCGTCACACTGGAAATGCCGTCCGTACGCGTGGAAAAACGATCCGTCACACTGGAAACGTCGTCTGCACAGGGGGGCTTGAACGTCCGCTTTGTCAGAACCGCCTGCGTAAGCGGGCGGCGTCGATCCGTCACCCTGGAAATGTCGATCAGCAAGGTCTCCATACAGTCCTCGGCGCTGGAAGTACCGCCTTCAGCCAGGCCTATGAAAAACCCTTGCCAAATTGAGATAAGTCCAAACGATGAGGCAGCTCTCCGCATACAGCTTAATGAGTCGGTTTATGTCTTGGCTGAGTCAGGCGAGTATGCGAGGAAGCAGGCTCGTGAGATTCCAGCCGCTAATTGAGAACGGCGGAAATCTATTCCAGGTACTAGCGAAAGTCAATAAAAAAAGCCGCCCTACGACCTAACGATCTCTCGCAAACGCTCTTTCAAAATGGCATCTTTCGGGCTTTTAAATGAACCACTTAGCCATTCCTGGAGCCGCTTCACAGTCAGCGTGTGAGTATCACCATGGCAGCGCCTACAGCTCAAATAAAGTCTGGCTAGAGAAGCTCAAACCGCGGAAAGGGAAACAAACATGGACATCCGGCGGTGGCTGCGATGACGAGATTGCTCGCATCAGGAGTTGCCAAGACCTACTGGACGTCGCGAGGCTCTGGGGCAGCGACGCCAAAGAGTGGCGTCGATATCGTCACTAACGGAAGTATTCTGATTCAGGTCGCACCCGGAGCAAGCAGCTTTACGGTCAGCTACGGATCTAATAGTGATACTCATCCTATGTGGCCGGCTCCTTACGTTGGGAAAAAGTAACGACCTGTAAACGCGGAAAAGTCTGGTCGAGTGGCAGCTGTTGGTATATGCTGCGCACCTCAATTTTCACCGTCCGCCAAACACAGGAGACTTCACATGGTCATGAAGAAAGGCAAACGCGAATTAATCGACACCGGCACCGATAAGCGTTACGTCAAACGCAACCAGGATGGGACGTTCAAAGAATCTGTGAACGTTGGTAGATCACTCTCTGCCGATTCGCCACAGTAAATCCAAGACTGTCTCGAAGCCTGGATATGGCGATCAGGGCGATGCACCTAAATCCGCGGCCAAAAAATCCACAAAGAAAGCAGCAAAAAAAACGCGACAAAGAAATAAGCTTCCGCTACCGGCTGAGTGAGGCCTCCCGAAGGTGTTCATCACAAGCACGTTACAGACGTAGTTACCCGTAGCCGCGACCTTAACTCACGAAAGGAGTTCAGAAGCAATGGCAATTTATCTTCTTAAGAATGGAGAGAAGCATGGACCTTACCAAAAATCAGTCGTCGACGGCTGGTTAATCAACGGTACATGTTCTCCCCAAGAGCTTGCATGGCGTGACGGAATGAAGGATTGGCAGCCTTTAAGCACGGTTCTTCTACTTCCTGAACGGTCGCATTCAGGCGGGATTCTCATAGCTTTACTGGGCGGGCTTATCCTTGTGGGTTCAATAGTTGTGTATTTAGTCGGCCAATCGGCACAGTCATCAGGAATGTCAGGCGGCAACGTATCTTATGGAACCTTGGTTGCTGTGGGAGGATTGGGATTCGTTTTGGGATTAGCTTTGTTGATTACTGGGATCATCGTCGCAGCGATCAAGAAGCAGTAAAAATTCATTGAAGATGGGCTGCGTTGAACGCGCCCAGCAACGCCTTGCACTGACGCCACGTTAGTAGTGGGGCAAGCATTTGGTAAAAATCTGAAGGTGACAGAATGTTCAAAACAATTTCTTCCCGTGGCAGGTTCATCACTGCGGGTGCTCTATTAGTATCGACCCTTTCCTTCGGTTCTTGTTCGGCAAAATCCCAAATAGTTGGGAGATGGTCATACAACGTCACCGGCATTGCCGGCATGCCTGCCGCAGTATGGAACTTTTCCGAGGGTAACCGCTGTCACTGGAAGGGCGGGACCGTCAGCGGCGCCGACTGCACGTATACAATCAGCGACGACGGTACCGTCAAGATTTCCTTTTCGGGCGAACAAAGAGCCGAGGGAAAGCTCGATGGGGGAAAACTCACTCTGAAAGCGTTCGGAGAACCACCAGTTGTACTAACCAAAGAGTGATGTCGCTTCATCACTCGCGGCGTGCCACTTAGGCGCGAACCAGCAGAGTCTTGCAGCTGACGGCGCGATAGCATATTTTCTCAAGTAGCCTTGTTCCTTCAGTTTGAATGCTGATCGCTCGCCGCAGCTGGAGGCCAGCGTTAGGCGTTTGCAAGTTGCTCACATAGCAACTATCGGAGAGAATTTATGAAGACTTGGCTAAGTGATGTTCTTAACTCAAAGGACTTCTGGATTAGCTTTAGTGTCGCAGTGATTTTTCTTTTGGCCGGAAAGCTGTCGGCATTAGCCGTTCGCCTTTTGCGCCAGGTATGGCAAAGCCATCAGGCATACAGCGTATCCGGATTTTGGATGGGAGATTGCATCCTGCCGAGTTGTGGCGAAGGATACATAGTCGAGATTTGGCGATTCGTTCAACGACAAGATCAGATAAAAATCACTCTCTTGGCATACTATCCAACAGGATCATTTATAGATAGGTGTGCGGGTTCCGGCATTTTCAGAGGGTCATATTTATCAGCAATCTACTACTCCAATAGACGAGATAGCTATGAATCGGGGGTTCTCGCCCTCAAGCTAAGTAACCAGCACCTTCGTGGAACTTACGCGCAGCACGATATCGGAGACATAGACGAAAAGTTTTATACAAGCGATAGCGAGTATTCTCTTACGCGAGTGCGTCTCCCGTTTATTAAAGCCGCTAAGATGTTCTTGGGGCGACCTCCTTTTCGAGACTATGCCGAGGCAACTGTTACTTATGAACAGTATTGCTCTAAAAAGACCACGGTCGCGGTGGAGCACGCTTAACAAAGCTTGTAGCTGACCGCGCGATATCAGCTTCTCAAGCAAACTCTCTTACTACAACCCCGACAGATTCCCATGAGTAGGAAACGTGACAAGTTGCACTGTCATCGGATCCCCTTCCGGATCAAAATCATTTTCTAGTAACGGCCCAATCAGTCCGTTTCCGTGACGGCTGTACGTGTCGTCGTTTGCGGTGGGTGGCGTATTGGCAGTGGAAAAATAGAGCCGGCTTTCGCTTCTCATATGCGCTGTAGTAGCGATCAATAACGACACGAACAAGAAACCGATCAGCAGAACCGGAAAATGAGGGACTCGCATTGTTGTGCTCCTGGGTTTGAGGTTTAACAGAACCAGCTTTGCCAGAAGCTGAGTTTGTTTTCGGAGCAAACGCCGCGTCCGAATTGAACTGCCTAGGTTCCGCGTCCTGCGGTGCGAGAATTTAACTGGCCCTTAGTAATGGTGCCGAGGGCGGGAGTCGAACCCGCACGACCTTACGGTCAACGGATTTTAAATCCCATGAAGGCGGCATCACTTAGTCTTACGAAACGATACGAATCAGTATTTACAGGCCTAGCGGCCGTTAAGGTATAGCTTACCTGGCTTGGGTATCAACACGTCCCGCTATCATTTTTGCCCCGGTGCCGTCGAAAACGCCGATCCTAATTTCGGCTCCTCTCCTGAGACACCCGCGGCGTCTGGATCTTTGGGAAGAACCGAAACACGAAGAATAGGTACACCAGCCAGAGTGAGAGCCAGACAGATGCGACGACAAGAAGCCCGAGCAGGACCAGGACCAGACCTGGCGCGAGGAACATCGTGGTATACCCCAGAAGCCACAAGCGATCCGCCCTCCGGGCGTACACCGCCCTGTCGGTTTCGCCTATCCCTCCGCCAAGCGAGCACCGGTAGTAGTGCAACGTCGCGAACACGAGTGAGAAGGTCGCGACACCCATCGCAACCAGTGTGGCCTGGAACAACACAGGATTGATCCTGCCGCTCTCGAACCTCGGGTACAGAAAGAACAGCATAAAAGTTAAGATCGCGATGTTTGACGCGGCGAGCGTATACGTGCGCGTGACATTGACTGCGGCAAGATCTTCTCTCATCAAATGCCTCCATTCGGATGACATGCTCGTGGACCGTCGGGCCGCCCGATTCCGGCGGGAGCACGATGAACTCCTTGATCGATTGGCTGGCGACGCTTTTTAGTGTTGCTCAGGGCCAAAGCATTGCTGCTCCATGACCGAAACCTTAGAAGTGTTGGCTCAGATTCGTCGGACGTGGTCTCAGAGCGATCGAGAACAGTTGGAAAACTCAATCAGGCCGCCCGCGACCGTGCCACGGGTTCCGTGCCGCCGCCAGGCCTAGTCTCACTGCCATTTTCACCAGGTCGGCGACCGATTCGGCGTTCATCTTTTGCATCACCTTTCCTCGGTGAGCCTTCACGGTGATCTCACTAATCCCGATCTTTAAGGCGACTTGCTTATTCAACATGCCAGAGACCACTAATGTCATGACCTCGCGTTCGCGAGGAGTGAGGGAAGAGTGACACTCGCGAAGTTCTTGTATCTCAGCCTCGCGTTCCAGGGCAGCCGAACTGCGCTCAATAGCGTGTCGGATGGCCGACAACAGAACGTCGTCGTCGAATGGCTTTGTTAAGAACTCAACCGCGCCGGCCTTCATGGCTTGCACAGTCATCGGAACATCACCGTGGCCCGTGATGAAGATGATCGGCATGTCAATCCGATCTGCCGCAATCAGTTTCTGAAGTTCGAGCCCATTCAGATCCGGAAGAGAAACGTCAAGCACGAGGCAGTTGGGAACACTAGCGCGCGGGCTAGACAGAAATTCTCCTGCGGACGCAAAGGTTTCCGGTTGCCAACCTGCAAAGCTGATCAAACCTTCCAGTGACTCGCGGACAGACACGTCGTCATCAACAACGAAGACGATGGGTTTAGCTTCCGGCTTAGGTGAACCCGCTTTGTAATTTGCTGCGCTCGCGGAATTCATGTTGACGTCCTCGCTTGCCAAAGCTGCTGTAGATCTCCGGCCTACCCGAGGGCGGCGTTGACCGCGTCACTTAGCGCCGTCTCGCTGAATGGCTTGAACAGGCACTCGGTAGCACCTTGTCCGAGCACCTTAGAGCGCACGATCTCATCCCTTTGAGCGGTGATAAAGACGATCGGTATCTTCTGCCCTTGTTGTTTCAAATGCTGTTGAAGCTCCGGTCCAGTCATCCCCGGCATGCCGATGTCGAGAATCAAGCATTTTGTTTGATCTATACAATCGGATGCGAGGAACTCTTCAGCTGATGAGAACGCTCGGACGGAAAAGCCGAACTCTCGAAGTAAGTCAGGTAGCGACTCGCGCACCGATTCATCATCATCAACCACTGAAACTAGTGATCGTGGCGTTGTCATACTGTTCCCCTTGCTAAACCTTGTCTGGTTAGTGACGGCTTCCGTCAACATTAATACGCTTAGCGCTGGCCTTGCGTGAAGAAATCGAAGGGCCCGTGGGGAAAGCGTTATTGTGGACGGTATCCTGTAACAAGAATGCATCAGTCCGTACGGGGGCGTCTATTGTACTTTAGTATTGGGTCGTTCCTGCGGAATGGAGAATGAAAACGTGGCTCCCGGGCCAGCATTCGGGGTGGCCCATAAACGGCCATGATGACTTTCAATAATGGAGCGACTGACGGCCAACCCGATACCCATGCCGCCATTCTTCGTCGTATAAAACGGCTCGAAGAGCTTGCCCAGGTCTTGTTGTCCAAAACCAACGCCTGCGTCTTGCACGCTCAGAAGCACATGATCACCTTCGTCCCGTTCGGTTCTGACGATCAAGTGCCTGGGACGATCGTCGATGCCGCTCATCGCATCGGCGGCATTCAGCAACAAATTCAGCACGACCTGCTGAAGCTGGACACGATCGCCCGTGACCGGCGGGAGATCATCGGCAAGTTCGACCCGCGAAATCACCTGGCTTCGCTGCAGTTCACTTCGCGATAGCGCAATAACCTCTCGAATAGCCTCATTCAGGTCTAACAATTCCTTCGAAGCATCCTTCTTGCCAAAGAGCGCGCGCAATCGCGTGATGACGTCAGACGCACGATGGCCGTCCCGAATCGTGCGCTGCGCGGTTTGTCGCGCGCCGTCGACGTTTGGCGGGTCGGCATCGAGCATTCGCAGACAGGTGCTGGCGTTGGTTATGATGCCTGACAGCGGTTGGTTGACTTCGTGCGCTATCGACGCAGTCAATGCTCCAAGGCTCGTCACCCTCGTCATGTGTGCGAGCTCCGATCGAACCTCATTAAGTGCCTCCTCTGAGAGCCGGCGCTCCGTGACGTCTTGCACTGCGCCGATGTACTCCATTTGACCGTTCTCGTTTCGCCCGCTATGAGCGACGACGTGCATGTACTTGACCGAAGCGTCCGGCATTTGCAACCGGAAATCGAAATCCAGATCGTTGCCGTCGGCGCGCCCGCGCGCGACGTGCTCCTGGAAGAGCGGCATGTCTTCTGGATGGACTCGTGTACCGATCAGCTCGAGGGTTACAGTCTTGTAGCGGTCAAACTCGAAAATGCGATAGAGCTCTTGTGACCATGCGAGTCCATCGGTCGCGACTAACCACGAAAAACTGCCGATTGAGGTGAGCCGTTGGGCTTCAGCCAGGAACGCCTCGCTGCGACGTAAATCTTCCTCAGCAAGTTTTCGGCGCGTAATATCGGATGTGAATCCGACCATGCGAAGCGGTTTACCTTCCTCATCGAAAAACATCTGACCGTTTGTCGCAAGCCAATGGAGGCTGCCGTCGGGCCAGGTGACGCGAAACTCCGCCTCCACTCCTCCAGTTTCACGCGCGTGATTGATGGCATTGGCAACCACGGGCCAGTCTGGTGGATAGATCGTCTTCCTCCAGCTCTGGTACGTCCCGTCGAAGCTGCCAGGCTGCAAGCCATGCAAGGACTCCTGCTCGGGCGACCAGACGTTGACGTTTTGTTGGGGGTACCAATCGAAGGCCATTGCGCGGGCGGACTTCTGCGCGAGATCGAGCAGGTCCTGGTTTGCTTGCAATTTCTCGAGAGCACGGTTGCGTTCCGTGATGTCGCGCAGGTAGCCGGTGAAGGATGGCGGACCGTCCGTCGGGATCCGTGTGATTGCGAGCTCCACAGGGAATTCGCTCCCGTCGGCGCGTACTGCCGTCATCTCGACGCGCTTCCCAAGCACTCGCGCATCGCCCGTAGCCAGATAGTCGGCGAGCCCTCGCCGGTGCCGCTCCCGGAGCGACGGTGGGATGATGACATCGGCCAGCTCCTTGCCCACTACTTCGTCGCGGCGGTAACCAAAGCTGCGCTCCGCAGCCAGATTAAATTCAGTGATGCAACCTTCGTGATCGATAGTCAGAATGCAGTCGAGTGCCGAGTCAAGGATCGCTGACTTACGCGCTTCACTTTGTCGAAGGGCCGCCGCCTGTGCCTGAGCGCGTTGCGCCTGGTAAATCGTCAATCCAAGGATCGGCGCCATCAGGCACCCGCCACCGAGCACAACTGCAGGTACGAGAGCGAACGGTGAGTATCCATCCGCAATTAGCGCTTGCCATACTCCTACGGCGCTGGTTGCGACTCCAATCGCTACGCTGATCGGCAACCACGCGGGAGTGCCGATTCGATCCATTTCAACGCGCCAGCCCAGCGCCAGCATGCCTGACCCAAATATCAAGAGGGCCACCGCCGCGGGGAGCGACACACGTGTATCGTGGCCCCAGCCGAAAGCATCGCTCGACCCGAGCGCAAAGGCCATGATTGTTGCCATCCCGGCCGCCGCGATGATCGAACCTATTACCGCCAATAGCACCTCGTGCTGCTTCGAGAGCATCTTGGGCGAAAACATCAGGCCCATCGAACCTAAACCAAAACAGATAGCAGCCACTGGCGCCATCCGGCCCGGGCTCGACATTCTGATGGGGATAAAGGATGGCCCAAGGAGATCGTCAATCCCCACGTTCACTCCGAAAACAAATTCGACGATGGTGAGGACACATAGGGTGCTGACTATTCCCGCGCAGGCGACTGTCACCCAGCGTGGGCCCCTGAGAACAACTATTAGTAAGGCGGCACCACAAAGCAGGGAACACGCAGCTGCGTTGCGCGTCATGGGTGGCAATTGGAACCCGAACTGAATCAGCGCCGGGGTGTGAGAGAACCAACCAACCAGTACAGTTAGACCCAAGGCCATCATCAACAAAGCTGAACCCACAACGACGCGCTTCGGCCATGGTCTCTTACGGATGGTTTCAGGCATGCAGAGTGTCGTTGGTAATCACGGACGCGTATCTACGACCGAGTCAGGGCCTTGGTCCATCTCGATCCGTCCGGGAATCCAGTAATTAAAGAAGATGCGCAAACTCTGGCGACGAATTCACAATCGGTTTGCATCGATTGTAGCACCGGGCTGCGCGCATTTGGAATCCCGTGATGGCCCAGCGATATATTGGCTACGGTCACGAAACTGAAGACTTTCGTCTATCGTTTCACTAACTCAACTAATACTTAGGTATCGATCGATACCTTGGTGCAATAGATTCACTTCTGCCCGTGTGGTGTACTCCGCCCCTGTAATGAACTGAATAATTCATTACCGGAAGTTTCTAAGGGAGAGAACACCATGATTCAACTCGAAGACCTGCCGCAATTCATCACCACCATCGATGGGCTCGACATTCATTTCATCCACGTCCCTTCGCGTGAGAAGAATGCGCTCCCGCTGATAATCAATCACGGTTGGCCGGGCTCGGTGCTCGAGCAGATCAAGCTCATCGGCCCGCTCACTGGTCCAGTCGCGCACGGCGCCATCTGAGAGCGCGTCGCGCCTAGTCGAACCATTCCGCGACGACTCGGAGAGAACAATTCGCTGCGCTAATCGTGACCAGCGGGCCTTGATTACGCATGAGGTTCATTTGCCACTTATTGGAAGGAAACTAAGTTATGAAACGGATCACCTTGTTGCTGCTTGCGGTTGCATCCCTGGCCGGCGTTGTCGCCTTCACGGCGTTCGCATCTCGACGGGCAGATCAAGAGGGCGCCCCGATTTTTGTAACCAAAATTCCTCCCGGATACCGCGACTGGAGGTTGGTCTCCGTAGCCCACGAAGAAGGCAACCTCAATGATATCCGCGCCATTCTGGGTAACGACGTTGCGATCAAGGCCTATCGCCAGGGGAAGCTTCCGTTCCCGGAAGGCGCCATCATCGGCCGAATAGCCTGGTACCACGTCCCCTCCGAGGAAAACAACAAAGTCTTTGGCCGTCCTCAATCCTTCGTAGCTGGGTCAGAACCGCCTTGGTACCTGCAGTTTATGGTCAAGGACTCCAAAAAATACGCTGCGACGGGCGGCTGGGGGTATGCCCAATTTGATAAAGACGGCAAAGCTGGCCCAGAGGCAGATCTCAAAAAATGCTTTCCATGCCATGAGGCGGTTAAGGATCGCGACTTTGTCTTCACCCGGTACTCACCTTGATACGGAGAGCGAGAATAAATGACGAAACAATTGGCCACACAACCCGTCCAGAACTAAGCGAAAGGAGCACACAATGAAACACCTCGAGGACAGATCACGCCGCCGCTTTCTAAAGCAGGGCTCAATGTGGGGTGTGGCTGTCGTGTTCAGCCCTGGAGCGATCAGAGGGGGATTAGCCGAATCGAAATTCAGAACTATTCAAAAGGAGTACGCAATGACCCAAACGAGTGCTACACAACAAGGGAGCAAGCAGGCCGCTGATAAGACCGTGATTCGCCCGTTTCATATTAAGGTTCCGGAAACGGATTTGACTGAACTGCGCACGCGCATCAAAGCGACCCGATACCCCGAACGCGAGACCGTCGCGGACGACACCCAGGGCGTGCAGCTTGCCACGATTCAGAAGCTCGCTCGCTACTGGTCGACGGAATACGACTGGCGCAAGGTCGAGGCGAGACTGAGTTCATACCCGCACTTCATCACTGAAGTCGATGGGCTGGACATCCATTTCATCCACGTGCGGTCTAAGCATGAGAACGCCCTGCCCCTCATTGTTACCCACGGCTGGCCAGGCTCAATCATCGAGCAGCTCAAGATCATCGAACCACTGACCAATCCCACGGCCCACGGCGGGAGCGCCGCTGAAGCGTTTCACCTGGTGATTCCGTCGATGCCGGGGTACGGATTCTCGGGCAAGCCGACCACGAAAGGCTGGGGCCCCGAACGAATTGCCCGGGCATGGGCCACCCTGATGGAACGCCTGGGATACCAGCGCTATGCTGCCCAAGGCGGCGATTGGGGCGCGCTCATCGTCGACCTGATGGGTGTGCAGGCGCCGCCAGGACTGATTGGCATTCACACCAACATGGCCGGTGCGATTCCGCCCGAGATTGATGCAGCAGCCTTTGCCGGCGGAGCGCCGCCCCCCGGCCTCGACGAAGAGGAGAGAGAGGCTTTCAACCATGTCGCCTTCTTCTATAAGTATGGTCTCGGCTATGCCCAGGAGATGGGGAGCCGGCCGCAGACGCTGTATGGGATCGAGGATTCTCCGATCGGCCTGGCCGCGTGGATCATCGATCATGATATCTGGACCTACAGGCAAATCGCTCGGGTGTTTGACGGCGCCGCTGAGGGTCTGACGCGAGACGATATTCTCGACAACATCACCCTCTACTGGTTGACGAAAACCGGGGTGTCGTCGGCCCAACTCTACTGGGAAAACAAGAACGCTTTCTTCGCTCCGAAGGGCGTAAAGATCCCAGTCGTGGTAAGCACCTTTCCGGAGGAGATCGCCCCGATTCCGCGGAAGTGGGCCGAAAAGGCCTATCCCAAGTTGGCCTACTATAAGCGCCATCCGAAAGGCGCGCACTTTGCCGCGTGGGAGCAGCCGCAGGCGATCGTGGAAGACCTTCGCGCAGGTTTCAAGTCGCTGCGGTAGTTCAAGGTAGTTCAAAGGTCGTTCGGCGGGTAGCGAATATTTCTCTGTGCAGCCTCTGTGATCTCTCTGGTCTCTGTGGTGAAGGTTCTACCGATTTGTCCGCCACAGAGACCAGAGAAATCACTGAGGTTGCCCAGAGTCAAAAGGAGAGAATGAAATGAACCAGCTTATCGAGTCGCTTGCCGAAGGCAACGCGATCGCCACTGATGTTTTCGCGCAGAGCACGGTCGTTCCCATCGAGAACGAGCCCGCGCCCAGGCTGATCGTGGAGCCACCGCTTCCTGGTCCCCTGGCCCAGGGTGTCGTGTTCATCCCGTACCGGGTAGAGAATTTGCGCATCCTGCCCGTGGCTGGGCCGGCCGCGCGCAACCTGTCTCCGCGCGTCGGTCATCTGCACATCACGGTCGACGACCTACCCTGGCTGTGGGCGGATTTCGGCCAGACCAACACCATCGTCCTGGCGGGCATGCCGCGCGGCGAGCATAAGGTGTTGATTGAGTTGGTGGACGCCGAAGGTAACCTCTTTACCGCCCAAGCGGTGACGTTCTACTCGCCGGGCAAGGAGGTTGGTCCATGAAGAGCTCGGAAGGAATGGTGCGGAAGTTCAGCCGAGACGAAGAGGCGATCCGCAAGCTATCGCCTGAGCAGTATCGCGTCACGCAGCAGGCGGCGACCGAACGACCGGGAAGCGGAGAATATCTCCACAACAAAGAGCCCGGCATCTACGTCGACGTCGTGTCGGGCGAGCCGCTGTTCGCCTCGTCCAACAAGTTCGACTCCGGGAGCGGCTGGCCCAGCTTCACCAGGCCGATCGATCACGCCAACGTGCACGAGCGCCCGGACGCCATGGAGGGCGGCACGGAGGTGCGCTCGGCGCACGGCGACAGCCATCTCGGCCATGTATTTCCGGACGGGCCGCAGGACTGCGGCGGATTGCGCTATTGCATCAACTCGGCGGCGCTTCGGTTCATTCATCGCGATGATATGGAGGCCGAGGGCTATGCGGCCTACCTGGACCAGGTGGAGGACGTCGGATGACTGACGTGCGGCACCAATGCCACGGTTGGTGAATCGTTAACTTGCCGCTCGGGCGCCTCAATAGTGGCAGACTCGAACCTACACCCGGCAGTCTATGACCGCCGCCGCCCCCGCCAACACTCGCACTCGTTTAAAAGGCGGTGCCAATGTTTTGGCAGCTGCGCAAGCGGCTGGTGTGCGGCGTTACGTGAGGCAGTCGATCGCATTCTGGGCGGTTCCTGGTCCTGGATTGGCAGATGAAGAAACGCCTCTGGCATTGATGCCTCGCCGGCGGTGGCAGCAGATGCCCGTGTGGTAACTGAGCTTGAGTATGGCTTACTGGGAAATCCCAACATCGAGAGGATTGCTTTGCGTTATGGCTTCTTCTATGGACCCGGCACCTGGTTCAACCCCGATGGCGATGCTCACGCTGACGGGGCAAGGGCCGCTGAGCGTGCAGCATTTCGTTAGGAAGAACGTGGCGACATTCACCGGGTCGGCCAGAGCGGCCTGAGTGTCCGTCGATGCTCTCAACAAATCTAACTTTCTACCTAATCAACGCATGAGAGGAAAAAAATGGTAAAGCTGAGGTATACAGACCCTATCAGAACGTCTCTGCTATTGGTCGCTGTCATCGTGTTGTGGGCGATGACCGCTGTGGCACAAAGCGCAACGGACAAATGTCGCCCCGCGTCGGTTATCCCGCTTGCCAATGAGCCCCCAGCTAAGATCTTCATCGATCCTCCGCTGGCTGGACCGCTCGCCGCCCGGGGAGTCGTAGTTATCCAATATTGTGCTGAGAACCTGCACTTTGCGCCGGTGTTCGGCCCCGGCGCCTTGGCTGCCTCGCCGCGCGTCGGACACCTTCATGTGACCGTCGACGATGCTTCATGGGTGTGGATGGACGCGAGTGGCAACCCAATCATTCTAATGGGTCTTTCGCCCGGCCCACACAAAGTGCTCCTTGAGTTGCAGGACGCGAACCACCACACCCTCGATAAAGGCGTGGTCACATTTGTCATTCCGAAAAAGCTTGCGGCGAAAAAGCATCACCGACGCTGACGAGGTACGAGGTGCACTATGAGACGGATTGTCTTTGAAGGACGAAAGAAGGTCACGATTGAAAACGACTCGAATCACGCGCGTTTTGCCTGCCGCCGGCTCGACCGCTAACATTAACCGACGATAAGTGAGGTACTCGCGACATGAATGAGAAGAACGAAGAGACTCGCCCAGTGACGACTGGCGCACAACAGGTGGAGGTGGCAGTGCTCGCCGGCGGCTGCTTCTGGGGCGTCGAGGATCTCCTGCGCGAGGTCGCCGGGGTGATCGACATTGACGTCGGCTACACGGGCGGCTGGCTCGAGAACCCGACATACGAGGACACGCACCATGGCAAATCCGGACACGCCGAGGCGGTCCGCGTAACCTTCGACCCGTCGGTGCTCAGCTTTGAGGAACTGCTTGAGCGCTGGTTCTTCCGCCTGCACGACCCGACGACGCTCAACCGCCAGGGCAACGACGTCGGGACCCAGTACCGTTCGGCGATCTTTCCGCAGACGGACGAGCAGCGCGGGATCGCGGAGCGCGTCATCGCGCGTGTCGACGCGTCGGGGCGCTGGAAGCGGCCCATCACCACGAGCATCGAGCCAGCCGCGACCTGGTACAGCGCAGAGGAGTACCATCAGGACTACCTGCGCAAGCATCCCGGTGGATACAGCTGCCATTACCTGCGCGATTAAGTGACCGGTCCGCGCGGCTCATCGCGACGCGACACCTGGTGCAATTGAGTGGTTGCGCATCGGATATATTCAACAAGCCATGCGCGGCGTTCGTGGCGTGAGGAAATAATTGAATACATTAAGGAGAACATAAATGAGCAAGCCAATCCGCATACTCGGCATCGCCGGCAGCCTCCGCCGCCAGTCCTACAACCGGGCCGCCCTGCGCGCCGCCACCCAGCTCGCGCCCGAAGGCGCAACCCTCGAGATCTTCGAGCTGGACGGTATCCCCGGCTTCAGCGAGGACGACGAGCAGCAGCCGCCCGAGAAGGTGGTCGAGCTGAAACGGAGCATCCGCGAAGCGGACGCTGTCCTGTTCGTCACACCGGAGTACAACTACTCGATCCCGGGCGTGCTCAAGAACGCCATCGACTGGGCGTCGCGCCCCTACGGCGACAGCGCGTGGTCGGGGAAGCCGACGGCTATCATGGGCGCGTCCGTCGGTGCCAGCGGCACGGCGCGCGCGCAGTACCACCTGCGGCAGGTGATGGTTTTCCTCAACATGTTCCCCGTTAACCAGCCCGAGGTGATGATCTCCAAAGCCCACGAGCGGTTCGACGCGGAGGGAAATTTGACTGACGAGAAGACGAAAGAGTTCATCCGCCAACTTCTTCAAGGCCTGGTGGATTGGACGCGGCGCATCAGTTAGCAAGGCGGAAGCTGACAGCTACAAAGGCTGGCGGCGCGAGGATTACCACACGAGGATTACGACACGATGATTCAGGCTGGCCATGATCGATCCTTTCGTCAGTGACTTCAGTGGCTGAGAACTAGCAGGATCAGTAAAGCTACAAAACCAACGACCAGCAGCAGGCCGTTGAACTGCGGCGAGCCGTGGAACGCCTCCGGAATCATCGTTTCCGAAACCAGCGCCAGGATCGCTCCCGCCGCGAACGCCTCGACCGTCCCCCGGACCTGCGGTCCGGTGCCTCGGAGCACAGGCCCGGCAACCGCCGCAGCGAGGCCGATCATCAAGGCGATTCCAATCCACACGCCAAAGACGTAGCGTGCGGACCGTCCGGCCCGCCGCATTCCGGCGCTGCTGGATAGGGCTTCCGGGATGTTAGCCAGGAAGAACGCTGCAACCGTACCCAGGCCTGGCGCACCGTAGTGCAGCACACTCAACCCCAGCACCACTCCTTCAGGAACGCCATCGAGAAACGTGCCGGCCGCGATGGCCAGTCCGCTACCGGGCTGCTGCGCTTCTTCCGGCTGCTCTACGCATTCGCCGCAGCGTTTTCGATGTTGTGCTCCCCGGCGGGATAGTAGCCAGTTAACGGAACTAAACACCGCCGCGCCGCACAGCAAGCCTATGACCGTCCAGTGCAGGCTTGCGGCGCCACGCGAATTGATCACCAGATCGACCGCCACCACAGCCAGAAGTACGCCCGCTGCGAAAGTCATCGTGCGGGAAATGGTCGTGTGTTGAAGCGATGTGTAGTAGCCACCCACGGCTCCGATCAGCAATCCGGATGCAGACAGCAGGCCCCAGCCGGCTGCTTGCAACCAGCCGGGGAGTTCAGCCAGCGTCGCGATCATGATCGGATCGTTCATTTGTTTGAAGCCTCGATGACACGCATCCGAGGGCATCGGCACGGGTCTCACTCGGATTGTGTTAACCCCTCCGTGGTCGGGATCGTGGCTGATGTTGCGCCTCTCCAACTGGGATGTCCATCCTACTTTGGTATCGGGTCTTGTACGAAAGTGTCGACCGATACCTTCGTCCAATAGATTCGCCTTCGAGCCCGTGTTCTACTCCCGCCTGTCATCGCTCCAGAATAATCAGAACACGGACAGTTTTAAGCAAGGGAACACGCATCGGCACAGCTCGAAAAAGTGCGGTATTCCGCCATAAAGCGATAAAGGCGCGCTATCACACGTTCATGAATCGGGTACACGCACGAACAAGTTTGATAAGGAGACTACACAATGACCGAACCAGAAAAAGTACAAATTGACATGAAGCTCGAAGTGGTGCTGATCGAGGTTTCCGACGTCGACCGCGCCAAGGCGTTTTACGAGAATCTCGGCTGGCGCCTCGACATCGACGTCGCGGCGGGCGACTTCCGCGGCGTGCAGATGACGCCGCAGAATTCGGAAGCCTCGATCATCTTCGGGAAGGGAGTCACCTCGGCCCATCCTGACTCGGCTGGCTCAGCGCAGAGTCTGCTCCTCGCTGTGGACAACATCGACGACGCCCGCGACGCGCTCGTCGCCCGCGGCGTCGACGTAAGCGAGGTTTTCCATTACGCCGGTGGCCCCATGAACAACACCGGAGCTAACCCGCGCATCAGCGGTCGCGACCCGGAAGATCGTTCCTACTTCTCGTTTGCCTCGTTCGAGGATCCGGACGGGAACAGTTGGCTGCTCCAGGAGATCACGATGCGGATTCCCGGCCGCGAATGGAAGTTGCCACGAACACAAGCCGTGGAGCCCGCAACGCTTGCAGAGCTCCTCCACGAGACGGCGGAACGCCACGACCAATTCGAGAAGACCCACGCCGCTCATAACTGGTGGGACTGGTACGCGCCATATCTGAGCGCGCGTCAGAACGGCAGCAGTCCGGAGGAGGCCTCAGCAGCAGCCGACCGCTACATGGAAGAGGATCTTCATGTTCTTCGCAGATGACGCCGTTCGAGTGGTTGCGCCTCCGAGTGATCGACCGAAAGAAGTGATATCTGTACTGGATGCCGGTCCCGAACGCGTGGCGATCATGACTGAGGACGGCAGGGTGGTCGAGGAGCGGGTCAATCCACGCGAATCGTTTCCGACCGTCTTTGACGCCGGTAGCACGCCGTGGGATGCGATTCAGGTGGCATACTTCACAAGTGCGGCTGTCTGGAATTACCTGACCGTGCCATTCGTCTTCATGCAGCCGGGCGTCGAGGCGCGAGAAATCGACCCGTGGACCGGAGACGGGCAAACCTGGCGACGACTGGCGGTGAAATTCCCGAAGACAATCGCGAACCACAACGCCGATCAGGTCTTCTATTACGATGATGCGTTCATGCAGCGGCGCATGGACTACTCGCCCGACGTGACGGGGAACCCGCCGGTTGCACACTACACGCACGATCACAAAACATTCGACCGCTTCGTGTTTCCGACGCGACGGCTCGTGTATCTCCACGACGCGAACGGCGTTGCGAACAAAGGTTTCGCGCCGATAACGATCGACGTGGCCGCCGTGACGGTGGCGTAACCGCATCCGTGGTTTTGTACCGCATCTGATCGAATCGGAAACAGAACAACTGAGATGTTTCACGAGAGGATTCGCCATGACAGTGCTCAACCAAGGTGATGGACGACACAATGTCCCAATACACCACCCCCAACCGCGAGGTTGACACTCTTAAAGGGAGCACCTACTCGTACCGCCGCTACGGGCTTCCAGTACCCGTATGAGTTTGCGGCCGAGGTCAACACTTCCCTTAATGAGTAGTTGGACGGCCCATACGACCAAACTGTATCGATCGGAGAGATCAATGTCTGAAGAAATCAACTGTAACCGTCGCCGCTTTCTCGGCACCATTGCGTTGACCATGGCAGCCCTCGAGTTCGGCGTGATCGGTTCTGCCCAAGCACCGTCCATCGGAATAAAGCCGGCAGCTGTACCTCCGACCAAGCCTGGCACTAACACGTCATTCGGTTCGCTTAAGCAGATTGATGCCGGCGTTCTTAACGTTGGATACGCCGAAGCCGGGCCCGCGAATGGTCCTCCGGTCATTCTTCTGCACGGTTGGCCCTATGACATTCATACCTATGTGGATGTTGCCCCCTTGCTGGCGGCAGCGGGCTACAGAGTAATCGTCCCGTATCTGCGCGGCTACGGCACGACGCGCTTTCTTTCAGATGAAACAGTTCGCAACGGTCAGCCTTCAGCGCTCGCTTCAGATATCGTCGCCTTGATGGATGCTTTGAAGATCGATAGAGCGATCATTGGCGGTTGTGATTGGGGAGCGCGGACGGCCAACATCATCGCTGCGCTCTGGCCCGGGCGCTGCAAGGCCATGGTCTCCGTGAGCGGTTACCTGATCAGCAGCCAGGCGGCGGGTCGTATGCCATTGCCGCCAAGCGCCGAACTTCAATGGTGGTATCAATACTATTTTGCGACGGAACGAGGCCGGCTCGGCTACGAAAAATACCGGCACGATTTTGCGAAACTCATATGGCAGATCGCTTCGCCTAAATGGAATTTCGACGATGCTACATTCGATCGCAGTGCGACGTCTTTCGACAACCCGGATCATGTTCAGATCGTGGTCCACAATTACCGTTGGCGCCTCAGCCTGTCTGAGGGCGAGCGTAAATATGACGATTTCGAAAGGCGACTTGCCGCGGCTCCGGTCGTCACCGTGCCCACGATTACGCTTGAAGGTGACGCGAATGGTGCGCCGCATCCTGATCCCGCTTCCTATGCGAAGAAATTCTCAGGGAGATATTTACATCGGACCATCAAGGGCGGCATCGGGCACAACCTGCCGCAGGAGGCACCGCAGGCTTTTGCCCAAGCTGTTGAGGATGTAGACGCTTATTGATCCGCTAGTGCGTAGCCTTCTCCGGACGCCCGTGAACAATGTATGGGTTCCATAACATCCGTCCGAAGAATCACATTCGTATATTGGGTAGAGATTAGCCTTGGGCTTTGATCTGACGCATGAAGGAAACATCAATGGATAGACGCCAGAACATGTTAATCGGAATTGTCGTGGCCTTCGTTGTTGTGGGCGCAACAGTCTACGCTACCGGTTTATCCCGGCGACTGCTTGCTCCCTTTGGCAGCAGCGCCGAGTATAAAACTTCGGAATCTGCGACTGCTCCAGAGTTGGCCTCGGGTGACTGGATAAACTCAGAACCGCTCAAACTCAAAGACCTCCGCGGCCGTGTGGTGTTGGTCGAGTTCTGGACCTTTGGTTGTTACAACTGTCGTAACACTTTGCCCCACGTCAAAGACTGGGATAATCGCTATCGCGAGAAAGGCCTGACCATCATTGGTGTTCACTCACCTGAATTTGCCGAAGAAAGGATCGTCGAAAACCTTCGCCGACAGGTTGATTCGCTGGGGATTCGTTACCCAGTAGTCTCGGATAACGACTACCAAACATGGAACGCTTATAAGGTGGAAGCCTGGCCTACTGTCTTCCTGTTAGATAAGCGAGGCCGAATTCGGTGGATGCGGGTCGGTGAAGGTGACTATGACGAGGCCGAGCGATTGATTCAGCAGCTACTTGCAGAAAAAGAAGCATAGTCTGAAGAAAAAAGGCGGTGCGACGCTGGCCCCCGGCTACACAAAAACAGACGCAACGAGGACGCAACGAGGACTTCCGATTGAGGCCAATTTGTATCTCAAAAACTTGCCGGTCATGTAGAGCAGGTATCGTAATCACAATTGACAAAGGGGCTAGGTTAAAGTTGCCGCAAAGCACATCTCTGAAGTGGTCATTTTTCTTATCGCCACGTCGGAAAATTCGCACACAATCCGCACACCAAACACTTCCGGGATTGTGGGAGCGCCACTTCGGAATGATTTACGCGGCGGACAGTTCACTACGAAGATTGACGTGGCTGCGGGCCTCGCTGATGAGAGTCCTCTTTAAAGAACAGTCAAGAACCCTACGAGGTGGGCGCGTCGCAATATTAAAAGAAACTTCCACTGATCTAACTTATCAAGTCTAGCCAGAGTTTCCTTGCCCCCACTTGCAGTTAGTAGTACACTCCGCGCCTAACTTGACAGGCTGTCGGAACGCTGGTGTCGTCCAAGCGAAGCGCTTAAGTTATCCTCGCGCTCAACTGCTGAATCTCTGGTTCGCTTAAGACGTCTTCTGCTGCAGCAGTATCGGAAGAACATTCGCGAGATCACGCTTCTTTAAGAACTTAGTTAATTACCACAGCCACAGTCTAAGGCTGCGAGTCGCAGGCTTTTGCTTTGTGAAACTGGTGAGGATATGGCTGACAGTTGGGGAAAGGTATATGTCTTCAACGCTACCGGAGAGAATGTTGCGGCCTACTTCAACGATCCAACCAGAAATCATTTCATCGCGTTGCGGGCTCGCGATACGGCACCTTACCTGGCAAACAGCGTTCCCGTTCAACGTGGCAGCGAAGGCGACCGGCCCGGAACTTTCTGGGACAGCACGATGGTTCGTTTCCAGGATGAGGCCGGAGCGTGGGTGGCCGACTACAACGCGATCGAGGTTCCTACGGCAAACGATCAAAACACCCCAGTATCGGCCACCGACGACCTGGTGCTCTACGTATTCCGCAAATGGGTGGTTTTATACGATACGCACGGCTTCAGGCTCGAGACATTCCGAGCGGACGACTCCAGTGAATCGTCATAGTACAGGAGGCCGAGCTGACAACTGACAACAACAACAGGCGCCGCCAAAAGCTAAGCATTCGGTAAAGAAATTCGATCAAGACGCAAGTAAACTTCCCGTAAAGGCACGAAAGGATGAACTTCAATGGCTGACACATTAGGCAAAGTTTATATTTACAATCTCTTCAACGAAGAAGCTACGCTATCCCTCAACGGAGGCCCGGCGGGCACGATTAATGGTTGGGACGCGAAAACCTACCAACCGAGCAGCCTCGCAGTGGGCTCTGCCAAGCACAAAGACGAAGCCATCGGCTTGGTCTATCGTGGCGGCGACGGATCCAACACAGTTGTGGTTGCTTGGGTGGACGGCATTGCTACCGGCACAGTCGTTTTCCCAACGGATTCAGACGACGTTCGACTTACGGACGACCTGGTCTGCTATATCGCTAAGAACCAGGCATTCGTCGAGACGATTGACGGCTTCGTGAAGCCCGACAAGAACGGCAATCAACCGCTGACCTTCGCGGAAGGATCCTAGACCGCGGGTTAGTCGCGGTCGCTGGGAACTAACAAGTAACGAACGACCGGTCCGCGGGAAACTGTGGCGACCGGTCGGGCTTTACTTTTCCGCGCCTTACTACGATGAGCGATCTCGTGTTCCATCGCGTACCGGGGGCGGACAGTCTCTACTCTGGAGGCGCGTCCGGTCCCGTCGCGCTGTACTACCAGAGCCTCAGTGGCAACCCACTCGGTGGCACCCCGACCTTCGCCACGGTTTGGGACGCAGACGAGGGCTGTTGGTTCTGGACGGGCGCGGACAAAACGATCGCTAATCCCGCGACTTTCAAACAGAACCTCAGCACCGTGCTCGGCCAGGTGCAGGGGGGTGCCCGTTGGTTGGCTTGGATCGCCGACCCCAACGCCTCTCAAGCCGACTTGGCCGCTGGACTTATCATCGGCGGTCAGCACGCGCGGCTGGTTTCGATTCTTAAGAGTTCCAATTATCAGATTCACGGTGCGACGGGCTTCCCGTTCGGGAACATTACGCTCAATGTTCCGGAGCAGTCGACCGTGGTGCTCGACACGACCGCCTGGCAGTTCGAGATTACTTACGATCCCACGCAGATTTCACTACAGGGAACAGTTAACACCCTGGACATCGGCCCTAACTCAGTGGCAATCCCGGTGACCGGTGAAGACCTGGGTGCCATCTGCTATCAGACTCAGGTGTTGAACGGCGATCTTTACTCGCTCTTTCTCACGCAATCTAGCTTCGGTGCCTCGCCGGGCCCTGAATTCCAGTATTCGTACGGAAGTGGAAGCAATGTTAACCCGCAACGCTACCCATTCTTCATGGGAGCGCTCAGCCAGAATGGCGACAATCTTTTCCTCGCACCGCGCTTAGACCCTTTGAATCCGGTCAATGCCGACCGCACTAACTTCGCGCTGGACGTGGGCAAGTTCACCTCAGGCGCTCCGACGTGCCAATTCTTCGTCACACCCTTCGGCAACGCCGTGCCGCTGACCCCGCAACCGAGGAGCGGCTTCGCGCTTGGCCGCCGCTATGACAGCCAGAGCCTGAGCGGCGCCTTCGTGGCCTATCTCATCCCCGGCGGCCGCTACATGATTGGTGACGTGCCTTTGACTCCGCAGATCGTGGTGGTGATGTGCGGGCTCTGGGGCACTGAGTTCCTATTGGCGGCTCAGGGTGATCTGCTCGAGTTCTCATGTGATGGACCAGCGGCCGCGCGGGGCTACGATCCAAGTCAAACCGCCGGCGTTGACACAGCGCTCAGCGGACCGTTTGATACCGCCTACGTCCGGCTTATCCCGGGAACCGAAACCTCTCCTTTCAGCGGCGACATCAAGCAGAGCTACTGCGTCCTGGCGGTCAACTCTGTCTACTACGATTGCCAGACGAACACTCCGATTGCGATCGCGATTGGGTGCTTGATCACCGACCTCAGCGACCCGAGCGTAACCAAACCATTTCCGATGGTGCCGTACGGCGCTGTCTACGCACCCGACGCGAACGGCGATATCATCGACGACGGTATAACGTCCGACGCACTTTCGGCGTACGAAGTCGACGTTTTGGCCTCGGCCCGTCGCGGGATGATGAAAGGCAATTACGTCCTGGGGCCGATCTTCTTTAGCCTCACGGACATCAAACCTCTCGCAGGCGGCACCGTGCGAACGGCGACCGGACTGCTGGTTGAGCTCAACGACGGCACCGAAACTCCACCTCACCCAGGCACGTGGAAGCGATTGATCATCGCGAAGAGTCCGGTCAACGGAAAGATACTGAGTTTCGATTCTTCCGACGTCATCGATCCGGCGAAGCCAAACGTGGTGAGCCCGTATCTTTCCAACGCCATCCTGCAGGGAGCACCATTCCTCGTGATCGGCAAAAAGGGCAGCGAGCCTTTGGCCAGCGGACGCACGCCGCTTGGTGGTTTCAACAGCGAGCTGCAGCTCGGCGAGTTCACGTTCAGGATCGATGTCGGCGACCAGCCGCCGGCGCCGAACTCCAACACTCCGGTTCCCGGAGCAATAGTCATCTTCAAGTATTCATCGCACGCTAGCGTCCTGGATCTCTATCAACAAAACGTAAAGTGGACTGATCCTGAGACGTTCGTCGGCGATGCGACGGCAGTCGCGACTGTGCAGTCCCAAATTCACGACAACTTCATTGCCTCCGGCCTGATTGAGGGCACAGGCAATCCGTCGGCAGAAGATCTACCCCTCTTTGATGACTTCAATACGAAGATGAAGTCGAAGGATTGGACCGGCATGGTGGTGCTTAACTGCCCGCTGGACTATTCGTTGCTGCCGATCGACATCCAGGTCTTACTCGGCGGAATCAAGCAAGGCGTTTTGAATGCGCATCATTTTGGTTTGACGTCCAACCAGCTCAAACATAGCGACGAGAGCCCTTGCGAGATCGATCAGAGTTCATTGTTCGGATTCATTCACCACAACGAAACCCTGCTGCAGCCGGCGAATGATCCCGATTTCCAACTGCTCAAGCTGAACGCACTCTACGTCAACTCAGCGCTCGTGCACTTCGACTCGCGCATTGCCGTTTCGGTAACGAAGCTGTTCGGCGATCCGACAGCCTTGCAAGCCAACCCGAATGCTCCGAACGACAAGCCGGCATGGAACACGGTTGCCATAGATGGAACGTACCAGAAGCGCGGTACAACCGGCGTAGTGGTTTTCGAAACCACCGACCCGCGAGAGTTTGCCTACACCAAGAACAAACTGCGCGCGCTAGACCAGATGCTCACCAGCGACATCGCGCTGCTGCCTAAACGACGCGAGCCCGCCCAGCCCGCTCCTGGCGAAAAAACCACGATCTATGCGGCGATCGGTATGGGGGGTCAGCTTGGATTCCGCGCCGACATTACCAGTGGCGACACCATCGACATCTTTTCCTACGCCGTACCATCAGGAGCCGACAAGGGCCTCGGCATCACTCAGTACAATCTCGATATGACGACCGTCATCCCGGCGGTGAGCGATAACAAGCGACCATATCTCGAATATCCAATCACCACCGATCTCGCGGCCACCACGCTCGACGCGACAGGTTCCAAATTTCGCGACAACAGCCTGGTTTCGACCTACCCGTTGAAGTTGCTTGGCCTCAGGTACGCCGCCGTTGGCATGACACCGGACACGATTGGGGGCAAGCGCGTCGGAGTCAAGGACGCCGAGGCGGACGCCGATCCCGTCTATGCGCTCAACCTGAAGATGATCATGGGCTCGACCGGCGCACTCCAGACCGACAAGACGCCAATCGAAGGATCGTTGCTCGTCGGCTGGAAGCCCGCAGGCAGCGACGACGTGGACGACACGTTCGGCGTGCTGTTCTTACCGCCCGCGGCGATGGGCCATGGCGACTCGATCGCATTCGAGGGCATACTCCACACCGTATTCGGCGGCATGACCTTGTCGAAGCTCGAGGTCGGTGAATGCGGCAATGATCCCGATTCGAAGCAGTTCGTGCTCGCGATCGCCGACGTGGTGTTCTGGATACTCGGGCTGCCTTTCGGCCTCACCGGCGCCAACAAGCGCGACCTGACGATGTTCGGGGATCCGACGAGCCTGGGGAAGGGCCAGTCGCAACTGGGCTGGTTCATGGGTGCTCCCGGAGATACTAGCAGCAACACCACTCTGACCACAGGGTTCGCTTTCACTCCCATATTAGGTTTCATGAGCGGTCTCAAGGTGAATACCGATTTGCTGTCAACGATGCCGCTCGAGAATTCTCTCGCGCAGCTTACGACGGTAACCACGCTCGGCATCAACGACGTCATTACAAGCATCTGTAGTGGCAAGGAAATCAGCGAGACTTCGGTTACCTATGATCCGTCGGCCGGCCTGCTGTTCTTCCTCAACCTGGACCTCACGATGTTCGGCATAACGATCCAGGCGCTGTTCGCGGATCCAACGTTCTACGGTGGTCGCATCGCCTTCTCGGCGCCGTCCAACGCTCCGAATCTCGCGCCGTTTCTGCAAGTTCTCAGCGGGCTGAGTGTAGAGTTCGACTATCGCAAGATCAGCGACGGCTTGGGCGTCTATTCCTTCGACATCCAGTTCTCGCGCAAGAACAAAAACAAGGGCCACGACGCGAACGCCGCCGGCGACGAAAACGGCGACGGGAATGGCGGAGAGGGCGAAGCCGAACCCCTTATCCAACTTGGCGCTGTTACCATCCTGCTACCGTCGGTTGGCGTGAGCGTTTGGACGAATGGTGATTGGAAAGTGGCAGTTGGCTGGCCCTTCAGCAGCACGCAATCAGACGTGCACGGTCAACAGCTCACGCTCTACTTCCAGGTCGGTCCGTGGCCGTTGGAGATCAAGGCCGGCTTCTATTGCGCGAACTTGCACCCGCAGGACGTCCCGGCAGTGTTTGGCGGTTGTCCGTTCGGCCTGATAAAAATGGGCGGAGCCGGACTGGCGTTCGGCATCGCGAAAAACCTTGAGTACGGCCCTATCGAGGGGCTGTTTGAGTTGTACGGCTGGTTGACCGTGCAGGCGATGACGGCGGCCAACATCACATCGTCGTCTCAGGGACAGATAGACTACTTTTGGTTCGACATAACGGTCGGCATCACGCTTCATGCCGAGGCTACTCTCAACCTGTCGATCATTACGTGTTCACTCGACATTGAGGCTGAGATTTCGGTATCCGTTGCGGCCGAGACGAGCCACGCCACGGCCCTGGTGGTCGAAGCCGGACTGAAGGTCGAGCTGTCTATCAAAATCGTTTTCTTTACGATTCATATCGATTTCACTGTCCACGTGACCATCTACGAGCACAGCTTCGGATCGGGCCCGGATGCTTCGACGGAAGGTCCAACACCGAAAGCGGTCTCCGGACTCTGCCATGGTGAGGAGGCGCCAGCGTGAGCTCGCAAGTCGATCTTCATTTTATGCTTCAACCGACGACGATACCGTCGGGCCCGGGGACGTGGTCGCCACAGGCGGTCGTGACGCTGGTGATCGAAATCAACCCGAACGCGGGACCGACGGATACTTATCCTTTTAAGACGCTGATCGATGGCGTGGCCAATTGGCTCTTCGAAAACCACGCGGGCACCGGCAATCTGGCGACCCAGATCGACAACATCGTAGCGTACGTGAAAACGAGTTTCTATGCCGACGTAGAGACATGTCTGCGCAGTCAGTTCACGTTCACAATTAGCCCGTCGAGTAACACATTGACCGACACTCCCGTGGCGGTGTTCGCGATGTTTCCCGAACTGCAATACAACTACGCACCGCTGGGCAGCAATGTTGATTTCTCCACCCGCACAGTGCCCCCCGGGTATGTGCAAAGCGTCGCCAATTACTTCGGCAATCCGGGTCAGCCGGGCCCTAGCGGAGGAAGCTTCGCGGGTTTGGTACGGACCGACTATTTCGTGCTGCTGGCCAAGCAACTCGGTTCTAATCTTCAAGACTTCGCGAAAAAGAATCCCACCTCGACATCGTTTTCGGACGCGTTAGCTTCAGTTAACTACACCGCGCTCGCCGGAATGGCGAGTCGATTCATGCAGCACGGTTTGCGGTTGCCTGATCCCGTGACGCCGTCGACGCTGACGGGATTGTATGTGTTGACGGGCCAACAGGTCGCACTACAACAGGCGGCTCCGGGCGGTGGAGGAGTGCCGCAATGGGACACAGCAGTCACGCTCATGCCGGGCGCGGGCGCTGCCGGTTGGATCACTCTTCTCAATAGTGGTAACGGAAACGCATCGATCACTGACGCGCTGCCGGTCGAACTTGTGTCCGAGTTAGTCGTCGCGGTCGAGCCATCCTGGATACAAAACAGCCTTCAGGCGCTTGAGCCGCTCAAACCGGTGCCGCTCAAGTACACGCTGATCCAGCCATTGTTGATCTCCTCTGGCGGCACGACTCTCTCTGCGCGCGCGATACCGCACGCCGCCCAAGTCGAAGTTGCCGCGGCCACGAGCCAGATGTATTTGGAAATTACGGAAGGCCCCACGTCCGGTACCGTGCAAGCCAGCAACGATGCGCCGCCACCGCCGCCGGCTCCGTTTAATGCCGCCGCGGTGCTTATCGCGCGCATCGGCATCCGTCAGATCCAGAAACCGGGCGCCAATGCCGGCACATTTTACGAAGATGTCTTTCAACTGATGGGAACGGACGAGCAGTCCCGCGATTTGATCGACACTTTGCTCGATGGCGGGCCTGGTTCATTCACGCTTGATCTGTTGATCCCACAAGGTCAAAGCGCCTACGCGTCCACCACCGCTGCGGATAACGCAATCCTGGCGAAGGTAAATCTTTCAACTGTCGCTGAGCCGAACGCCTCGATCATGTTGCATGCGTTGGCAGCGCAGGCCGACCCCGTCTCGCCCAACTTCGCGCTCACCGCGGATGCCGAGAAATTCCTCCGCCTCGTTTGGGAATGCAGCGTCGTTCATACCGGTGGTTTTTTCCTTCACTGCCAGAACTTCCCGAGCGCCCAATTCACCAAAGCCACAAGCGCTGGAGGCCAAACGAGTAACGCGCCCGGTGAAGCCTCGCTTTACGTGCTCGTTAACCTTGTGCCGTTCGGCACGCTGCCCGACAACCAGCCGGCGGTGAACCTCTATCACAACGCATTGCTACTGAGCAGCGATACGGCGAAAAAAGCAGTCGCCGCCACCGTGATGCACTTGAACCTGGAATCACCAACACAGAAGACGCCCGTCTATGTGTGGCAACCTAATTTCCCCGGCGGGAGCACTGGATTTCAAGTGACTTGGCCGAACGCGCCGTATCAGTTGCCGCCGCTGACGCAGAACTCCTCCAGCACTGACGTTTCCAACTATTTGGAAATGCTCTATCACTTCCTTCAGTACCAGGTGGTGGTTTTGCCCAACGCGACAGTTTCGCTTCCGTCCAACTGGAGTGCCCCGGCCGGTGCCGGATCGATTGACCACGGCGGCGGTAATCACTCATGGTACTTCCGACAAACGGACCAGGTCGTTGAGTACATTGGCGCGAATGCCAACCGCTATGCTGCCGTCGGTCAGGCGGTAGAATTCGATGTGCGGCTGCTCGATGTTTTCGGTAACACCTTGCCTGACGCATTGACGCAAAAGGTAACGCCGACGGTCGCCTATAACGATCCGTTGATCTCGTTCGCTCACTGGCCCGGCGTTCACGTTGGGTACCAGATTTCGGCAGGCGCTCCCGATCCCGTTCTCACCATTGATTTTGCGTACACGCCAAGTCCGGCGCAAAACGCGTCGAGTGATCGGATGCAGGAGACGATAAGGATCTACCAGTTGGTGCTCGACCAGCTCAACGATCCCAACACCAGCGTGACTATCGCCACGACACTCGAGGCGCAGCCGCTCTCACAGACGGCCGGCGGCGGGAAGATCAAAGACCAACTGCAAGCGTACGTCACGAACATTATGGGCAGCTTGCAGTCTTCCGGGACCGATCCGATTTTGCTGGCGCTCACGCTCAACTTGACGGGAAGTTTCGACTACGTGAAGGGTCTGCCCAGCGACTTGTTCGTAATTGTCGTTCAGGGCATCGTGGCTCGAGTTTCGACAGCGCTCGATCCAACTCTGGTCAGCTTGCTACCGAAGATCGGAATGATCAGTCACGAGATTTTCCCTGACCTCACCGTCCCAGATGTGTCGAGCAACGATCCCGGCGACGATGATAAACAGAGTCTCGCCAATCGTGTGTTTGCCCAGGCCTTCGAAGCCGCGTATGTGGGATTTGACGGCGCCGGTGGGCTGTTGAAGGTCGGCAGCGGGCCGCAACCCGGCGCGAAAGATGATGACGATGATGACCGGGGTTTTGGCGGCGGGATTGACAAGGCAGTGTGGGCGCTTCGTTGGAGTCAGGGCGATGGCGTCAATGTCAGTTTTGCGAACGCCGCCTCCGGACCACAAATTCAACAGAAGCCGGCGTACTATGCGTCTCCACCACTCAGCACTGAACTGCTGAGCCCAACGTTTACTATGGTGGTGTACGGCGACCAGACGACCGAGGTCACTCATCGTTTCTCGGAAATCGACCTCGATGGCTGGATGAGCGATTTTCTGAACGCCGTCCATGCGCTGTTTGAAGCACAAATGGCGCCGGCGATCGCCACCCTGGACCCCACAGCGTATAACCAGCTTCTCTCCGACAAGGAAGCGATCGCACAGTCGATATCAGCGCGGCTTGAGAACGTGTTCGTGGCCATGGATCCGAAAAAGATGCCGTCGCCGCTTCCGGTGGGCGACGCGGAGGTGGCCCAGGAGACTTTCAAGCAGGCGCTGCTGACGAGTCTTACTAATGACTACGCGACTTCGGCGATCGTACAGGTGCCGGCGCAAGTAGTCGTCGCCGGAACTCTCGAGTCACCTGTGGCCGGTCATGACGGCCAGACGATTCCGGCGCGCTTGTTCGGCAAAGTATCCACTAACAAGCCCGACGACGGCACCAGCCCTTACACAATTTCCCCGGCCTCTCTCCCGATTCCGAACGGTCAGAGCACGGCCTGCGTGACGTTCCTGGTCGCCGCCAAGCAACCTAAAAACCAGGCCGATCTCAATCTGAAGCAATTGTTCTACGACATTGGCTTCCTTGAGCACGACTTTGAAATGTTGGAAGGCCACTACGGATACATACCGTCGTCGTGGGTGACTTTTTCACTGCCGCAGGCGACCACAGGCGGCTCGCACCGCGCGCCGCTCAGCCCACTGATGGGCGAGGTCGATATACCGATACCCTTGCGCACCTTCCCGCAGGCGCCCACGCTTTTCAAGCAAACCGCGACGGCCGATACCGGCGACAACCCGCTGGCGCAGTTGGACTGGGACTATGAGTTGACCGTCAGCAATCTCCGTGACGTCGCGCAGGATGAATTGTGGCTTGAGCTTACATTCAACGACCTCGTGAACGCTCCGGGCGCTGATCCAGACGCGGGATCGAACGCCGGAGGGTCTCACCCAATCATGAGTCGTACGCTGGAGCGCCCGCCACCGGCGGACTTGCTCGAGGCGCTGGCTCGTTTCACTTGGGAGTATCCCCAAATCCTTCCGGACCTGCAGAAGGTTCCGGAGCAAGCGTATAGCTCGTCGAAGGACCCTGCGCCCGACCTGGCGCTTGAGCGAATGGTCGCCCTGATCGGCGGAGTGAGAAACAGAATCGACAGTTGGAAAAATCCCGCCCTCCCGGATGCGCGTATGGCAGCGCGGCTGCAGGCGTCGAACGCGAACGATTCCGTTCCACACTTCAGTTGGGTCTACAAGATCGAACCCGAGAAAGGCCACGACGGATCGCCTACCGGCAACTTGCTGGTTACGCGGACGAAGGACGACCAGAACCTTTGGCCGCCCTGGCCGACGATCGTCGGCTATTCGACACCGAGCAGTTCTGGAGAACAGGACGTTTACACGTTGTCTGGAACGGAGCCGGCCCAGTGGGTCGTGACCTGGAAGGGTCTCTACTTGATGACTCATCAAAGCGCGCGCATCGCCGCGTGGGTCGAGCGCAACGATGACCTCTCTGAGGATCCGGATCTCGCCACCAACCCGGAGTTCATTTACAAGACGCCTATCGTCACATTCGGCAGCCCGATTGTGCCGCTTATCGACATCGAACCGGCGCAACCGCAACCGCAGCAGCCGAACTTCCTACAGGCGTTCAACGACGTCTTCACGGTGTTCACTCAGACGGATACCGACAATCGCACGCCGCTGGAGCTGAAGTTCACGCTCGAGACCGGCTATGAGTACGTCGTGGCAAAACAGAACGACCAACAGTTGACGACGCGAGCGCCGATCTTCTTCGCGCGCGGTGACGTCGCCACACCATCCAACCAGACGGGGACGCCGCCGCAGACCCTCGACGCCTTCGAAAAAGGCGCTGCTCAAATGCTGCAGCACTGGCAATCCGCGCAGCAACCCAACCCGACCGGCGCGTTCATCTCGCTGCGACTCACGGTGTTCGCTACCGTTTCTGACGGGCAACTCCCGTTAGCTGTGTTCCGTGACATCCAGTTGCCGGTGGGTTCGGATCAAAATTGGTGGATGGCCGACGGCTAACCAGTGCGGTATGCCGGGGCCGATTCGGTTCACCACGAGTCCAATGGGCAACCATGCGAATCAAGTTGAGATTCTCTCAAATGCGTTGCTTTATAAGAACGCAACCAGGACGCGTTCGGAGGATTAGACGGAAATGACCGTAACGGTGAGAAAAAATTTGGTGCCGAGGGCGGGAGTCGAACCCGCACGACCTTACGGTCAACGGATTTTAAGTCCGTAGCGTCTGCCATTCCGCCACCCCGGCACGTCGGCCAAAATACCACGCCGAACGCAATTCTTCCCAGTCATCTCACTGAATGGTAGAATTCACCCCTAAACATTACGGATTCAAGATCGGCAGGATCAGTTAATAAAAAATGACTGAAGAGCAGGAAGTTTTTCTCCAACATATCCAGCAGAAGGGACTGAAGCGCACCGCTCAGCGCGACCTCATTCTGGATACCTTCCTGCGCATGGAGGAGCACCTCTCCAGCGAAGATCTTTACCGCCTGGTGAAACAGGAAGACCCCAGCATTGGACAAACAACTGTCTATCGCACTCTAAAACTTCTGACCGAAGCCGGCCTCGCTCGCGAAGTGCGCTTTGGCGACGGCATCACGCATTACGAGCATAACTATAAACATCAACATCACGACCACATGATCTGTTCAGAGTGTGGACGGATCATTGAATTCTTTTCCGCAGAACTCGAAGCCCTGCAGGACAAACTGGCAGCCAGGCACCACTTTCAAATCACCCAGCATCTGCACCGCATCATCGGAATTTGCGCAGAGTGTCGCCGTGCCGCAAAGGAAGCGGCGAAGCAAAAGCCGGCTCCGGAGACCCGCGGAGAGGCGACAGCGCGAGCCCGTTCATGACCTGCCTTATATTTCGCATCGAGATTCGCTTAAAGAAATGATTACTTTCATTCGAAAACAGTTTGGAGCGACGCGCGCTCTGGTTAGCAGTTCCGGCGCGACATTATTTCTGCTCCTCCCGCTTTTGTTTCTGGGTTGTCCGGCGGGAGATCGCAAAAACAATCCGCCCGTCGGAAGTTCTGGGAGCCCGGCTGCATCTGTACCTTCGACACCCGCGGCAGCCGCTGCCTTCAATGGTGAGCGCGCAATGGAACACGTGAAGGCGCAAGTTGATATTGGACCGCGTATCCCGGGCTCGCCCGAATTAGCGAAGACGCGCGAGTATATTATTGGCTCACTAAAATCATCCGGACTTGCCGTTACTACGGACGAATTTTCAGCTTCAACTCCGATCGGTGAGAAAAAGATGGTCAACCTCACTGCTGAGATTCAGGGCGAGTCGAAGGAAGTGATCATAATTTCAAGTCACTACGACACGAAGTATTACAAGGATATGAGATTCGTCGGAGCAAATGATCCGGGCTCTTCAGTTGGGACCTTGCTGGAAATCGCTCGAGTGCTGGCCGCTAACCAACAGAAACCTAAGTTTACTTACTGGGTGGTGTTCTTCGACGGTGAAGAAGCTTTTTGTGAAGGCTGGGACGACTGCAGTAAACCGGGCGCACCTGATAACACCTACGGCAGCCGGCATTATGTTTCTCAATTGAGAAAGAACAATGAGTTGGCCCGACTGCGCGCTATGATCCTGCTGGATCTAATGGGCCATAAGAACGTGGAACTTGGTCGCGATACGATGAGCACCAGGTGGTTGCTGGACATCATTTGGAAAACCGGTCGCGAGCTCGGATACGGAAAGATTTTTGTAGACCGTCCGGAAGGCGTTGGTAGCGACGACCACGAACCGTTTCTCCGCGCCGGAATCGATGCCGTGGATATCATTCATCTTGGTTATCCCTATTGGCACAAAGCTGAGGACACAATTGATAAGGTTTCGGCGCAGAGCATGAAAATTGTTGGTGAAACAGTGATCGCAAGCTTACCCAGGGTTGAGCAATATCTTCAAAGCCGGCCGGCAAACTAATCGGCCTCGACTCAATCCATCCAAACTCAAAATGCCTTTTGAAAAAAAACGAATTGCGGTGATCCCGGGTGATGGGATTGGCGTTGAAGTTATTGCTGAAGCGCTTCGCGTTCTCGAACGGGTTAGGGTCACCCACGGAGTCGAACTCGAACTGGCCCACTATGATTGGGGCGCTGACAAGTTTCTCGCTAGCGGAGTTTCGTTGCCGCCGGATGCGCTGGGAATGTTCAGCAACGAATTCGACGCGATCCTGGCAGGGGCTTTCGGCGATCCGCGTGTGCCTTCGAACAAGCATGCGGAAGATATTTTGCTTGGCATGCGACGCGGACTGGATCTCTATATCAACCTCCGTCCCGTGCGGCTGTTGAATGCCCGGCTCACGCCCCTGCGCGATCGCAGTGTGGAAGAGGTGGACTTCGTGGTCTTTCGCGAAAATACCGAAGGCGCGTATTGCGGCGCTGGCGGCTTTCTGAAAAAAGGAACTGCCGATGAGATTGCTACGCAGGATGAACTGAATACGCGTCGCGGGGTCGAACGAATCATCGTCGCGGCCTTCGAGTATGCCCGCGCAAATGGCCGGAAACGCGTGACGATGGCAGACAAGTCAAACGTCCAACGTTTTGGCGGAGATCTCTGGCAGCGCGTCTTCAAAGAAGTTGCCGCGGGCTATCCTGAGGTCGAAGCGAACCATCAATACGTGGACGCGATGGCCATGTTCATGGTTTTGGATCCCGCCCAGTATGACGTGATCGTCAGCAATAACCTCTTCGGCGACATCCTGACAGATCTGGGTGCGGCGATTCAGGGCGGACTGGGGCTGGCAGCCTCGGGTAACATTCATCCGGGGCGGGTGTCTCTATTTGAGCCGGTACATGGGAGCGCGCCGGCGCTCGCCGGGAAGGGAATCGCGAATCCGATAGGCGCTATTCTGACCTCGGCGATGATGTTAGAATACCTGGGCCATAACCAAGCAAGCCAGGCAGTTCAGCAGGCGGTGAGCGATGCCATCTCGCAGGATGAGACGACTCGCGATCTGGGTGGAACTTTATCCACTTCGCAAGCCGGAGTTGCGATCAGCAGCAGAATAGTTTGAGACAAACGCGCCGGTAGTTTCCGCATGCGATTAAAGTTTTCACATCCGAGATTCCAGGGGCCGCTCAACCTGGACAAGAAGAAATTGATCCAGGGCTTCATTGTCCTCGGCGTCCTGGCATTGTTGTTGGTGCTCGTCGGCTTGAAGTTTATCGGCCTCGCGCCGGCAGTTGGAGTTGCGATAATCATTGGAGGCGCGATAGTCGGCTTGGGAGTCAGGGGTTGGCAGCGCCGGCAGACTGAAGTGATTCTGGATTTTTATGTCAATGCCAATGAAATTCTGGGCACTGATGAGCCGCGACGGCGTTACCATTTTGAAATAGCGGAGGCAATCAAGAGCGGTGAAAGAGTAGTCAGCTCGATGCCGGATCCGCCACCATTGAGCTCGTTTGCGCTTGGCGCTTTATATCATTCCATTGGCAACCAAAACGGTGCGGTCCAGCACCTCGCGCTAGCCGCGGAAGACGAGTTGCTTAAGGGGAGTCCGCATATTCCGCCGTCACGCAAGTTGAGACGCTACGTTCGGAGGGTAAGGCAGATCGAGAGGCGACCGGAGCGTTGGCCCAAAGTAAGCGCCGCTATTAGAAACCTTGAGCGTTTACATCATGAGCGCGCTGCGCTGCTGCTGGCCCAAAACCAAAGTCAACTAACGACGATTGTGGCAGCTTACGAAGTTGAAAAGCCGAAGCAGCTGGAGGCTGCGCCCACAGGTGCGCGAATTTCGTCCAGTCGCTCGTTGCGTTCCGTTAAATCACCGCCGCCGATCTCTGAAGTGCTGAGCGACGTCTATCAGGAAGAGAATAAGGCGACCAATTAACTAGTGAAGCTTTAACCTGGCAATGTCTCTGTGGCAACCTCTGCGTTCTCTGTGCCTCTGTGGTGATTCTTAGCCACGAATTGATCGACCACAGAGACACAGAGAACGCAGAGGTTGCACAGAGAAGACCTGCAAAATAACTTCGGTACCCATCCTTTGTTTGAAACTCTCTCAGCTGAAATCATTGCCATAGGATCGGAACTCCTCGCTCCTGATCGTTCTGACACAAACAGCCTCTGGCTTACCGAAAAGCTCAACGGCATTGGCATCGAGGTGAAACTAAAAACCATCGTCGGCGACGACGATGAGCGGCTCGAAGAAGCAATCAAGGATGCGACGCGCCGTTCAAAGGTGGTGATTACGACCGGGGGCCTTGGCCCAACCGAAGATGACATTACCCGAAAGGTCGCGGCGCGCGCGTTGGGGCGTCGACTGCTGCTGGACGAAACGATCCTCGCAGATTTGCGCCAGCGGTTTTTGTCCTACGGTCATGTGATGCCGGAAAGAAATTCGCGCCAGGCAATGGTGATTGAAGGCGCGGAGGTTTTACCGAATCCCAATGGCAGTGCGCCCGGAATTTTTGTCGAGCACAATGGCGTTGCCATCATTTTGTTGCCTGGCCCACCCCGCGAGATGCGGCCGATGTTTGAAGAGCACGTCATGCCTCGTCTGACAGTGAGGGCGGGCGCGGTGAAAGTGGTGCGCCGAATGCTGAGGGTTGCGGGACTGGGCGAGTCTGCGCTCGACGAAAAGATCGCGCCCGTCTACACGCAGTTCACAAATCCGGAAACGACTATCTTGTTCAACCGGACAGAGGTTGAGATTCATCTCACCGCTCGTGGCCGTAGCGAAGAGGAAGCCGAAGAGCTGCTCGATCGCTTGTCTGTCCAACTTGAGGAGACCCTCGGGGACGCCGTTTTTTCCTTTGCCGGAGAGACGATGGAAGAAGTGGTCGGTCTGAAGCTTTCCGTGGGCCGATACACTTTGGCGGTTGCCGAAAGTTGCACTGGCGGGTTGATATCGGAGCGGTTGACGGATGTTGCGGGCTCATCAAAATATTTCATTGAGGGAGTAGTCGCTTACTCAAACGAAACCAAGACGCGAGCCCTCGGCGTGAAGGCGGCTCTGCTGCGAGAACATGGCGCGGTGAGCAAAGAAGTGGCGGAAGCGATGGCCGAAGGAGTTCGTAAGCGGGCTGGAACAGATTTTGGATTGTCGATTACTGGAATTGCCGGACCGGACGGGGGCAGTGAAGAAAAACCAGTTGGTCTGATTTACATCGCGCTGGCGGATGACGCTCATACGAAGTCGCGCAAGTTAATGATTCCTGGTGACCGGCAACTTGTTCGGTGGCGTGCATCGCAGGCCGCGTTGGATCTTTTGCGGAGGAGATTAATCTAAGCATGGCCAATGAAGTTCGCCGTTACCATCCAATCCTAAACGGGGGAAATCTTTCGAATGGCGAAAAACTCCTTGTCGTTCATCAACAACCAGATCCCCTGCATATCTATATTGGTGATCTCAACGTCCAAAGTGACTTTCCCAACTGCTTCTGATTTCATTTTCACGTTCCTTAATCAACTGCAGTGCTCTTTTGATCTGCCTTGGGTTCAGGCCGCTATTCTCTGCTAACTCTATCTTCGTTCAAGCCAGGATTTAGCTTGACGGCCCCCATGATAAACGTGGGTCACCTTGACCGCCCTCTCGTGACTTGAGTCTGAAACTGATCGCGATAATAAAACTCGGTGAGATTGTTTTAGCAACGCCTTGTCGCTCACAGGGTCGATTGGTATAGTGCCAACTTCCTTTCATCCCAGCTCACCAAGAAAGAGTTACGGTTAACGTGAGACCTGCAGTCGTCATCGTTGTTGCCTACTTGCTCGGCTCCGTACCGTTTGGCTATTTGATTGTGCGCGCGAGCCAGGGTGCTGACGTCAGGGAAACGGGTTCGGGTGGAACAGGAGCCACGAATGTTTCGCGACGGGCGGGAAAACTTGCAGGCGTGATCACGTTGGTGCTGGACGCGATCAAAGGTGCAGTCGCGGTTTTCATTGCATTATGGGCGTTTGGCGCCCTGCGAAACGGGCAAACCCCCGGATTGGCTGAGAACAATCTTTACTGGTGGGTGGCTGCTGCCGCTGTGGCTGTAATTATCGGTCACATGTTTCCTGTTTGGCTGGGGTTTCGGGGCGGCAAAGGAGTCGCGACTGGCGTCGGTGTATTTCTGGTCCTGGCGCCGGTTGCGGTCGCATTCGCTGGCGTCATCTTTATTCTGGTCGTGGTCGCGACCAGGTATGTTTCGCTGGCCTCGATGCTGGCCGCTGCGGCGATGCCGGTGTTGTTGTTGACGCAAAGTGAGTTTCTAAGACCAGTTGGTGGTTTGTCTCCGTTGTTGGCAGCTGCGAGCGCGAGTGCGCTACTGATAATCTTTGCGCATCGCGGAAATATCGGACGGCTGATGGGGGGTACGGAGAGTAAGTTTCGGTAGGCGCGGTTCGCGCTGCGCGCTCATTGCAGGCAAGATGCCTGCGCTCCCAGCGTTTCGGCGTTCAATGCGAGGTCGCCGCGGTACCGAAGGCAGTCAGAGTCTAATGAAACGAATTTCAGTAATCGGTGCAGGGAACTGGGGGACCGCGCTGGCCGTCATGGCCGCGCGGGCGGGCCACGATGTTCGAATCTGGTCACGGAATCCATCGGTGGTCGACTCGATCAATAAGGAGCGTAGTAATTCGGCGTATCTTGCCGGGACACAAATTCCAACCAACGTTCGCGCAACGCTCGAGATTAATGACGTACTTGAAACTTCTGACGTTGTAATTCTCGCCGCGCCTTCGCATGCGACGCGTGAACTACTGCGCGTTATGCGACCTTGGTTGGAAGGTGGAACGATCATCGTCAGCGCGACCAAGGGAATTGAAATCGAAAGCGGGAAGCGCATTTCAGAAATTGCCAGCGAAGAACTCGCAGGCGAGCCGTCGCGCTTCGTTTGTCTCTCCGGACCTTCCTTCGCAAAAGAAGTCGTGGAAAATCACCCGACGGCCATCGTGGCTGCAAGTGAGAATCCCGGCGCAGCTCAAACTGTTCAAGTGGCCTTGAGTCTTCCAACCCTGCGCATCTACACAAACAACGATGTCGTTGGCACTGAGCTTGGCGGTTCAGTGAAAAACGTGATGGCGATTGCAGCGGGAATGGTGGCGGGCATGGGGTTTGGAGCAAATAGTGTCGCAGCACTGATCACACGCGGGCTGGCCGAGATGACACGGTTGGCTTTGAGCGAAGGAGCGAGAGTTGAAACACTGATGGGTCTGGCCGGGTTAGGAGATCTGGTGCTCACTTGTAACGGAAGTCTTTCGCGGAATCGGTTTGTGGGCCATGAGCTGGGCAAAGGCCGAACACTCGAGGACATCGAAGCGGGGATGCGTGAAATCGCCGAAGGAGTTAAGACGACCCTCGCTGTGCGAGGCCTCGCCGATCGAAAAGGCATCGAGATGCCAATCACAAACGAAGTCTATCAAGTCTTGTATGAAAGAAAACCGGCAGGAGCCGCAGCCAGGGCGCTAATGACCAGGCCTTTGAAAGAAGAGGGAAATTGGTATGATGCTGGCTAAGGAGTCTGGATCAAAATTTAGTAAATGGCTGTTGTAACCGAAGAAAAGTTGCTCGCGTCGAATCGGGCCGCGTATCACGAATATCACATTCTGGAAAAATACGAAGCCGGTATTGCTCTTAACGGCACGGAAGTGAAGAGTGTGCTGGACGGACGCATACAACTCAAGGAGGGGTATGTAGCCGTGCGGGATGGCGAAGCATGGTTGTTCAATGCGCACATTTCACCGTATGCTCATGGCAATCGAGAAAACCACGAGCCCCTGCGCGTACGGAAGTTACTCCTGCATAAAAAAGAGATAGAGCAATTGGGAGAAGCAGCCGTCAAACAGGGAATGACCCTGGTTGCAACTCGCGTATATCTAAAACATCGCCGGATAAAAATTGAAGTGGCGATCGCACGTGGCAAGAAAATGTACGACAAACGTGAAACCGAGATGCGCCGGACCGTTGACAGGGAAACGCGCGCACAACTCAAAGAACGAAATCGATAGCACAATTCATGACGAAGGCGTTAGGAGCAATCATTAGACATGCAAGTTGACAGTTCAAACGGCAGTTATCGGGACATTGACGTCCAGGCGTTGGCAATCGCAGTTTTCAAAGATGAAACCGCGGCTGACGGGTTTCTTATGGATCTTGACAACCTCACGGGCGGCGTCATCCAGTCTGTGATCGACGCAGAAGAGTTGAAGGGCAAAGAGGCCGAAACAGTTTTCCTTCACCTGGTTGGCAATCGAGAAATCAAAGCGCAACGCATCCTTCTGGTTGGCGTCGGTGAACGCGGCGAGTACAACGCTGCGCAAGCTTCTCAAATGGCCGGCACGGCTGTGCGCGCCTTGAGAGGCAAGAGTGTGAAGTCAATTGCGGTGGTTCCGAGGCTGGAAGGAAAAGCTGACGATGTTGCAGCCGCGGTAGTTGAAGGCGCTTTTCTCTCGTTGTTTGACCTCGACAAGTATCGAACTTCAGACAAGGAAGAACGAAAGATTGACCGACTTGTGGTGGCTCTCGATGGCGCGGACGATGCCGCACTGCAGCGCGGCGCTGAGCGCGGCCGAGTAATCGGCGAAGCGGTAAACTTCACGCGCGATCTCGCCAATGAACCCGGCGCCTATATGACCCCGACAATCATGGCTGAACGAGCTCGCGAAGTAGCCACGGAGTTTGGCCTGAGTCTCGACGTGCTTGACGAAGCCCGGATGGAACAGGAGGGCATGGGCTCGTTGTTGAGCGTTACGCGAGGATCGGAGGAACCGGCAAAGTTAATCATCCTGAAGTATTCGCCGGCTAACGCTGACGAATCCAAGAATGGGCTGCTGGCGTTTGTCGGCAAGGGTGTGACGTTTGACTCGGGAGGGATTTCACTTAAGCCTGGCGAGAGCATGGAGTTGATGAAATACGATATGACCGGTGGCGCGACGGTGATGGGAGCGATGCGCGCGATTGGTCAGCTCAAGCCGTCCATCCCCGTGCTCGGCGTCATTCCATGTACGGAAAACCTTCCCTCAGGCAAGGCGACTAAACCCGGCGACGTTGTTCGAGCGATGACCGGCAAGACCATTGAGGTCATCAACACCGATGCCGAAGGGCGCTTGATACTCGCCGATGCGATTGCGTACTCGAAAAAATTGGGTGCCACCACGATTATTGACATGGCAACCTTGACCGGTGCAGTTTCGATAGCGCTGGGCGATGTGAACACGGCGGTTCTCGGCACTGACCAGGATCTGATCGATGAATTGATTGCCGCAGGCAAAGAAGCGGGAGAAAAATTTTGGCAATTACCCCTCGATAAAGAGTACTCGAAACAAATCAAGTCAGACATTGCCGACATCAAAAACGTTGGTGGACGAAGAGCCGGCACGATTACAGCCGCGGCATTTTTGAAAGAGTTTGCGGACGGCGTTTCGTGGGCTCACCTGGATATCGCCGGCACTGCGTGGGGCGACGAGGCCAAGCCTTATCGATCGAAAGGACCGACCGGAGTCGCAGTCCGGACGTTGATCCGCATCGTCACCCGTGCTGCTCTCAAATGTGACGGCGCCCCATAAGTCGAAGCCTTCCAAAAGCTCGTTTAGGTTCTCAGTTTCAAAGTGGCACGGGCGTCCGCCCGTGATCACGCGCAAGATGCGCGTGCCACGATCAAGCAGCGCCACAAGTTCATCCGCGCCTCCTTTCCGTCAATAATAAAAGTGATATAATTCGGCCAGTTGAAAGCGACCGAACCGGTTAAAGCTCTCCCGATTGGAGTCACGAAACGCAGTGACTGATTACTACAAAGTGCTCGGGGTCAGGCGAACAGCGTCGAAGTCTGAGGTGAAATCGGCTTATCGCAAGCTTGCGAGACTGCGTCATCCGGATCTTAACGGCGGCTCGGAGGGTGCTGCCCGCGAGTTTGATCTGCTCTCAAAGGCTTATCGAGTACTCATCGATCCGCAAGAGCGCGCCTACTACGACAATCAACTGAGTTCACTTGCAAGCAGTGGTGGTTCGATTCTGAGCTCAAGCAATCCGCATGCGCGCAGGGCGCGGGATATTGCTATGCAGGCGCGCTGGGACCGGGTGGTGGATGAAGTCCTCGAGCGGGATCGACTGGAAACACGCGAAAGGCAGCGGGCAGTTTTTACCATCGTTTCTCTGTTTCTCTCCACCTTTTTCGTGGCAATGATCAGGCCCCATTTCTGGGGAAATTTCAATTACGCCGGCCGGGCGATCGTTTTAACGCTATTTGCGATCGGTGTATGGCATCTGGTGACTCGGCTGAGAGAGTACCTCCAACACTACACCTATCGAGCTCGAGCGGTTCGCGATAGCGACGAGGAAAAACCGGAGCAACCCTACACGCGCTTTTCCGCATATGCTTTTCTACTCGTGGGTTATGTAATCAGCATCGGAGGAGGACTCATCCTTGGTTGGCATGCCCAGGAATATTTTGACGGCTTGTCGATGCTGTTTCGTTATGGCGCGAGGCTGGACCAGTCGAACATGTTCTTTTCGCTTTCCACCCTGCTGTTAATTCCCGATCTTGTAGTTTATCCTCCGATTGCAGTTCTCATCGTCGATGGTCTGCATTCCATTGCGTCGCGCATGGATTGAGTTTAAGGTCTTTCTCCCCGTCAGCACACACATGCATCGAGTACACAATTACAAGCGAAGCCGGCGGCCAAAGATATCGATGTTCGTCATCCTCGCGATCTGTTCAGCCGAGGTCTTTGCCATAGTCGGCCAGAATAGTAGTTCCGGACTGACCCCGCTCCAGTTAAGGATTGAAGAACAGCGGGCGCGTCTAAGCGCGGTGGAAGAAGAGGAACGGCGCGATGCTGTGTCGCAGCTGGGCGCGATGAAGCACCCCGATGCCTCTCGAGTCGCTGCTGCAGGGTTAAAAGATCCGTCTGCCCGCATCCGGGCTACTGCTGCGAGGTCGATTCTGGCATTGCCGGCCGAAGAGAGTGCTTCAAATCTGATTCCGCTTCTGAGTGACAAGGATGAATTTGTGCGGCGGGAAGCAGCCTATGCACTTGGCAGCACGCGCAGTAAGAGTGCCGTTACTCCTTTGCTGGAACGACTGCTTCTGGACAAAGAGGATGGCGTAAGAGGAGCCGCGGCAGTGGCTCTGGGTGATATTGCTGATTCGTCAGTGGTCGCCACTCTGGCAGCTGTGATGAGATCGGAAGTGGTGCCTACGGGTTCGAAGAAGAATTCAAAAAGCAAAAAAGAACAGAATCCATTCGTGCTGCGAGCTGTGGCCCGCGCGCTCGGTCAAGCAGGAAGTCGCGACGCCGTACCTGCTCTAATCGCGACACTCGAAAACGAGAAAGCCGAAGATGACGTCAGGCGCGAAGCTGCGACGTCGCTGGGACTAATTGGCGACTCGTCAGCGCTGCCATCTCTGCGAAACGCATTGACAGCGAGCGATCCCTACCTCTCGAAAGTTGCACAGGAAGCCATCAGAGCAATTGAAAAGCAGAAAGGTTAGCCTGAGATGATGAGTATTCTCTGTGCGGACTCCGTGCACGTTCCTCGATTTTGTGGACACGTGGTTTAGGCTGCTGAGCGCAGCTGTTGTTCAAACTGCCAAGGACTTAGATAACCCAAAGCTGAATGACGACGACGCCGGTTATACCAGATTTCA
>Ga0190272_10000154_pt1 | contig 42563 bp, 27 predicted proteins | sample Popmic504T_FD_133746 | JGI IMG/M metagenome (GOLD analysis project Ga0190272, IMG submission 133746) | Populus adjacent soil microbial communities from riparian zone of Shoshone River, Wyoming, USA - 504 T | ecosystem: Environmental > Terrestrial > Soil > Riparian zone | place: USA: Wyoming...
CGAGGTGAAAGCGAGCAGGGAAGTGAGCAGCTCCGGACAGTCAGGTAGGCTGGTGCCGTTTTCATCAATCACCTTCACCTGCTCGCCCTTGAGCACCGCCACGTTGGCAAACTTTCCAAACCCGTCGATGCGCCGGTGCTTGATTACGAGCAGGCCGGGCTCTACCACTTCCAACACAAAACAGAAACTCGGCACCGCGCGCGTAGCTCCCCACACGTACAACTCACCGGCGTCACACCAAACACCGAGATGAATCTCAGGCCGCTCCACGGCGGGAGCCAGCTTGACCAGAAAGTTAGTGGTGAGGTTCAAACGGTGTTCGAACACAATCGGCTGGTCCACTTCTTCGGGCGGCACGAATGCGAGTGAGATTTTCGGCGACACACCTTCCTCGCGGCGCAGGCTCGCCCAGAAAGCGGCGTCGATGATCGCAGCGATGGTCTGCTCGTCGGGTTCGGGGGCGAGGTGCTCCTCACCCTGCGCGCGCGCCGCGGCAATATGACGACGGAAGTGGTCCGCCACGTTTGCGGCCACCGTCCGTGCCGCTTCGTATGTAGGTTCGCGAATCATATGTCAGGTGTCGGGTCTCGGGTGTCGGGTCTCGGGTGTCAGGTGCCAGGGAACGGGTATTAGGTGTCAGGTATCGGTGTCAGGTGTTTGCGGCTCGCCGCCGCCCAGTGCGTTGAGGCTGTGCCTCACCGTCAAGGTCCTATCAAATTCTTTCCGAGGCTGCGCCTCGGAAAAGGAAAAGAAAACAGCTGCTCGGAAAGGCAAGCCTTTCCGCACTGTGCGGCGGCAAGCCGCACCCCCCAACACCTGACACCCGAAACTATTTCATGAATGCAGCCAGTTTCGCGCGCGCCTGGCTCCGCACCTTGTTCTTCACCAGCGGCGACCACCCGAGCAGCGTCCCCTTCGCGCCCAAAGCCTGCGCGCTCCACTTCCAGAAATCAAACGTGTCATCGTGCTTGATGATCTTCCCATCCTTGAATTCAAACGCCGCCTCAATCTTATTGTGGACGCGCCGGCCGGTGGCGGAGAAATCATAACGCGCCTCCCAGTGCGCCCTGCCCGTCAACTTACTTGTCTGGTTACTTGTCTGGTTACTCGTCTGGTTACTCGTCTGGTTATTTGTATGTTTATTTGTATGGTCGCTTGCCTCAACGCCGCTGAAGGTGAGTTCGAAATTCTTCGCGGTAGCGCAGAGCATTCGCCACATACCGGCCACCTCCGCCGCATTGAGTCTCCCAAACACCGGGTCAGAAAACTCAACCTCGGGGTGATAACAATCAATCATGCCCTCAGCGTCGAGCTTCTGAAACGAGACATAAAAGATTTCGATCAACTGCTCGTGTGCGTTCATGACGCTCAGTATAACGCGCCTGCCAGTCGCCAGTCGCCAGACGCCAGACGGCAGACAGCAGACAGCAGACAGCAAGTCTTGTCAGAACCACCTGCGTAAGCGGGTGGGCCCTCGTGCCGGAGCGTGGCCGTTGTGCCGGGAGCGCAGGCATCTTGCCTGCTCTTCTCTGGGGCCGCGGGCGTCCCGCCCGCACATCTACAGCCGCCGCGCGCAGCGCGCGTCCAGTCAACGCGCCTTAGGCGCATAAGAAAGTAGCCAGGGGCAACGCCCCTGGGTCACCCACCCGAAGTCTCCCTTCGCCGACCCTCGATGGGTCGGCGTTCCTTAAATTCGTCAAACTCAATCTCACCCATCACACACCTAATCCAACTCACCCTCCAACACAATTCAAAGTCCTACTCCCAATTCAACCCACGGCCCGCCGAGTTTTATTTTCCACCCAACTAAATCTATAAAAGTTTGGCCCAATCCTTCCCCCCAGCGATCCTGCCATTTACACTCCTCCGCCGTCTCGACTGTGTGTTGGAACCGACCCGTAAGCCGGTCCGCGAAGCTGCATCGCAGGCAGGGGAGAATGTAGAATGGCGGAAGAGGTGGACGTGGAGCGTTAAATTGAAGAACCTCACGCCGGCTATGGAGCCCGCTGGCGATTTCTTGCCGAAAAGACCTTTCCGTTGAAGAATCGTTTACTGTTTACTCTTAACTCATCACTGAAGCGTGATTCGTAGAGAGTGAAGAGTAAGGCAGCTTGGAAGCGTTTATAACGGAGGAAGAAGCAAGGATGTCGACGAGACGAATAGTCAGAGGGGTTGTGTTGGCGGGTGTGGTTGTGGTGGGTACCGTTTTTGTGTCGGCACGGTTTGGAGCGCAGGCGAAGGCGCAGCCGCAACAGCCGACTACGCAGGCGAAGGCCCAGCCTCAACAGCCGACGGCCCAGCCTCAACAGGCGAAGGCGCAGACTCAACAGGCGACGGTGGCTGAGGCGGAGGCAGCGAATAAGAAGCTTGAGGCCGACAATGCGAAGGTGGCGCTGGATTTTAAGACAGGCAACACCTATTTGCAGGCAGGTCAGTTTGCTGAGTCGATTACCGCCTTCCGCGCGGGCTTGCAGACGCGTGCGGACGAGCCTGCGTTGCTCACTAACCTTTCCGAAGCATTGCGCCGTCGCGGACTCAAGCACTGGAGCGATGGCGCAAAGGCGGTGGAGCCGGAATCGAAAACGCGGAGCCAGGACTTAGCAAAGAAGGACTGGTTGGAAGCGGCTGTCCAGGCTCAAAAGGCGCTGCTGGCAATCAAGCAGCGCGAGTCGAGTTTGCCGCGCCAGCCGATTGACCCGCAAACGAAACTCGGAGCCGCAGCCACGCGCGCCACTGCGATGAGATTAGTGGCGACCAGGGTGGATAGGTCGCAGGTCGATGCCTCGTGGCAGGCGTATGCAGAAAACATTGCGCTCGAAAATGATGCGGGGAGAAAGTCGAAACTGAAGGGAGAGGCGCTGCAGATGCTGTTCGAAGCAGAGGCTAACGCTCAGGCAATTGTCAGGTCGCGAGCCCTGTTGAAAGAGGAGCCGGAACATCTGGATGCGCAACGAGTGCTGGGCTTAGCGCTGTTTACTTCGACGGACAAAACGATGTTTCGGGAGGCCGCTGGTCTGCTGCAAAACTATTTGGACAAGGCGCCGGAGACGGATCCGTGGAAGGAGCCGACACGCGAGGCGTTTGCGTTTCTGAAGACGATGATGTGAGAGCAAACAGTAAACAGTAAACAGTAAACAGCAGTGACAAGCGCCGGGAAATGAACATTCGGCACCTCCATGAGCCTGCAGTGGGCGGCGAGTGAAGGCATAAATCAATTGTAAAAGGGACGCCGACCCGTCGAGGGTCGGCGAATCGTTGTTTGGGGATGATGAGCCTGGGGGTTGGGCTGCGCTTACGCGGGGCACCCTTGCGCGGCTACGCCGCTTTGAGTTGACGCCCGCATTAAGCAGTGGGCAGTGGGCAGTGGGCAGTGGGCAGTGGGCAGTGGGCAGTGAACCAAGGCATAAATGAATTGCGAAAGGAACGCCGACCCGTCGAGGGTCGGCGAATTGTTGTTTGGGGACGGAGTACCTGGGGCGATGCCGTTGGCTATTTTATTGCGCGCGGGTGGCGCGTTGGATTGACGCGCGCAGAGCGCGCACGAAGTTGAGAAGCAGGCAGGATGCCTGCGCTCCCAGCGTGCGGCTCCCGCCAGCGGTCCCCGGGGAAAGGGCCCACCCGCTAACGCAGGTGGTTCTGACAAGACGCGCTGCGCGCGGCGATCAGCAATGCGGGCGGGATGAGCACCCCAGCCGGGCTGCCCCGGCCGGGGATCCCGCGCCCGCGCTCCCAGTAAGAGCTTTCTCAATAAATGTTGCCGCCGGCCTGAGTTGAAGTGAGCGCGCCGGCGTTTACATTTAGGGTGTAGGCCACTCCCCCCGTGCCGGTCCAGGTTGAGAAGTTGAAGGTGCCGCCCGGTCCAACTTTATACACGCCGATGTTGAAATAGGTGAGGGGAGTTCCTGGAGACAACGCCTGCGCCGGCCCCGGCGCCTGCAGGAAGTAAGCCGCGCCTGAACCGGCCATCGTGGCCGCCCCGCTCGGCGTTACCAGGATTGCCGTCCGTTCGTCTACACCGATGCCCCGAGGTTGCGACGCCCAACCATTGCCGACGATACGCGCAAGGAATGCGAGCGAACGCCCCATCCGATCGCGCGTTACAAAATGTGAATCGTAGATTTTGTTTGTTCCCAGCGCAGACTGGAATAGATCGCGGTCAAGCGTCACGTAGCGGTGAAAGGGATCAGCCAGCGCCTGGCTCGATGTCACCGAACCGGTCGCTCCCGTGTAAATAAACTGGCTGAGCACCGCGAGGCCTGCGCTCGTACCTCCAACCGGGGCGCCTTTGGAATTGAGCAGAAAATTTACGCCGGACTGCACCGCAGTTCCGCGCCATAGGTTCATGTAGGTTGACTGGTCCCCACCCGCGATCCAGAGGGCCTCGGCGTTTTGTATATGGCTGCTGACGTACGACGAATTTGCCCCGGCCACGGTGGTGATAACGATTGTCTCCACCGAATCCATCTGGGGACATAGTTGCCGGATGTAGGGATTGTAGGCATCGGTGCCGGTGGTGCGGATAACGACGAAGTCACCGCCGCCGGCGCGCTGGCACATCCATTGGAATGCGGCATCAACATCGGTGCCGCCGCCCATCAACGCCAGCCCGGGAGTCAGGTTTGGAGACTGGGGAACATCAGCGGCGTTGCCGGCAATGTAAGCTTTGTATCCCGGCTTAGGAGCAGCCGAAAGCGGCAACTCAAATACGCATAAGGCGGCGAATGCGATAGCCAGGATGAGCAACAATCGAGAAGAAGCTGAAGCGTGGGAAGAGAGCATGAGAATCCTCCTTTGGCAAAAAAGACAAATTGAGAACGCTGTCGTGGCGGTTTATATCATCAGTGAATAGCGAGCAGCAAACAGTGATGGGTGCTGGGTAGTGGCGAGGCAATTGGCCAAGGGGTCCGTTCTCTCTGCATCCTCAGTGTCCTCTGTGAGGCAGTGTTGATAAATCGGCACGGAAGATTCACCACAGAGACGCAGAGAACAGAGGAGACTCAAAGAGGTTTAAGTCGGCAACTGGCGGTAGTGGATCAGTCTCAAAAGTAGAACTGGCGTCCCGCTCGTGAATCACGCGCAAGATGCGCGTGCCACACCAAGCTGCCCCACTACGCGCGCGCTCGCTTCATTGTGACTGGGGTGAAATAATGCCGCGGTAAGTTAACAAGGCCGAGAATGTGGGCGGGCTAATTACGGAAGGTTAGAGTTCGTAATAAGGTTCCATAATAAGGTTCCAATAAAACAGCAATCAGTAAACAGCATAGGAGTAAGCGAATGGTGAAAAAATCAAAGAAGCACGTGAAAGTCGACATTCTGTTTGACGTGGGTGTCCCTGAGCCTGAAGAAGCTCACGTGACTGTGCAGGGCGGCGAGATGGTGATCGACATGCAGGAACCTGATGGGGTAACTAAGTACCTGATAGTTGGCAAGCCGAAAGGGTATTATTTTCAAGGCGTCAACAGTGCGGGACCGCGAATGCCCAAGGTTCGCGTACGTTGGGTGAAGCTGGGAAAGGTGTTTATTGGACAGTGGTTGGAGGACGGCCAGGAGTATTTGTTCTCGTTTGAGTTGAAGGCTAAATGACGAGCGCAGATTGAGAGCCGCTGCACGCAAGCGTCTTGTCAGTACCGCCTGCGGTAGCGGGTGGGGCCGAAGCGTCCGAGGGGGTTAAACTGTTTTCCCTTAATCATGTTGTACGAAATGAAGAAATGTTCGATTTTCGCTGAGGGCCACGGAGTCCGTTCTCTGTGCATCCTCCGTGTTCTCTGTGACTCTGTGGTGATAAATCGGTGCGGAAGATTCACCACAGAGACGCAGAGAACACAGAGGAGCACAGAGAGGTTTAAGTGAACGTAGGCAACAGCGAACAGCGAACAGCAAGCAGCAATCAGCAATCAGCAATTAGGATTACTGCCCACTGCCCACTGCCCACTGCCCACTGCCCACTGCCCCCACCGCCCACTGCTCTCACACCGCAACTGCGTCGAGGGTTTCGCGAACTTTCTTGGCCAGGGCTTCCATGGTGAACGGCTTGCCGATGAAAGCTGTGCCTTCGTCCAACACCCCATGATGCACAATCGCGTCGTCGGTATATCCGGACATGTACAGTACTTTCACTTCCGGCCGAAAGATTGCCAGTTGCTCTGCCAGATCGCGTCCGCTCATTCGCGGCATCACCACGTCTGTCAGCATCAGATGAATCTCACCCGCATGTTGCCGCGCAAGTTGCAGTGCCTCCGCACCATCTTTCGCTTCCAACACCGAGTAGCCGCATTCAACCAGAATTTCCATGGCCATCTCTCGGACTACCGATTCGTCTTCAACCAGCAACACAGTCTCCACGCCCGCCGCAAGCTCTCCATGTTTCGCGACGACTTTGACTTTTTCAACTGGTCCTTCGACGCAGGGAAGATAGATCTTGAAAGTAGTGCCCTGGCCCACCTCGCTATACACCCAAAGACTTCCTCCGCTTTGCTTAACGATGCCGTAAACAGTCGCGAGGCCCAGGCCAGTGCCTTTGCCGACCTCTTTAGTCGTAAAGAAGGGTTCGAAGATGCGTGCCTGCGTCGCCGCGTCTATACCGCATCCGGTGTCGCTGACCGCCAGCATCACATAGTCTCCCGGAGGCACGGAAAGGTGACGGCCGGCGAAGGCTTCGTTCAACTGCACATTGCTGGTTTCGATGGTGAGCTTGCCTCCTGTCGGCATCGCGTCGCGGGCATTGACGGTTAGGTTCATCAGAACCTGCTCGAGCTGGTTGGGATCAGCTTTCACGCTTCCGATGTCCGCGCCGAGGCCCAAAAGGAGATCGATATCTTCGCCAATCAGGCGCTGCAACATTTTACTAACCTCAAACACAACGTGATTAAGATCGATGACTTCGGGTTGCAGTATTTGTTTGCGACTGAAAGCCAGCAGCTGGCGCGTGAGCACGGCGGCGCGGTCGCCCGCTTTCTTGATCTCATCAATGCGGCCGTAGATGGGGTCCTCGGGCGTCAAACGTCGCAGACACATTTCGCTTTGGCCGGTAATGGCCGTCAGCAGGTTATTGAAGTCGTGGGCAATTCCGCCCGCCAGTTTTCCGACCGCTTCCATTTTGAGCGCCTGCCGAAGTTGGGATTCACTGCGCCGCAGGGCTTCCTCAGCATGCTTGCGTTCAGTTATGTCATTCGCCAGCACGAGCTCGGTGCGGCGTCCCGCGAAGCTCAAAGGGTAGGAGGTTATTTCCACGTCAATCAGAGCGCCATCTTTCTTCCGGTGTCGCCATGTGCCTCCTTCGCTAAGCCCATCGGCGCTGGCTGGCAGGCTACTTAATAATCGCGCGACGTCTTCGGGCGGCCGTATGTCTGTTATCGACATCTGGAGAAACTCCTCCGAGGAGTAACCATAGCGCCGTTCCGCTGCTTCGTTTACGGCGAGGAAAGCGAGGGTCTCCAAATCGTAAACCCACATCGGAAGGGGATTACTTTCAAATAGAAGACGGTAACGGCCTTCGGAATCTCGCAAGGCCTCTTCGGCGGATTTACGTTCGGCCACTTCAGTTTCGAGCTCCTGATTGGCGGCGGCGAGTTGCGCAGTGCGTTGGGCCACGTGGCTTTCCAAATCCTCTCGCGAGTCTTCGCCCTGGGCCCTACGCGCAGCTATGTCCCGCATCTCGCTGACGCTGCGCTTAATCGCAATCAAGAGAAAGGTGTTTTCAAACAGCACCCACCCGGCGTGTTCGAGCCAGCGCCATTCGCTTGCAGCGAGTACGCCATAAACAGACTGAGGCCACAGGAGTCCTCTGAGAAAGTGGTCGGCGGCGACCACGACAGTTGCAGGGATAAGCACGCGCCAATCGCGGTAAAACGAAAGAAAAGCCAGTGAACCAAACACGTGAAAGTGAGTCTCTATGCGGCCGCCGGTGAGATGTATGAGCAAGGCTCCCATGAGCATTTGGCCGACGGCTATCGTGTAACGAGTGGACCGGAATCCGGGCCGGGTGAGCGCGAGAACAATCGGCAGGGAACTTATCGCGGCGCCCAGAATCAGTGCCGCCCAGATATGGATGTGAGTTTGGTTGGTGGAGCCGATCCAGGTTCTCGGTGAAATCAAATAGGCGGCCAGAATACCGGCCAGCCACTGAAGCGACATCAGGACCGCAAACATCCGGTCAGTGCTTTTGTAGATGGCTTGCTGGTGTTCGGTAAAGAGCTGAGTGGCCCGGTTAGTCGCCGGGGTCGCGCCCTTCTGGTTAATATTGTTTGCTTTCATCGAGAGTCCCCTGACATTCGAAAGTTGGATTGAAAAGCGGGCAGCCGAAGACTGCAGTTTGGTTCCGTTCGGGCACGGTGGCATTAAGGATGGCAATAATCGCTGACTCCCCGGCGTTGTCGCCGTGGTGACCGCGAGCGCCGGTGATGCCGCCGCTAAAGATTAGTTGGCCGCCGGTGTTGTAGAGGACGGTTTGACCAGACGTCACAGCACTGAATAAACCCGCTTCCACGCCGTCGGGATCGCTTACGACATTAACGCCGGGGATGCCGGCAGCGCTCTCCCACAGATCAGAGTGTTCCCAGTCGTTATCAAATCCGGCGGGCTTTATGAAAAGGACGTAAGCACTCAGGCGACCCTGACCATGGGCCATGACGCGCGCAAGTTCGGCGATGCTGGCCCGAGTGCAGGGACAGCGAGGATGGGCCAACATGACGAGGGTCGGGTTGCTGCGGTTCAGTTGAATCCGGCTGACCGAGGGCCATTGCTGAGGAGGTTTGCCGGCCTCGCCGGGAGCATTCTCATAACCCCAAAGGGACCAGAGGCCGATTGCGACCAAGGTCACCCAGATGAAGATGCCGGCGGGAAGCAGGCGACGCGCGAAGTTACGGAAGGCCGGGTTGCGCGAGAGTGCTTTAGCGCATTCCGGTCCGGAGTCAGACAGATTCGACGAAACTGTTAAAGGATTCGACATTATGGGCGCGTTTGAAGGCTGAAGGTGCAGCGAAGTAGTTTAAAGACCAGTCGATTGCCAGGAAGGTAAATTGGCGGGATTGCTTCGAAATGCGGGACATACCGTCGGGTTGGTATGCGCGAGGACTAAGAGAATACCTTAGCCGGGGGAAATTAATCAATAAAAATGGGGCCGAGGGGATGGTAGTGGTCAGCGGCCAGTGGTCAGTGGCCAGTCAGCGCGCCAACTCAAAGCCCCGCGGCGAGTTATGCAGTGAGGCGAGATGAGGAAGAGTTGTGAGTAATGAGTGATGGGTGATGGGTGATGGTGAAGAGTGATGAGTGAAGAGTAAAGAGTAAAGAGTAAACAGCAGTCAGCCGGAAATGAGTCCTATCTTTCGTCGACGCTTGTCGCGGAAATCAAAATACAAATCATCTTGTAAGAAAAAGAACGGGTGGCCAGTTCGGGCCGACTCCTGCGTGGGAGTGTGTTCGAGGATAATTGGGGAGTGAAAAGTGGAAGTGATAAGTGAAGGTTAAAAAAACGGTGAAGAGTGAACAGATGGGGTTGAACGATGGAGAAGTCAGTCACAGCAGTAAAGGTTGAGCGGGTTGAAAAAGCCATTCACCTGATTCGGGGAGAACGTGTCATTCTCGATAGCGATTTGGCGACACTTTATGGCGTCACGACCGCTCGACTCAATCAACAGGTGAAGAGAAACCCTGAGCGGTTTCCGGTGGACTTCACGTTCCTGCTGACGAAGAAGGAGTACGACTCTTTGATGTTGCACAATGCAACATCAAAAGGGCGGGGCGGGCGTCGGAAACTTCCGCTCGTCTTCACCGAACATGGTGCACTGATGGCTGCTAATGTGCTGAGCAGTAAACGAGCAGTTCAGGCGAGCGTTGAGGTGGTGAGAGCGTTTGTGAGACTGCGACAGATGCTGTTTTCCAACGCCGAGCTCGGCCGCAAGCTCAACGAACTCGAACGGAAATATGACGAACAGTTCAAAGTAGTGTTTGTTGCGATCCGGCAGTTGATGATGCCGCCTGAGTCGAAACGGAAGCAGATTGGGTTTGCGAGAAAGTGAGCATGAGCGCGCCGGGAAGTGGGACCACCCGCTTACGCAGGTGGTTCTGACAAGGTTCGCGCTGCGCGCTCATTGCGGGCGGGACGCCCGCGGTCCCAGTACGAGCGGGCCCATCACTCATAACTCAGGAATCACGGCACTGGCTGAAGTTTTAGTGAATAGTCAGCCAGACGCTCGCAGGGTTTTAGTTCAATCTCAACTCTTGCGGCTTCGGCTGCGGTGCGGAGTTTCGCGCGGACGGCGGCGTCCCAGGCGAGTTCGCGCTCGCGAGTATTGGCTGCGGTCTCGGGTTTGATGCGCGAGACGATTAGGTAACGGCCTGGCGCGAGGTTGGTTAACGCAAAGCTGCCGTCCGTATTGACCGGCGTCTCGCCGTAGCGCAGCACGTTATTCGCATGTTCCCGTTCTGCCGGAACCAGGTGGACCCGCAGACCGCCGGGGATCGCGGCGCCCTCGTTTGTCCCCAACACTCTGCCTTTAACGCCCGCAGCGTCCTGGCCGATTGCAATTGTTACCCCCGCAATGCGCTCAGTCGCTTTCATGGTGACGACGCCCTGCGTCAACTCACTTTGCACGACCGCCACCGGCGATGTTGCGGTAGCTGGCGCGCGCGCGGCCGGCGTGGAAGCAGTTGGACCAGCAGTGGCGGCAGTGGCGGCGCCACCGGGAGTAATCGCGCGAACGTACCAGGCCTCAGAAGGCAACTTGAATGTGAACCGGTATTTTCCCGGTTCAACGTTTCTGATATTGAATTCGCCTTTAGCATTCAGCAGCGTCCCGATATTTCCAAATAGGCCCGGCAGCAGCGCGGCGCCGGCCTTCTTCGCCTCTTCGCGCGGCGCCTTGAGCAGGACTTCGATCACCTGCGAGGCGCGCTTATCACACTTGAGTTCGTTCTTGATTGGATCGAGTGTGAGTGTTCCGGTAATGGAGCCGAGTAGACTGAGTTTGAGTTCTACTCCGGTAACGTCACCATTGCGAACAGTGACACGCTTGCTGGCCACCATCTGATTCTCGGTTGGCCCACCCTGGAGGCCGGCAAAGAGATCGTAGTCGCCGTCAGCTATCCCGTTGAAACTGAACACGCGCCGCTGTTCGAGCGCAGTTGTCAGCGACATGGCCTGAATCGAACTCGATCCAGCAGATGAAAGCATGACGAAGACCGCTCCGGATCCAATACCGGTTTCGAGGGAGCTCACCACCACGCCGCTGATCGCATGACCTTCGGCGCCGCGATATTTGATGTCGATCCCAGTGGCTTCGTCACCGCTGCGCACGGCCACCGGCACGGCGGTGTCGCGCGTTGACGAAGGATAGAAAGTGGGCACATCCAGTTCGAAACCGGAAGTGTTGAAGGTTCCAAACGGTGCGCCGCCGCCTGCAGCTACGATGTAAGACCCCGGCGTCAAACCGAACAGCCGGTAGATGCCGCGGTCGTCAGTTTCCCCAAGTGTTCCTGCCATAAAACTAGAAAAAGGTGCGGTGCCGCCTGGCACCGAAGCAATTACAGGAACGCCAACAACAGGCTGGCCCTTCGAGTCGGTGACGGTGCCGGTGACGACGCCGCCTTTAATCATGGTGATCTTCAAACGCGATCCGATCAAATGACGCGGCAGTTCGGTCGGGTCGGCGATGACCATGGCTTCATCGATATAACCGGGGGCGTTCGCCGTCACGAAGTAGAGTCCGGCGGCCAAATCTTCGAGGACGAAGGCGCCTTCTGCGTCACTTGTTTTCATTTTTACGGAGGGCGTGGTCGACACCCCCTGGGCCATCACGGTGGCGTTGGTGAGTGGGCGGCCGTCGGAAGAAACGACCCGGCCGCGGATGTTGCCCATGACTACTGGCTCAGGAGTTGGTTTTGGCGACGGGGTTGTAACCTGGCCCTGCGCCAGGGCTACAAAGAAAAGAACTTGCAGGATTACATTTAATCCTTTGCTTCCCTTTGCGAGACCTTTGCGGTCTCTGCGATTAAAAAAAGACTGACCGCAAAGGGCGCCAAGCAGACGCAAAGAACCGCAAAGCAGAGGCTCAGAGGCGCAGAGCGTGGCGGTGTTTGGTTTCAGCAGGCTGATCAATTTGCACCTGCTTTCTTTGCCAGGTTCACCACAATCGTCGCCTGCACTTCCGAAGCGTTCGCAACTGTGACGGGTCGGATAACCGGTTCGAAGAAAGGCGGCGCTTTCTGATCTCTCGTGGACGACTGAAGGTAGAGCTCGTAATTGCCGGGCGGAAGGCTGTCGATAATGAAATGGTTGCGCGAGTCCATTTCCACGTAGCGATTGAATTTCCGGCTGTCGCCCGCGGGCGAACGCAACACCAGTCTCAAGCTTGTACCTTCCGCCAGGATGCCCCCTTCAAGTCTGACCTCTCCCCGGATCACACCCGAGCCGTAAACAAACACGAGTCGCACTCCCTTAACCTGTGCCCCGCTGGATAATTCAATCCCGTCGGGTTGGTCCATGCCGTCAAGCTCGGTGCGCACAAGGCTAAGTCCTTTCGGCGGCGCTGGGAATCCCTGCGCGTTGATTTTCGCTTTTCCGGGCCCGAGGCCGGTGAGCTGAAATGTGCCGTCGGAGTTTATACTGCCCCTCGCATATGACGGCGCGCTCACACCCTTCGCTGCCACATAGGCGAAGAGAACCAGCGATTTCAAAGTGGCGGCTACCGCCGGGTCATAATTGTTCTCGATGACTGCGCTGCCATTGATGGTAGCGCCGCGATGCACTTTGATCTCGATTCCGGAGACGTCGCTTTCCGCCATTTCAAACGATGCCGGATCGCTATAAGTGGTGCCTTGCTGACCCGCTCCCATGGTGTAGGCAGCATAACGGCCGGGCTTGACGTTTTCTAAACGAAACTTTCCGACAGGATCACTCTGGTTGCCGGTGAAGTTCATTCCGCCCACTTGCAGGTCGCCATCCTTGATCGGTGAATACGCAATGTAAACGCCGGGCATGGGCTCGCCCGAATCCGCATCAACCACGCGACCTGAAACCGCGAAACCACCCGCCATCGTGCCGGGGGTAATGTCTATGTTGGAAACTTCCGCGCCTTCGTTAAGTTCGAGAATCACAGCTTTTGTTTCATCCTGCACGCCGGGATAGAACGTCTTCGTATACTGGTTCCCGCCCCGGCCCGTCATCGCCATGCCGGGGGTGCCGGCGGCGACTCCGACGCTGACTTTGTAACTGCCAGGACTGAGACCGTAGATACGATAGATGCCGCGGTCGTCGGTGCGATTGCGAAGGCCACCCACATACATAGCGTTGGGGTCGGCCGGCGCATCCTTGCGCACGAGGCTTACGCCTTCGCCGATGATCGGATTGCCCTCGGCGTCAGTGATGCGCCCGGTGACTACCGCGCCGCGCACGAGCGAGAAATCAACTTTGGTGATCGCTTCACCTTCCGCCACATTAACGGACTGTCCGACCTGTCTCGTTTTGGCATCTGGTCCAACGGCGAGTGATTTGGCGACGGGCAGGATCCTGAGAGTTCCGCCGGGAAGACCCTTCAGTTGGTAGTTGCCCTCTTCGTCGGAGGTGGTTCTGCCCACGATCTTCGAGTCCAGAAACGAAGTACTGGACGAAGCCACGACGCTTATGCCGGCCGCAGGTTTGCCACCAATAGTCACGCGGCCGGAGACAGAAGCGGACGTGTCTTTCGGCGTGGGCTGTGGCGACTGTGCAAACGCGATGGTCGCGAAGGTAAGGATAAGGACAAGCACCGCGAGGTGGCGGGGGACGTATTTCATTTCGTTTTACTCCTTCAAACTCGTGGGAGAGCTAACCACAGATTACGCCGATGGCACAGTCTGGGTCATGAGGTCAGTACCACCTGCGGTAGCGGGTGGGTGGGCCGTTGCGAACTCAACCTGCGGGTCATTAAAATGTCAGAAAACCCACCCGTTACCGCAGGTGGTACTGACCTCATGACCCCCCGATTTTTGAGGCGAAGCTGAACAATTCGGAATAACCATTTGAATGTAATCGGCGTACTGTCAGAACTGGGAGCGTTAGCGCCCGAACCGACAGCTACCGCAGGCGGTCCTGACATTACTTCTTCGAGACGTAATAAACAACGCCGGCGTAGTCATCGGTCAATAAAAACGCGTCTGGGCCGACACTGAGAATATCAACCGGACGTCCATAGACTTTCCCGGCCTCAAGGAATCCGTTAATGAAATCGAGCGGAGCGACTGGGCCGTTGATTTCGTTTCCGCCCTTACCCTTCAGTTGTACTACGCGGTAACCGCGATTGAGATTTTTCTTTGTGGAGCCGTGAAGGCCGACGAGGAAAGAATCGCCCAGCTCGGCCCCATTGCTTGCGTCGAAGTATTCCAACCCGAGCGGGGAACTGTGGGCATCGAAAGCCGCGTAAGCTTGCGGGCGGTTTCGGCAATTCAGTTTCCTGCTGCGGGGATTAAATTTTGGATCAGACAGCCGGGATGCGCCCGATTGGTAGCAGTAGGGCCAACCATAGTTTGCACCCGAGCTCAGGTTGTACATCGTGTCCGCGGGCTTGTGATCGCCGAGGTGGTCAGAGCCCATGTTGGTCGCGAACAAACTGCCATTGCCGTCGCGCGTTTTGATCCAGCGAAGTCCGACAGCGTTGCGCAGACCGTGGGCAAACCGCTTCTGGTTTTTGCCGTCTGCATCCATCTCAATGACGCTGGCGCGCACGTCTTCCTTTTCTTCACACGCGTTGCAACTGCTGCCGACAGAAACGTAAATTTTGCCGTTGGCGCCAATCGCGACCGTGCGCGTCAAATGCCAGCCGCCATATTTGTAACTCAAGCCATAGTCGGGAAAGGTTGCCAGCACTTCAGGTTTTGAGCTGGGTGTTTCTTCGCCGGAGACGTATTTGTAGCGCAGCAGTCGATCGGTGAGCGCGAGGTAAAGCCAGTCGACGCCCTGCTCATCTTTGTGGAAAGCAATGCTATTAGGATTGCGCAACGCTTTGAGATAGCTGGTCACCTTCGCGAAACTTTTGGTCGCGGGGTCGAAGCCGTCGAGAATGTAGACCACGCCGCGGGAATTATCGGCGAGGTTATACATGTCTGTGACGAAGATGCGATTGTCAGGACTCCGAGCCATGAAGCGCACGCGCTTTAGTCCCTGGGCCGCGACGTTGATCGAGAAACCTTCCGGCACGTTTAAGTTAAACGACTTTCCATTCGCGAGCGAGATCCGCTGAGGGATGAGCTTGAGTGCTTGCTGATTCAAACCTGTTGGTAACGCGCTCGCCGCAAATGCTGGAAGAAAAACTGATCCAAGTACACAGGCGATTAGGTTTAGATTAAGTTTCACGACGCGAGCATATTACAAAACCTGGCCCTTAAGAAGAGCCAGGTTTTAAGTAGGACAGGCATTCCTGCCTGTCCTTGTTTGGTTGATGGACAGACAAGAATGTCTGTCCTACTTCCTATTGCACTGAGACATCATCCACGCGGAATGAAGTCGGCAGTGTAATGTCGTTGGTGCCACGGAACTGGATTCGCACCGTCTGCCCAGTGAAAGAAGAGAGGTTGTACGATCCTCGCAAGACGTACACACCCGCGGTGCCGCTGTTAACGTTGCTGAAAGTTGCCAACGTTGCCAGCAGCGCTCCTGACGTGCTTCGCACCTCGATAAAGAGCCGGTCATAAATAGTCCCCGGCGCCTCACTGGTGGTGATATTCAACCAGAAGTTGAGACTCGGCGAGCAGCCGGTCGGAATCGTGACCGTCTGGTAGAGCGTGCCGCTACTATTGTTCACGCCGTTGACGATCATGTAAGCCGTGCCGCTGTGCGGGAAGGTTCCGGTGCTGCGTGTAACCTGGCCGCTGATCGTCCAGGGCGTGGTCCCTGTCTCGAATCCTTGATTCGTGATCAACTGCGCACAGCCTCCGCCCGTACCCGTCTGGGTCACGGTGAAAGTTTGACCGGCGATGGTCATCGTGCCACTACGCGCAGCGGATCCGGTGTTGGCAGCGACGGAATAACCCACCGAGCCATTGCCCGAGCCGCTGGAGCCTGACGTTACCGTGATGAAGCTTGCGTTGCTGACCGCGGTCCAGGCGCAACCTGCGCCGGCAGTTACTGTAACGCTACCGGTTCCGCCACCAGCCGCCACGCTGGCGCTTGTTGGACTAATTGAGTAGCTGCAGGTGCCACCGCAATCCGTTGGAATGTTTGACGCGGCGGTGTGGGTCGTACCGTCGTTGCCGACAGCCGAAACGCCCATGCCGTGACGCGCGAAAACGGTCCAGATGGCGCAACGATTTGCTCCACCGTTCAAGTTTTGATCAGCTTGCAGGATGCCGTCGCGCGCGTTTAGGAACGACGGACGGTTCGGCGTGAACTTCATGCCATTGAGCACGATACTGTCTGAGATCGTGGCCCCAAGACTGGCGCGCAGGTCCCAGAGAGTGGCGGCCCAAACTTCGCCGTCGCGGTGAACCTGGCAACCGCCGACGCAAACGTCTGCATACGAATCGTGGACAGTGGCGGCGGGTACCGAATAGGGCGCCCGGCGAATCCCATTTGGGTTGCCCGTCGAATACTCGCCCATCGCGCCGTCGCCGTTTAGAGTGATACCCCAGTAATCCGACCAACCTTCGCCCATGGCGCCTGACTGAGTACCACTCAGCGCCGTGCTTCCGTTACCAATTAGTCGATTTGAAATACCGTGGCCATACTCGTGAAACACGATGTCGCCGTCCATCGAGCTATCGCGGTCCGGATTTGGCGAAGTGAAAAGATACTGCTGCATGCGTGGCCGCTGGCCGTCTGGCGGTGTCGCAAAGTTTGCGTTGTTAGTGCCTGATCCGTCCTGAGCTTCAGCGCGGACCGAGTCGGCGCCGAGGCCGCCGCGGCCATAGTTGTTGGTTTGGAAGTTTCGCGCGGTCTCGGTAAACCCGAGCGCGTACGAAAAGTCGTGCATGATGTTGTTGTAGTAGAAAAGATTGGTAACCACCGCGGCCTGCTGCGTGCGCGGATCAACGGCAGTGGAAAACGGAAATGTGAAATCCTGTGTAGCTGACGACGCATGGCCAGTGGACAGGCCGGAGCCATTGTTGTTGTCAGGCGCATTGTTGGCATCCGTGTCGAGATAGGCTTCGACGTTGTTGCCGGTGGTCACAGTCGAAGTTCCCATCCAACCCGCGGAGGTGTTGATGACGGTGTCGCCAACAAAAGAGACGAGCTGGCGTGGGCCTTTGTCAGGGCCCTCGGTGTAAACAGTGCCCTGAGCTTCAGAGACGTAAATGTTTCTACGGAACAACAACTCGCCGCTGTGTGCATCCACCAGGATTTCGTACCACGCATTCGGGCCGGCATCCGCATAGACATGCCAGGCCAGGCGGGCAGTGTCGCCTACGCGCATAACGTTTAGCTCCGAGGTCACGTCCTCAAGATCCTGGCTGATTGGATTAACAAAGCGCGACTTCTCACTTTTCGAGGCGCGCGAGCGGATTTCGGCGAAAGAGGGAAACACATCTCGCCCGGCATAATTGAAGGCGCGCGCGATGCCCTGGCTTTCTGTCAGCTGTGGTTTTAGTTTTGCGGACTGGCCGGTAACGAGAAAGCCCTCGCGGACCGAAAGCACCTCGCCATGTTTGTTGACGGCCACCTGCACTTCGCCCTCAAACACTTTGTAGCCGCCGACGGTCTGAAAGTATTCGAGGAAAACAGTGCCGCGATCGTTGTCTTCGTTCGTCAATTCCAATGAGCCGACATCGGAAAGTGCAAAGACCGATGAGTTGTTCTCGAGGAAGTTGCGAGCGATATTATTTGCGGTGTCCGAACGAGGTTCGGAAAGCGTAGCGCCATCGATAAAGAAATTCTTCATCGCGCCCGCTTCGTTAACGGTGGCGCGCAGATTCGCTGCTTTGTCGCTGCTGAGCCTTGAGCGAAAAGCTTCAACGGCCGAAGCGCGCGACTGCGTAGCTACGTTGCGTTCGGCAACCTGTTTGGCCGAAGCCGAGATGACGTCTTCGTCGGTGAATTCGCCTTTGCCCACCAGGCGAATGTCAAAGTCGGGAAATTTGTTTGACGGAAGTTCGATTCTTTTCGATCGGTCGTCCTGCTGCGGCGTGTTGGCCGCGTCTGACCTGAAGAAGGGAACCAGAGCACCGATTACCAGGGCTAGGCCCAGCAATCCCAGAAACAATCTCTTATGCATTTGTATCTGCCTCCATTAGTCGGTTGAGGTAAGGCAACTGGTCTACTGATCGGGATTCACGCTGCAACGTGCGGGGAACTCGAAATCGATCCTGGTACTCGTGAGACACTTTGCGGCTTGGCCCAGTTGAGAAACTGCCTTAGCGTTATTTGGCTACGAGCAACTTGCTAACCCGAACCACCAGCGCGTCCCGCTTCGGGCTCCGCGTTAATATACAGGTCGGCAACTCGCTCCGTTTTTGCGACATGAGAGCTGCCACGGGAACAGGAGAAACTGGAAATATCCATCTTCCGAATTTCTATGACAGCGTCGGGGCGTTTTGTAAAAAGTTAGCGACAGGTCATGCCGCCGTTAGTTTTGCGAAGGGCGCGGATAGCTTAGCAGAAGAAGGATTGAAGTGTCATCCGAGAAAATGGATTGGGTAATGTTCTGTTTGAAATTCTCTGCCACGCCGCTGCGTTCTCTGCGACTCTGCGGTTATCGCAGGTATGATTCACCGCCGAAACGCAGAAATGATTACAACTGGGGTCAGGCTTGCGATTTTGCGATTCTCAATCATTTGCCGCTCCGGTACTGCTGAATAATCTGCGACGCCAGCTTACTTGCGTCGACGTTGTCGCGTAGCTTCTGTCGAGCCGCATCATGCCGCCGACTTAGAGCTGACGGACTAATCCCGATAACTTCCGACAGCACCTTCATGCTTGCACCCATTTGCAACCCAATCAGGGCTAGCATTTCCTTTGCCATAATGGCCGACGCGCTCTTGCCTGGACCGCAAAAGTCTTCTCGCGCTACTCGACAGACTTTTTCCACTGCCGTGACCAGTCGCCCAGGTTCGACTTCGGCGACCAGCAATCCCTTTTTCTTAGTACTCCGATTGGCTCTTCCCGTTTCACCGATTCGGTGAATCGTCGCGTCAATAAACTCCTCACTTCCCAGAATTCGAGCATCGTCTGCGGCATAGAACTCCTCACAATGACCCTGCTTGATTCCCGCCGCCACGAATTTCCGGTAGTTGGCGCGCGCCACCTCTTTTCTGGCCCCGAAATGACGAAGGACCGGATCGACGTCGACTATTCCCGCCGGCTCTATACCCAGGTAAGCGCGATGGCTACTATATTCGTAGCCCTCAGGCACGATCACCATCCCGGCGCGCACCGGATTGAGGTGGATATACCTTACCAGTTCGCTCAGATATCGCTCGCTTTGACAGAGAATTGCCTTATGCCTGCCCTGCAATACATGTCCCACGTGTCGATACCGGCGATTGTAGTATTGAGCATAACCAGTCAATACCCGATGCATGATGCAACCAACCGCACTTGCCTGGCGCTCCAGCAATAGATGCACATGATTCGTCATGAGACAGTAGGCGTAGAGGAAGAATGGTAACTTGGTCTTTTGGACCGCGAGCAGCAACAGAAACTTTTCGTAGTCAGCCGGTGAGTTGAAGATCTGACGACGATTATTGCCGCGCGTGATTACGTGGTATAGACCACCCTCGACTTCGACGCGCGCTTGCCTGGCCATAAGGGCGCGGATACTAATCTGACGGAACTCGGTCGTCAACCGCAATTGGAAAGGGTCACTGCTTATTCGGATGCAAGAGTCTTAGCAAGTTCTTATCCAACCTGAACGGCTGATCCAGGGAGTTACTTTGTCACATGTGGAAAACGGTTGAGGTTATTACCGAGAATCGCAAAATCGCAAGCCTGACCCCATCTTTTTTTTCACTAAAGGCCGGTTATTTATTGTTCTGAATCTTGAGCGCCAGCACATCGTTCATGACGCAGATGCCCGCACGCTTCGCGCCCTTTGGCAGGGCCACCTTGCCCATGTCGAATGTGGTATTGCCCGTTAGCCGGACCATTCCCAACCTCACCCAGCCCTTGCCGTAATCGACATACACGGGCACCAGCATCCTGAAATTAGGTGAAACTCCTGCCTGCGTGATCTTTCCGGTCAAGGCGCCGTCGGCTTCCAATTTATAATCAAATTGATAACTGGGAATCTCGGTGCCGTAGACCCACTGATCGAAGAACCAGTCCATACGCTTGTTGCGCATCAGGTCCATTTCCGGAGTCATGTGTTTCTCGACTATCCGTTTCAAGTCTTCAGTTGAAACGTCCTTGTTGTAGTGCGACTTGATGAAGTCGTGCATCATGGCGATGAAACGTTTGTCACCGCCCTGATTCTGATCCTTCATCATCTGCCGCAGCATGTGCAGGATGTAGGCGCCCTTCGGATAAACTAAAAACTGATAGGCGGCGCGTGTTTTGCCGTTGCTGAGTCGCCGGCCTTGAGTCACTGGCCCCACGGTGTACGGCTTAATCCCATTTGTTTGCGGCCGGGCGAGGGTAATCCGATCTCGTTGGTCATTCCAGAAGTCGACGTACTTGCCCTCGTCCTTCAAAACGATCTGGATATAAAGCGAGGCGGAAAACTCCGCAAATCCCTCGCTCATCCACTGATCGCGATAACTCTTCCAGCCCACCATGTGGCCCCACCACTGATGCGCAATCTCATGAGGCTGGACATACTGGAAAAAGTTTGCCGTTGCGAATCGAATGTTTTGATCGCTCGCTAAATAACGCTGAGTAGAATCCATGAAAGCGGTAAACGGCATATAGACCAGGGTGGGCCACGCCTGGCCAAAGTTTCCGGCGGGTTGCTGTGTCAGCGCCAGACGTTTGTACGGTAATTTGCCGAAGTAAAGATCAAAAATGCGAGTTGAGTTTTGCGCGTCCGCCAACATCCTGTTCGCCGCGCTCATGGTAGACATTGAGCCCTGGGCCTCATTGAATCCCGCCATCGACGTGTCGTTCGCATAGAATTCAATCTTGTAGCCGGTTTCCGTGTCGAGCACTTCCTTCTTCTTGAATCCGCCGTAGTTGAATCCCGCGACCGCGAGAGCGGTTTCGCCACTGGACCATCGTGCGATGTTCAGATTACCGTCCTGTTTCTCCGCGCCGGTAGATTCACCGGTGCCGATCAGCACCAGGCTTTTCGGGTAGCCAAACGACACATCAAAAGTCGCCCGATCGCCAAATTGCGATCCGACATTATTTGGATACCAGGTGAGCCTGGCGCCGCCGTTTACGAAAAAATTGCCGCCGCCGACATCGATGAGCACATCACCGCCGGAGTAGTCGAGTGTCACCTTGTAAGACTTTCCCGCCTCCAGAGGCTCGGGCCAGATCACGCCAAGTTCAGCATCCTCGTCTTTCTTTTCCTGAATAAACGGGAGATCGCGATCCTTCTCATCGCGAACCCGGCTGACACGCAGTGGGGCGAATAGGCGGAGCGGAAGGACCCGCGCCCCCGCATCGAGCACCTTGAAAGTGACGGTGTCGGAAGCTGTGAACTTTGTTCCGCGGATTGAGGCATCAATCTGGTGGTGCTCGATGTCGTAGATGCGATGATCCTCGTCGCTCGAAGCCGTGCCGGCGGCGATCTCTGAGGCCTGGTGAAAAGCGACCCAGTCGCCCCCATCGCTTTCGCCGTAACTCGAGAGCAATACCTCTTCGGGTGACACGGAAGGAATGCCGAGCGGATCGTATTGAAAGACAAGTTTGCTGTATCGCTTCCCATCGATAAACGCAGTAAAGAAACCGGGGCGCTGGGGATTGTAAATATCGACGAGCGTCCGCAGTTCCATGTTGCGCCGCAAAGTTTTGCGCAACAGCAACTGGTTATCCTGATACGCATCATGCGCGCGGCCGGCCTGCGCTCCATTTGTTTTCATCTCAGCCTGCGGTGAAGCTTTGATCTGCTCAAAAGTTTTGTCGGTAAACCGCAAAATGAGTCTGGTAAACGACTCCTTGAGCGAAGGTTCTCTGGTAAAGAGCACCAGACTGTTTTTCTCCGCGTCGGTTGGCGGCGTCAGCGACAGTTCGCCTTCGCCAAAGAAAATCGCGGCAGTGGTACGGCCGTCAACCTCGGGCACGAAATAGATCTCGCCACTGCGAAGCAGGAAACTGGCCGCGTCGCGTTCCAGGAGGAGATTGTTGACCGTGGCGTATGGCCCTTCGAAATCCTGTTTCGTCTTTCCCAGCAGGCGCAGTTCCTGATATGCGGGTTCCGAGTTTGGCTTTAAACCGGAAGCGGAGACGGTGACCGCGGCCTCCACGGCTGCGATCTCCAGTTTCAAATCGACCGTTGCCGCGGCGCCCTCTTCAACCTTTACCTCGCTGCGACGGCCTTCGCTGAATCCGGTTGCAGAAATTGTGACCGCGTAGGTGCCCGGCGGCAAACCAGCGACAGTGTATTTCCCCTGTCCATCGGTGACCGTGGTGAATGTTTGATTGGTTTCAGGATCAGTCACCGTAACTGCCGCGCCTGTTACCGCTGCGCCTTTGGGATCAGTGACCTTTCCTTCGATTCGTCCGCCGGAGGCGCGCACGATCAATAAAGGCAAAGTTAGCGCAGCTAACACCAACATTAAGGCAATCGAGAGGGAGGAATACTTCCGCTTCATATATTTATCCTCGGGAGAAGATCTTTGGGAGTTTGAGCGATGACAATTCTGGGAAACTTCGGGACTATCGCTGGACCTGAGCTGCGTACGGCGGGCATTATGCTCGACTCAGAAGATTCTGTCGATGACTATCCGTCAACTTCACAACCGGCGAAGTAGAACGTCAGTCTACCAATGACATGGATCAGGCTGGCGCGCTCGCACAAAACCGGGATAGGATCCTCGGGCATGAACGACACTAATGACTCGCAACTTTCCGCGATTGCCAAGTTTCGCGCGCTGCACGAACACGGCTGTTTTGTAATGCCCAATCCCTGGGACGCGGGGACCTCTCGCTATCTCAAACACCTCGGATTCGAAGCCCTGGCTACCACCTCCGCCGGGTTTGCATTCAGTCGCGGTCTGACTGACTCGGCAACCGCCATCGAACGTTACGACATGATCGGGCACATCCGTGAGATTGTTCATGCCACTCCATTGCCGGTCAATGCAGACTTTCAAAACGGATTTGCCGATGACCCGCAAGGTGTAGCGGACAACGTCGGGCTGTGTATCGCTACCGGTGTAGCCGGCCTCTCGATTGAAGATTCTTCTGAAACTGCGGACGATGGGCTTTATGAATTTTCGCTCGCGGTCGATCGGATCAAAGCGGCACGCGCGGCTATTGATGCGTCGGGAACCACGGTAGTGCTCACTGCGCGCGCAGAAGTTTTTTTGATTGGGGCCGACGATCCGTTGCGCGTAGCGGTAGATCGTTTGGTGGCATTTGCGGATGCCGGCGCTGACTGTCTTTATGCTCCGGGCGTCACCGATCCGGAACAGATCAAGACGATTGTAAAAGCTGTGGCGCCGAGACCAGTTAACGTGCTCGTTTCGCGTCCGAACCCTTTGTTGTCGGTGGCCGCCCTTGAGGACCTGGGTGTGCGCAGAATTTCAGTCGGCTCCGCCCTCGCAATGATCGCCTGGGGCGGCTTCATACGCGCGGCGCAAACGCTGAAGGACAGCGGATCATTTGAAGACTTCGCGGGCGCAGCGAGTTATGCGGAGCTGAACGCTCTTTTTACCAAGCCAAGCTGAGATCTTTTAGATATCCCGAAAAGACGATCCACTAAATACACGAACCAGGGCCGAATTTGGTGTTAATTCGTGTGAGATTCGTGGATCGGAACTCTTCAAACCTTACGATTCATCAGGGTAGCAATTGATCGGACGAGCGTCGCCGGCTCGATCGGCTTGGGAACATGAACCTGGAATCCACTGGCGAGCGCACGGGCTTTGTCTTCCTTCGTGGCGTAAGCTGTGAGTGCGATGGCCGGGATTTCCTTCGCCGCCTTCAGCCGCATCTGACGTAACTTCCTGATCAACGTGTACCCATCTTCGATCGGCATTCCAATATCACTAACGAGCAAATCAGGTTTCCAGGCGCGGAATACCTTGAGAGCTGTGGCCGTAGAATCGCAGCATTTCACCACGCCGCCGCAATGTGTCAGGATGGCGCTCAAGAGCTCACGCGAATCCGCTTCGTCATCCACCACCAGAATGCGCAAACCATCAAGAATCTGCGAAAACTCAGGCTGCAATCCATGGTCTTCAGGTCGCTCGCCTTCTGCGGAAACGTCCGGCAATCCATTTGTGGCAATCGGGAAACTGACGGTGAAAGTCGCCCCGAGATTGCTGCCTTCGCTGGCCACTTCAACACTTCCGTCGTGAAGTTGGACCAGATGCTTCACGATGGAGAGGCCCAGGCCCAACCCCCCGTGTACGCGTGTAGTCGATCCGTCTGCCTGCCGAAAACGATCGAAGATGTATGGAACGAAATCCTTCTTGATGCCGATACCTGAATCCTGAACTGAGATGAAAACCAGCGGCTCGCAGCGTTTGAGTTCGATCCTTACTCGACCGTCGGCAGGCGTAAACTTGATTGCATTGCTCAAGAGGTTCCAGAAGATCTGCTGTATGCGATTAGGATCGCCCGCGATGGTGCAAGCTTCCGCTTCCAGCACCGTCTCAACCTTTATGTTCTTTGCTTCAAACGAGGGTCTGACAGCTTCCACCGCCGCCTCGACCAGACCGCAAAGATCCACCGACCGCGCCTCAATCTGAAGTTTTCCGGTGATGATGCGTGAAACGTCGAGGAGGTCATCGATGAGTTGCGACTGCGAACGGGCATTGCGCTCAATCGTTTCCACTGCCCGCGTTAGTTGTTCGTCTTCGAGTTTTCCCGTTCGCACCAGATGGCTCCAGCCGAGGATGGCCGTGAGCGGTGTCCGTAATTCGTGGGAGAGGGTGGCTAGAAATTCATCCTTGGTGCGATTCACTTCCTCTGCTTCCGCTCGGGCAGCGCGTTCGCTGATCAATAGTTGAGCGCGTTCCTCCTCCGCTTGTTTGCGCTCGGCGATTTCCAGTTGCAATTCATCTGCATGCAGCTGGGCATCGGTATAGAGTTTTGCATTTTCGTACGCGGTGGCCACCTGGGTAGCGAGGGTCGCCGCCAGTCTTTCGTCGGCCTCGGAGAAATCCTCTTCGTTGAGTTTATTAAGCAGGTAGACCCAGCCGCAGACCCGCGAATCAGATATCATTGGCGCGCCAAGAAAAGAATGGATCAGTTCAGAGGTTCGGCCATTGTCGCGCAACAAACCATCGGAACCATTGAGGCGGAGTGGCCGGCCTCCTTTTACCAAAGCTTTCAAAGCTTTTTGAGCGACTTTCGGTACCTCGCCGTCGTTGGAAGAGCTGGTGGAGCTGGAGTGGCAAAAATATTCCAATGATCCATCTCGGCAACTCAAAACGCCTACGCCTGCTTCCTGTGCCTCGACGATTTGCCTGGCCGAAGTACAAAAGCTGTCCAGCAGGCGGCCGGGATCGTGCTCGGCGCCTAACTCCTGACCCAGATCAATCAGCATTCCGAGCCGCGCCAGATTTGCATTCTCCAGCTCAAGATTTTTTTCCTTCAGCAACTGGGTCTGGCGCTCCACCTCGCGAGTCTTTTTGAAGAGCTCTACGAATACGCCCACCTTCGAACGCAGGATGTCGGCTTCAATTGGTTTGACGATGTAATCAACTGCGCCCAGGGAATAACCACGGCTTAAGTGTCGCCCGCCGGTGCTGTCGGCGGTCAGAAAAATTATCGGGATGTTTCGCGATCGCTCGCGGCCTCTGATTAGTTCGGCTGTTTCCAGGCCGTCAAGCCCGGGCATATAGACGTCCATCAGAATTACGGCAACTTCATGATCCAACAAATAACGCAAAGCTTCATTGCCGGACGATGCACTCACGAGATTTCGATCGGGCGCACTAAGGATCGACTGCAACGCCAGCAGATTGGTAGCGCTGTCGTCAACCATCAGGATATTGATGTGCTCTTCAGATTTCATAATCCGCGTTCAGTAGACCGACACACTGCTTACTTCTCGGTGGCCCCTTGCGGAGCCAACCAGACAGAAGCCCGACCGTCAGGGAGGGCTCGGGCTCTCATTTAAACGAACTGGGCCCTCCCTGACGGTCGGGCTTCTGCCTGGGAACTATTGCCGGTAGCCAACTTTTCAAGCAGTGGCGCTATTTCCTGCAGCGGCAAAACCCAGTCGACTGCGGTCATGCCGATTGCGGCGTCGGGCATCTCACGATTCCGGGCCGAATCCGGATGCTCCACGATCGCCAGGCCGCCGGCGCTTTTGATTTTGTTCAGCCCGCGAGCGCCGTCGCGGTTAGCGCCGGTCAGGATCACGCCAATAACTCGATCCTCGAATTCGTCGGCCGCAGATTCGAACAGCACGTCTATCGATGGCCGCGCATAGGCGACCGGCGTGTCAGTTGATAGCGCAAAGCTGCAATTCTCAATCATCAAATGATAGTCGCGCGGCGCCAGATAAACGTTGCCGGCTTCGATCGGTTCCTTGTCGTCAGGTTCCTTTACGGGCAACAGGCTTGAGCTCCTTAGAAATCCGATCAGACTATCAGAATCCGCGCCGCGATGCTGCGCGATGACGATTGGCAACGGGAATTCAGACGTCAAAGCCGAGAGCAAGGTCTGTAATGCCCTGAGTCCGCCAGTCGAAGCCCCGATCACAATAATTTTAAAGTCAGCTTCCAAGCGCTACCTCTGTTTTGTCCGATAGCTTTAGCTTGTCGTATCCCCGACAAACTGAAGTTTATCGGACGCCTACGCCACCTTGCGAAAAAGTTTGTCCGTGGTGTTTAAGACCTCATAAGAATTCGCGCGCGGGGTAAATTTAAGACTCTCCTTGTTTCCTAAACCGAAAACGCCAAACATGCTCAAGCTGCCGTGGAGCAGATTGTGAACCCGCGCTTGCAGTTCGCGATTGAAATAGATCATTACGTTGCGGCACATGATTACCTGAAACTCATTAAACGATCCGTCAGTGGCCAGGTTGTGCTCCGAGAACACGACATTTTCTTTTAATGCCGAACTAAAAATAACGCTGTCATAGTGTGCCGTGTAATAGTCGGAAAACTCGTGCAGACCACCGGCCCGGTGATAGTTCACCGTGTAGTCGCGCATTGCAGCCAGCGGGAAAATTCCGTCTCGAGCCCGACGCAAAACGGCCTGGCTGATATCGGTCGCATAGATACGACACTTGTGGTAGAGCCGTTCTTCCTGAAGCAGGATCGCCAGGGAATAAACTTCTTCACCGGTTGAACAACCGGCAATCCAGATCTGGACGGTGGGATACGTTCGCAGCAGAGGCACTACACGTTTGCGAAACGTCAGGTAAAAGCTCGGGTCGCGAAACATCTCCGTGGCATGGACCGAGAGGCCCAAAAGAAATCGTTCGAGACAGGCAGCGTCGTGCAACACTTTGTCCTGAAACGCAGAGACGCTGTGCAATTTTCCCTCGCGCATGAGCGAGAGGATCCGACGCTTGATTGAAGCGTGTGAATAGTCGCGGAAATCGAAACCATGCGCACGGAAGAGCCCTTCGAGCAACAAGCTGATCTCGATGTCTTCCAGTTTGACTAATTCGGTTTGAGCAGTGCTCATAATACTGTGGCTGGGAGCGCAGACATCCTGTCTGCCTTTACCAACATCTTTGGGAAGCAGCAGGCAGGATGCCTGCGCTCCCAGCTTCACTCCGCTTCTTCGTCGCGATAGAGCCAAACACGCAGCAACGAAAGCAGCTGATCTATATCCAGGGGTTTCGAGATGTAGTCTGAAGCTCCCACCTGCAGGCATCGATCCCGATCTGCTTTCATCGCCTTGGCAGTCAGGGCGATGATTGGCAGTCGCTTGTATTCCTCCATCTGCCGAATTGCCGTGATCGCTTCGTAGCCGTCCATCTCCGGCATCATGATGTCCATGAGCACCGCTTCTATATCGGCAGTGGCTTTCAGCAGGTCGAGCCCTTCCTGGCCATTCTCAGCATGGACCACTTCCATGTTGTGCGATTCAAGCGCGCTCGTGAGCGCAAAGATGTTTCGCACGTCATCATCAACTACCAGCACCTTGCGTCCGGTCAGCACTGGATCGTTTCGATGAAACTTCTCCAGCATGCGACGCTTCGGTTCGGGTAGATTCGCTTCCACGCGATGCAGGAAGAGGGCCGTCTCGGCCAGCAACCTTTCCGGCGAGCTCGCTTCCTTCACGATAATCGCGTCCGCCACTTTCTTGAGATGCAGCTCTTCTTTCCGCGTCAATTCCTTCCCCGTGTAGATGATGATTGGCAAGTCGTAGCGGCCCAGTTCGGTCTGCAGTTTCTCAATCAAATCAAAGCCGCTCATATCGGGCAGTTTCAGATCAAGCACCATGCAATCAAACCGTTCGCCTTTCAAAGCCACCAGAGCTTCCTCGCCAGTGGCGACTGCGGTGGTATGCACATCTCCATTGCCGATTAGTTCGACCACACTCATGCGTTGCACATCGTCGTCTTCGACGACCAGAAGTCTCTTGACACTGCGTTCGGCGAAAGTCTTGATCTCGTCAAACGCCTTGCCCAGATCTTCATGGCTCACCGGCTTTTGCACGTGGTCGAAGGCGCCCTGTTTCAACGCGCGCTGGCGTTCTTCCTCTACCGTAATGATGTGAACGGGAATGTGGCTGGTTGCCGGATCGTGCTTCAGCCGATCGAGGACCGTCCAGCCATCACGATCGGGTAAACGAATATCGAGGGTTATCGCCGAGGGTTTGTATTTGCGCGCGAGCGCGAGGGCCAGGGTCCCGCTGGTAGCAACCAGGCCTTTGAATCCTTTCTCGCGGGCGAGGTCGAGCAGGATGCCGGCGAAACTAATATCGTCTTCGACGATCAATACCGACCGATCACCGCTCTGGATTTCGTTGCGATCATCCTTAACCACCGGCGATTCTGTTTCCAGAAACGCCATCGCTTCACTGTTGAGATTCTCAACCGGCGTCCAGGCAGCTTCGGTTTCAGTCGTCTGGGTGCGCGGCCTTCTTTGATTGGCCGGCGCGCTAGTGGCCCCCGCCGGAACATAGTTTCTGGGAAGGTAGAAGGTAAATGTGCTTCCCTGGCCGGGAGTGCTCATCACTCGTATTTCGCCGCCAAGCAGACGCGCAATTTCGCGGCTGATTGAGAGCCCCAGACCCGTGCCGCCGTATTTGCGGCTGGTCGTCCCATCCGCCTGTTGAAACGCTTCGAAAATGATTCGTTGTTTCTCGGTGGGAATGCCGATGCCGGTGTCTGTGACTGAAAATGCGATCACTTCGCCGCCGCGATTCAACGATTCCAGGTGATAGCTTTCGTCAGCCCGCGCCGGACTGACGGAGAGGACGACCTTTCCTTCTTCGGTAAACTTAAACGCATTGGAAAGAAGGTTCATGAGAATCTGCTGCAAGCGCTTGTCGTCCGTGCGAATTGTTTCAGCCATTTTTTCTGACCTGATGATTTCGAAGGCGAGGTTCTTGTCTTTCGCAAGTTGATGGAAACTGCGGCCGAGTTGTTCGGTAATATCTTCGACCGCAACCTCCGATACCTCGACACCCATCATTCCCGATTCAATCTTCGACAGATCAAGAATGTCGTTAATCAGAGTGAGCAAGTCAGAACCGGAGGAGTGAATCGTTTCGGCAAACTGCACCTGCTTGCCGCTGAGATTCTCGTCATTGTTTTCCGCTAACTGACGCGAAAGGATCAGCATGCTATTGAGCGGCGTGCGCAGCTCGTGGGACATGTTGGCGAGAAACTCAGACTTGTATTTCGACGTCAGGGCCAACTGCTCGGCCTTCTCCTCCATTTCCCAGCGCGCTTCCTCCACCTCGCGGTTCTTGGCTTCCACTTCCGCCTTCTGACGCGCCAGCAATTCAGCCTTTTCCTGCAACTCTTCGTTGGTTTGCTGCAACTCTTCCTGTTGGCTCTTCAGCAGCTCTTCCGACTCACGCAGCGATTCGGCCTGCTGCTCGAGTTGTTCGTTTGTTTTCTTTAATTCGTCCTGCTGGCTTTGCAGCTCGGCGGCGAGAGACTGCGATTGTTGCAGCAGATCTTCCGTCCTCGTATTGGCGGCAATCGTGTTGAGCACGATTCCGATGCTTTCGGTTAACTGATCGAGGAAGGTCAGATGCGTGTCGCTGAAAGTGCCGAAGGTTGAAAGCTCGATGACCGCTTTTACGTCGCCTTCAAACAGCACGGGCAATACGACGATGTTGTGTGGCGGCGCTTCGCCGAGTCCGGAAGAAACGTGTACATAGTTTGGCGGGACGTTGGTGACGAGGATTCGTTCTTTCTCGAGCGTACACTGGCCCACTAATCCTTCACCGGCCTTGAATTCATTAGCCAGGTTTTTACGTTTCTTGTAGGCGTAGCCGCCCAGCAGCTTCATGACGGGGTAACCATCTGAACTGCCATTGACGTAAAACGCGCCCTGCTGCGCATCGACGAGCGGTGCGAGCTCGGATAGGACCATCTGGGCCACGGTGGTCATATCGCGCTGGCCCTGCAGCATGCGGGTGAAACGCGCGAGGTTGGTTTTCAACCAATCCTGCTCCATGTTTTTCTGCGTCGTTTCCTTCAAATTGAGGATCATCTCGTTGATGTTGTCTTTCAACGCCGCTACTTCGCCCTGCGCCTCAACGGTGATGGAACGCGTGAGATCACCCTTGGTCACAGCGGTGGAAACTTCAGCGATGGCGCGTACCTGCGTGGTCAGGTTGGCCGCGAGGCCGTTTACGTTGTCGGTCAAATCTCTCCACGTGCCGGCGGCGCCCGGTACGTTTGCCTGTCCGCCGAGTGCCCCCTCGACGCCTACCTCACGGGCCACGGTAGTAACCTGGTCAGCAAAGGTTGCGAGAGTGTCGGTCATGTTGTTAATCGTGTCAGCCAACTCGGCAATCTCGCCCTTCGCTTCCACTGTCAACTTTCTTTCGAGGTCGCCATTGGCGACTGCGGTAACAACGCGAGCGATACCGCGAACCTGATCTGTCAGGTTACTGCCCATTGAGTTCACGTTGTCAGTCAGGTCCTTCCACGTGCCGGCCACGCCACGCACATCGGCCTGACCGCCTAGTTTGCCCTCAGTTCCTACCTCTCTCGCCACACGGGTAACTTCCGAAGCGAAAGAGTTGAGCTGGTCCACCATTGTGTTGATGGTGTTTTTGAGCTCGAGGATTTCGCCCTTCACGTCGACCGTGATCTTCTTGGAAAGGTCTCCATTGGCTACGGCGGTGGTGACTTCGGCGATGTTTCGCACCTGACCCGTCAGGTTGCTGGCCATCGAGTTAACGTTGTCAGTCAAATCCTTCCAGGTGCCGGCGACGCCGCGCACGTCGGCCTGACCGCCTAGTTTGCCCTCAGTTCCTACCTCTCTCGCGACACGCGTAACTTCCGAAGCGAAGGAGTTGAGCTGATCGACCATCGTGTTGATGGTGTTCTTGAGCTCGAGGATTTCGCCTTTAACGTCGACCGTGATCTTCTTGGAAAGATCGCCGTTGGCCACGGCGGTGGTCACGTCGGCGATGTTACGCACCTGGCCGGTAAGATTGCCGGCCATGAAATTCACGTTGTCGGTTAGGTCCTTCCAGGTTCCGGCCACGCCGATCACCTGCGCCTGACCGCCGAGCCGGCCTTCCGTACCTACTTCGCGAGCAACGCGCGTAACTTCGGAGGCAAACGAGCTCAGTTGGTCGACCATCGTGTTGATGGTGTTCTTGAGTTCGAGAATTTCGCCTTTAACGTCGACCGTAATTTTCTTGGAAAGATCGCCGTTAGCTACGGCGGTGGTGACTTCGGCGATGTTGCGTACCTGACCGGTTAGGTTTCCGGCCATCGAGTTCACACTGTCCGTCAGATCCTTCCACGTTCCGGCCACGCCGCGCACGTCGGCCTGACCGCCGAGTTCACCCTCGGTACCTACTTCGCGGGCCACGCGCGTAACTTCAGATGCAAAGCCGTTGAGCTGGTCGACCATCGTATTGATCGTGTTCTTGAGCTCGAGAATTTCGCCTTTGACGTCGACCGTGATTTTCTTGGAAAGGTCGCCGTTAGCTACGGCGGTGGTGACTTCGGCGATGTTGCGTACCTGCCCGGTAAGATTTCCGGCCATCAGGTTCACACTGTCGGTCAAGTCTTTCCACGTTCCGGCCACGCCCTTCACGTCGGCCTGGCCGCCGAGTTTTCCCTCAGAACCTACTTCGCGAGCCACGCGCGTAACTTCCGAAGCAAAACCATTGAGCTGGTCAACCATCGTGTTGATCGTATTTTTGAGTTCGAGAATTTCGCCTTTGACGTCGACGGTTATCTTCTTGGAAAGGTCGCCGTTGGCTACGGCGGTGGTTACTTCCGCGATGTTACGGACCTGGCCGGTAAGGTTTCCGGCCATGAAGTTTACGTTGTCCGTCAGGTCTTTCCAGGTACCGGCGACCCCGCGCACGTCAGCCTGACCACCGAGTTTTCCTTCGGTACCTACTTCGCGCGCAACACGCGTAACTTCCGAAGCGAAGGAATTGAGCTGGTCCACCATGGTATTGATCGTGTTCTTGAGCTCGAGAATTTCGCCTTTAACATCGACGGTGATCTTCTTGGAAAGATCGCCGTTGGCCACGGCGGTGGTTACTTCCGCGATGTTACGAACCTGGCCGGTAAGGTTGCCGGCCATGAAATTCACATTGTCGGTAAGGTCCTTCCAGGTGCCGGCAACTCCGATCACCTGGGCTTGCCCGCCAAGTTTTCCTTCGGTGCCTACCTCGCGGGCCACACGCGTGACTTCCGAAGCAAAGGAGTTGAGCTGGTCCACCATTGTGTTGATGGTGTTTTTGAGTTCAAGGATTTCGCCCTTAACGTCCACCGTGATTTTCTTGGAGAGGTCGCCGTTGGCTACAGCGGTGGTGACTTCAGCGATGTTGCGCACCTGGCTAGTCAGATTGCTGGCCATCGAATTGACGCTGTCAGTAAGATCCTTCCAGGTGCCGGCCACGCCTTTTACCTGCGCCTCGCCACCAAGTTTTCCTTCAGTGCCTACTTCGCGGGCGACGCGCGTAACTTCCGACGCAAACGAGCTCAACTGGTCCACCATGGAATTAACAATCTTCACCGTACGCAGAAACTCACCCTTGAGCGGTCGCTCATCCACCTGGAGCGCCATACGTTCAGACAGGTCGCCATTGGCCACCGCCCCGATTACGCGCGCCATTTCGCTGGTCGGCCGGGCCATGTCGTCGATGAGAAGATTTGTGGAATCAACCAGACGCAGCCAGGAGCCTGATGCCGCCGGCACTGCCGCGCGATGATTGATTTTTCCTTCCTTGCCCACCAGGCGGCTGACGCGTTCCATCTCTTTCGCAGTCTTGTCGCTCAGATCGATGATGTCGTTGAGCGTGTCAGCAATTTTCCCGGCTTCACCGGTCCATTCGCCGGGCAAGCGAACAGAGAAGTTGCCCTTCTTGAAAGCAACCAGGGCTTTCAGCAGAAGTTTGGTGTTCAGGGAATCTTTTGTCAGGGTTTGAGTTGGCATCGTTTCCTTCCCGAGTTGGTTGATCGAAAATCAGCGCAAAGGCCCGAACGTCAGAAGTGCTGAATCGAGGAGACGCAAAGAAAGCCAGCTGACGCGCGAGCGTTGCCTGGGGGTTAGCTACAGGAGCGGGCCAGGCTGAATGGGCAAGCACACCGACTTCTCAGCGGCCAAGTTCCTTCGCTGAACACAGTACGAAACTGTGCGGGCCAGGGAAAACTATGAAACTGTTCTGGGGGATGCAGAAGCAATTCGGTGCTGCTGCTGCCTATTATTCTATACTGAGCGCGAGCAGATATGTAAATCCTTTTCGCTGTGGCCGGCGCTTAGCCCCTGAGGTTCGCGATTAGTAGTCAGATCACAAAAAATCACTTGGCAACTGTACAGTTTCACAGTACATTACGGGGCCTCAAAAACGTTTCGCCCCCGACTCACGCAGATTTTGAAATTAACGACTGGCTCAAACTTCCGGAGGACACGAATGAAAAAAATTAGTGCATCGGTTTTACTTCTCGCGCTCGGCATCGCGTTGCTGGTTACGAGCGTTCCCACAAAAAATGTAGGCGCCAAGGATCATTCAGATGATCCGGGCAATAGCTCCGCACGGCGCAAGGACGGCAAAGTTGTAGCTCCTGATGGCGTCGTTTTTGAATCGTCCAGAGACTTCGTCGAGGCCGGCAGGAAATGCAACACACGCCACGTCGATGACGAGGAAATGGAAGAGATCGACAATCACGTTAAAAATTCTCGTGCAGCAGGCGGGCGCAGACCGGGCGACGGCGGTGGTGAAGGCGCGAGAGTCTATCCGAATGGCTCTATCAACGTTCCGGTTTACTTCCACGTTGTCTACAGGTCAGACGGTGTCGGTAATATCTCCGAGAGTTGGCTCGATAATCAGATTAATGTAATGAACGAGCATTACACCGGTCTGGACACTCCGGCGTATCGGACGGCAGCGGCAAACACTTCTTTCCGTTTCTTCAAGGCGGGTGTGACTCGTACGCAGAACAACACCTGGTACGCTGCCGGCCCCGGCTCGACCGCGGAAACGCAGATGAAGAATGCACTGCGCGTGGGAACGGCCGACGATCTGAATTTTTATACAAACAGCGGCGGCGGTTATCTTGGCTGGGCGACGTTCCCCTCCAGCTATAGTTCGCAACCAAAGAAGGACGGCGTGGTTTGTTACTGGGCTTCGCTTCCAGGCTCCAGTTACACGCCTTATAACGAAGGTGACACTGCCACTCACGAAGTCGGCCACTGGCTTGGTCTGTATCACACCTTCCAGGGTGGCTGCAGCGGCAGTGGCGACAGTGTTAGCGATACGCCAGCCGAGCGGTCGGCGACCTTTGGTTGTCCCAGCGGCAGCATTGACACTTGCACGAAGAGGACCACTCCCGGACTGGATCCTTACGAAAACTTCATGGACTATACCGACGATGCCTGCATGTACAAGTTTACAGCTGGACAAGCAGATCGCCAGGACACCATGTGGTCAACCTATCGCGCCGGGAAATAACTCTCAGCGCGCTTGAGAATAGAAAGGAGTGCTTCCTCGGAGGCACTCCTTCTTTCTTTGCGAGGAAAAACAAATGCGTAAGTTATTCGGCGCTTTATTCGTCGCTATTATTGCAGTAACAATCCTCTCTGCCGCTGTCAGTGCCGACTCTTTCCATCAGGGACGAGCCCGGTTGATGGTGCCTGCTCAACTAAAGTGTAATCGGGATGACGTAACCTTGTATGACGGTCGCGTATTCGTCTACCGACGTCGAAAGGGAAGCACCTTCCTGCGCGTGCGCACAAACTTCAGTACCACGGAAGACGTGACCATTCGTCACCCGGGTACCACTGACCCATCGACGTTCTACTTGATAAATGGCTCTGCGTTTACCGGGAGCGACTGGAAACGCATTGAAAAGAGAGCTTACGTCCTGAGGCCAGGGATGCGCGCCGATGTTTGGGTGTGCCGGGGAAAGCCCACGATCCAGCCGGTGGTTGACTGGCATCCTGACGATACGGGCGCAAACCCACGAAGCCGCTAGTGAAATAGTGGCACCCGCATCCTGCGCGTGTTCGCGGGCGGGACGCCCGTGTCACAAATAACGAAGAAAGCCACTTGGAATTCTTTTTGACGAGGTTCCCGGTGGCCTAGTTCTAAGACGACCCGATCTGCTTCGAACCTAACCGAGAATGCCACCCACCTTGTTGGCCATGTCGCCCAGCGTCCCTCCGAGTCCACCGCCTTCGCCGGTCATCGCGCCTTCGATCTGACTTGCAATCGGAGCCGGCACCCGAGCCTTTACAAATTCAACCACGGTGTTCACTGCGGAGCGGGCCTGATCTTCCGATATTCCCGCTTTCGCTGATACTTGCTCAATGAGTTCTTCCATTATTCCCTCCTGGTTTGTAGCCCTGCTTAAATTGATTTTATGACCGCTATTTTATCCAGATCGTTTTGATGTTTACGAATTCGCGAATTCCAAATTCGCCGAGCTCGCGACCGTACCCGGACGCCTTGATGCCACCGAAGGGGAGGCGCGGGTCAGAAGCGACCATGCCATTGATAAATACGCAGCCCGCGTCGAGCTCAGCAATAAATCGATCACGCTCTTGATCGTCGCCGGTCCAGGCCGCGGCGCCGAGTCCAAAAGTTGTGTTATTGGCGAGCTGAATTGCTTCGTCGATCGAATTCACGCGGAAGAGAAGCGCTACCGGACCAAAAATTTCTTCGCAAGATGCAGGCGAGCCGGCAGGGATGTTTACCATCACCGTCGGTTCAAAGAAATTACCTGGCCTATCAATTTTCCTGCCACCAGTCAAAATAACTGCGCCGGCTGCTACCGACGTCTTTACCTGCTCGTCGACATCTTTAAGGATTTGCTCCGTTGCCAGCGGACCAATCTCGGTAGACTCCTTCAACGGATCGCCGACCTTGAGCGCCTTCATGGCATCAACAAATTGTCGCTCAAACTCGTCGTAGATTTCCGCGACGACGATGAAACGCTTGGCTGCGATGCACGACTGGCCGTTGTTGACGGTGCGCGCTTTGACGCCGGTGCTCAGAGCTTCGGCGAGATCTGCTGACGGCATGACAATGAAAGGATCGCTCCCGCCCAATTCGAGCACCGTTTTCTTAATCTGCTTGCCGGCAATGCTCGCCACACTTCTTCCTGCCGGTTCACTACCGGTCAGCGTTGCGGCTACAACTCGCGCGTCTTCGAGCACTCGCTGGACCGCTTCGGAACCAATCAGCAATGTTTGAAAGGCGCCTGCCGGAAATCCCGCCCGCAGGAAGATGTCTTCAATCGCCAGAGCACACTGCGGTACGTTTGAAGAATGTTTCAGCAGGCATACATTGCCGGCCATCAGTGCCGGCGCGGCGAAACGAAAGACCTGCCAGAAGGGGAAGTTCCAGGGCATCACGGCCAGCACTGGTCCAAGCGGCTGAAAACTCACGAAGCTTTTGCTTGCGTTTGTCTCAACGATTTGATCAGCGAGATGCTGTGCGGCAGTTTCGGCATAGTAGCGGCAAACCAACGCACACTTCTCAACTTCACCAACAGCGCCTGTGATCGGTTTACCCATTTCGGTAGTCATCAACCGGGCAAACTCATTCTTTTCCGTCTCGAGAATCTCGGCGGCCCGCATCAGCCAACCGGCACGGTCGGCGAATGATGTTAGCCGATAGGCTGCGAACGTGTCGGTAGCCCGCTGTAACTTCTCATCTACCTGCGATTCGCTGAACGGCTCAAAGGATTTGAACGTTTCTCCGGTAGCGGGATTGACTGAAGCGATAGGCATTATGACCTCTCGTTGAACTGAACCGTTTTGGGCATTGAAGAGTTATGGAAGAATTATAAGCGAGCGCCCGTGGATGGAGTAGGCGGGGGTCTCAGGATTTCGTGGAGCACTGGGCGGCTTCGCGCGGATCCAGCTCATGTACTGCCGCGGCACGGCCGCCTTCCGTGCGGAAAGGCTTTGCCTTTCCGTCAGCCAATATGGAGTGAGGCTGCGCCTCACAATCTATGCCGCTATTCGATCTATGTCCATGCACAGTGGTTCATCTTCAAGTGGTTTCCCCTGCCAGCAACGTACACTAGACCAGCGATAATCCTCAGCGCATTCTACTAAACCGGCGCGAACTGGATTCTGATGGATATAATTGCCTTTCTCAATTAGTCCATTCTCTGTTGTCACCAATTTCAGATTTGGATGATGATCCCAAAGCGAGTACTTGTGTTGACGTGTGCCTTTCGCATGACTCAGCTTTTGCAAAGATGACTCGAAACCACTGTCTTTAAAAAAACGATTATTCGCCGACCGGCGATTCCATTAACATAACGCAACACCTCTGATGGTTTTCGCTTTGAGCCGATTAATGCGTGAATATGGTCTGACATTATCACGTAAGCGAAAAGTAATAGTTTTGCTGAAGTACGGGCTTCATCTAAAGCGCCGCACATTAGTTTCTTGAGTTTCTCTGTCTGAAAGACTTGAAGGGATCATTCGCGACAGAGGTGAGATAGTAAACTGGCGAGTCTTTTGAAATGCGGAACATGAGGCGCAGCCTCCATTTTGAACGAGTTACTCGGAAAGGCTAAGCCTTTCCGCACGGAAGGCGGCAAAGCCGCGAACAGGTTCGCCGTTGACAATCCTTACCGTCAACCGATGAAGTGAGAGTGGCTGCAATCAAATCTTGAAACAATTCTTGTATCTCTTCTGAGCCATGGCTACGAACAAGCGTCTGGATAAATTTGCAATCGCCGCCGCGCTGCTGGAAATCGCCGCGCTGCTGGAGTTGAAGGGCGGCAAAGATCGCTACAAAGCGCGTGCCTATCAGACCGGCGCTCGAGTTGTAGGCGGAATGTCCGAAGACATTGGGGAAGCGGTGCTCGGGAGTCGGCTGACCTCAATGCGCGGAATTGGCGATGCCCTTGCGTCGCAGATTGAGCAGCTATACCTGACCGGCGAGTCGTCCGTCCTGAGTGCACTAAAGCAGCAGTTTTCTCCCGGGATCCTCCAACTTTCAGGCCTTCCAGGACTTTCCGTCAGCAAGATCGCCGCACTACATGAAGCACTCGGCATCACTTCAATTGCCCAACTAAAGGCTGCAGCAGAAGCGGGCGAGATCAGGAATCTCAAAGGGTTTGGAGCAAAAACAGAGGCGAAACTCCTGGAGACAATTAATGGTCACAGACAGCGTGACAAGAAATTGGACCGTCTCCATTTACATCGCGCCCTTCAGGCAGCGGAACAAATTGGCGCCTATCTGGAGACAACGCGCGACACAGCGAAGGTTAGTTTTGCCGGATCGCTTCGACGCTGGAAAGAAACGGTGGGAACGATTCGCATCGTCGTGAAGTCAAAACGTCCCGCTTCAGTGGTTGAACATTTCCTCCGCTTTCCGTTGATCGTTGAGGTAATCGAGAAGATGGGAGAGGGGTGCACTGTGCGTCTCGCAGACGGCGCGCGGGTTTCGCTTGTTGCCGCGACTCCCGACGAGTTTGGTCTCGCGTTGTTGGCTGAAACGGGATCGAAAGCCCACGTCAATAAGTTACATCAGCTGGCGAGTGAGGCTGGGGCTCCCAGAAGTCAGAGCAAGCCCACCAAAACTGCAGCGGCAAAATCGAGAACATCCAGCGAGGTGTTGTCAGAAGATGAAGTGATTTACCGTCAGCTGGGTATGCAGTATGTACCGGCGGAGTTGCGCGAAGACCAGGGGGAAGTGGAAGCAGCTTTGTTGGGCAAGCTGCCAAGAGATCTGATCACGCTGGATGATATTCAAGGCATGGTCCACTGTCATACCACCTATTCCGACGGCAAGAATTCGGTTGAGGAGATGGCGCGCGCAGCGGAAGCAATGGGCATGAAGTATATGACCGTCACCGACCACTCGCCCACAGCTTCATACGCGGGAGGCGTTACTGTTGATCGTTTGCAGCGTCAATGGGCAGAGATTGACGAGGTGCAGGAAAAGGTAAAAGTGAAAATTCTGCGCGGCACCGAATCTGACATCATAGCCAGCGGCCAGCTCGACTATCCCGACAAGATACTTGAACAGTTTGATGTGATCGTCGCCAGCATCCACGCCCGTTACAAGATGGACTCGGCGAAGATGACAAAGCGAATCGTAACCGCGATGCGGCAGCCGGTGTTCAAAATTTGGGGACACGCGTTGGGGCGTTTGATTCAGCGGCGTCCGCCGTTTGACTGCGACATCGAACAGATACTTGATGCGATTGCCGAATCGCGCGCGGCCATTGAAGTGAATGGCGATCCGCATCGACTGGATATGGAGCCACGCTGGATACGTGAGGCGCGCAAGCGAAAGATCAAGTTTGTGATTTCAGTTGATGCACACTCGACAGGCGCGATGAATAATCTGAAGTATGGAGTTGGCATTGCGCGCCGCGGATGGCTTCGGAAGGCGGAGGTTTTGAATGCGCTCGGAGTTAAGCCATTCGCTAATGCGGTGCGGCCAGTGCAGTAGCCGGACTCAAATTAGCCGGGTTCAAATAAAGAGAGCGGGGGCAGGCCCGCCTTCCCAACCTTAGAGATTGTGCTGCATTTCATAATCCGATCTCGAACAGAAACTCACGATCAATAAGCCCCCTCAAAGCAGCTGGCGGTTGGGAAGGTGGGCTTGCCCCCGCTCCTTTTTCGTGCCCATTACTGCCATGGCAGCTTGGCCGCGGCCGCGAATTCCTGATTGAGTTTCAACAGCCGATCTTCCAACGCTTTCTTTGACCTGTCGGCCCGAATTGTCGGACTGATAAAACCAACTCGCTCGGCCCAATGAGGCCACGTCTCTAAAACTTTCGCGTGGGCGCCGCCGGCGGTGTGAATCTGCGCCGCACTAACCAGGAGCGTTTTCTCCAGCTCACGCGCCACGTCTCCCAACTTTTCTTTCGTTGTCAGCGGCGGGAGTTCGCTAGTGATTACCGAACCACGCTTATCGATTAATTGCAGGAGTCTACGCGCTGAGTCAGACAGATTCTTCACTTGCCATGATTCGCGCGCCATGCCAATAGAAATTAACTCGGGCCAAAGCTTGCGATGTACGAAAGTCACTTTACCCGCCACCAACTTAGTAATGAGAACGTCTTTGTGATCCTCAAGCCTTTCGTTAACGGCAAATATAATTTGCGCCATCGGATGCGACCACCAGGAACTCTTCAACGGCTCACCGGTAATCAGCGCAACCACGCTGGGCAGCTTCGGATCTGATTCGAGCAGGAAATCGAACCTCTTCAACTGCTGAAAGATGCGCTGGAAGTGCGTTGCCGTATCTGTTTCCACAAAATTGATACTACTCTAGAATGAGCTCCTGAATCGCGATACATCGTAAAAACAATTAGCAGTGCGGAGCGGCGGACAGGAAAAAATGGGTTGTTTATTTTGTGGGATCGTGAGGGGTGAGTTGAGTGCAACAGTCGTCTATGAAGATGATCTCTGCCTCGCGTTTCTGGACCATCGTCCGTTGTTCCACGGTCATTGTCTGCTGGTTCCGCGAACTCATTTCGAAACTCTTAGCGACTTACCGGCTGAACTGGTGCCGCCTCTATTTCAGAAGGTTCAGTTACTCGCGCGCGCTGTCGAAACGGCAATGTCAGCGGAAGGTTCATTCGTGGCTATGAACAATCGAGTTAGCCAAAGCGTTCCCCACCTGCATGTGCACATTGTTCCGCGAAAAAAGGGAGACGGACTGAAAGGCTTTTTCTGGCCGCGCACTAAATACGCAAACGAAGCGGAGATGCTTGCGGTGGAGCAATCAATTCGCGCGGCAATTGCCGAAACTCAAGAAAGCTTTCCATAAAAACTGAAGGAGACCCCCAATGATTTTGAAGCGCATCGTTTTGCCGTTGTTCGCTCTTGTTATTTTCGCGGGCAGCGGTTTACCTCAAACCAGGACGTCGTTGTCTGACATGGCCTGGCTTAGCGGGTGTTGGCAGGGTCGCGATGGGAATGCCGTTCTCGAGGAAATCTGGTCAAAGCCATCAGGCGGGTCGATGTTGGGATTGGGCCGCGCGGTCCGTGGAAATCGCACTGTTTCCTTTGAGTTTATGCAGTTTCGGGAAGAAAACGGGACTCTGGTTTTTCTACCGCAGCCTGGCGGTGGCGCACGAGTCTCGTTTCCACTCAAAGACGCGTTCGGCGGCAAAGCAACGTTTGAGAATTTGAAGCACGATTTTCCGCAGCGTGTGATTTACCAGCGCAAAGGCAAGGCGCTCATGTGGGCGAGTATCGAAGGGATGCAGAATGGCAAAGCCGAACGCCAGGAATTTGTGATGCACAAAGTGCGTTGCAACTAATTCAGTTTTTCTCTGTGCGTCCTTTCTGTCTCTGTGTCTCAGTGGTGAAAGAGTCGATCGTAAAGATTCACCACAGAGAGACAGAGACGACTGAGGATGCACAGAGGGTTGAACAAGGGCTACGCGCAGAGAGTTGAACAAGTGCTATAGGGCAAGAATAATTCATCGGTAGGTTCGGTTTCTTCTCGATAGATGCGGTAACACAAAGTGCTTCCCAAAGAAAAACTCACCAGCAAAAAATAAAACACACAAAAGTTTGACCTAAAAAAATGATTCGCGTATAAACCTCCCTGTCACGAGGGTCACGGCCTTCGAGACCGACAAAGGGATCGGCAACCGATGTGGTGACACACGGGAGAGGGAATTAGCAGGCGGCTGTTGGTTCTATTGACGCCCTGAGTTGAAGCCGAAAGGCTTTGCTAGAGAAGGCTGCAAGGTCTTCTTGAGCTACTCGGATCAAAACGAGTAGCGCCCCTTTGGACAGGACCCGCCGAGGGGGGCGAACAGTTCGACGAAAGTTGAACTAACGTTGCCGGGTCGTAACCGGAGGTGGAGGAAAAGCCACCGAAACAACAACCTAACGGCACCGCATTCGAAAGGATGCGAGGATTGCGAAAGCAGTTCGCGTGCTGACCGAGGTTCAAACTTAACCGCAAGTGAACTTCGGGATATAAATCCGGCAGC
>Ga0190272_10000155_pt1 | contig 42516 bp, 35 predicted proteins | sample Popmic504T_FD_133746 | JGI IMG/M metagenome (GOLD analysis project Ga0190272, IMG submission 133746) | Populus adjacent soil microbial communities from riparian zone of Shoshone River, Wyoming, USA - 504 T | ecosystem: Environmental > Terrestrial > Soil > Riparian zone | place: USA: Wyoming...
AGCTAGTCCGACTTAGTCTCGCGCGAACCCACGGACCGAAAGTTCGCGCCAGCTCATCTAAGGTGACATCTCCATCCGCGCGCATGAGCAACTTGCGGCGGAGACGCTCGCTGGCTTATTAGGCTGCGAGAGCTAACTCGTTAGAGTTGGCAATTGTTTTTTCCCTGGGCTTATTAACGAGCTGCCTAGAGATGCTCGGCATGACATCCGTCGGTCGCCAGAAACCCCTGTCGAAGCCTGTCGCCCCCGTTTGCATGAAGATTATAGGTGATGGGTGCGAATATGTCAGGTTAAGGCTTTAGGACCTTCGAAGAGAGAGTGGATCTGTGACGACTAACTTTGGTTCAACGCCAGAAGCTCTGAAAGGCAAAGGTGCTAAATAAGAGAGTCTATTCACGTCTTCATAGAAAAGCTCACTCAACCGCCAGCTCAGGCACGTGTTCATCTTCATACTTCTCGATTAAGACCCCTACGATTGTCCATGAGTGATGCGAGTGGGTGCGATTCGTTCTCGCCAACTTCATCGGTCAGCGAATCGAGCAGAGATACGGTTTGTCGGTACTCTTCTTCGGAATGGGGCACGTAGATCTTGTGCGCTAGCGACGACCATGCATCTGCGGTCTTGCTGACATCAGTTTTGCATAATCATTCCTTCCAACGTTGCTCGTCATACTCGGTGGTGAGTGAGCACGGCACGAAGTTAAATCTTTTATAGTGGATTGCCGCGATTAAACGAATATTGTTGCCGCCGATGTTAAAGACCGTTAGTTTGCCGACCCGATCGACCTAGGCAAATGTCTCTCGTAATTCTGCGAAGTTTGAGAAATCGAGCCGCTTTGCTAAACGATACCGATGGCCGAGCGAAAGTCTCGCCTGCGAGTGCTTTTCGGCAAATTCATTCAGTTTTTTTCCTGCTGATAATGTGCAACGGTTGAACCTCGCTAGTATGAGGCGATCGCGCTCATGCGGTTCGTTGCCCGTGTCTGACTAAGTTATAATTGCGTTAGCGCCAATGGTCGCGAAATCCAAGACTGTGGGAATCCACGTTGCCTCACATTCCGGCCGTGAAGCAAGCTAGTTGTAGAGAGGTCTAAATTCCAATGGCTGCAAAAATCCCTGGCTCAAAGTTGAAATCATATTCACCGATGGCAATCGTGAATGCCCCACCGGCTCAACGCGGGCATCTTTTGCGCAGGTTCTGGCTGCCTGCGGTATTGCTCCTGGCGCTCGCAGCCGGCGGTTTGACCGGCATCGTCGCTGCTTATCAACTCAACTACTCCCGCGCGGCGAACGAAGTCGCAGCACTGGCTACCTACCGGCCAAGCGTAGTAACACGCGTTTATGCAGACGACGGTGAGACAGTGATTGGCGAGTTTGCGTTAGAGAAGCGAATCCCGCTCAAGTATGACGAGATTCCGCCACTCATGAAAAATGCGATCCTCGCCGTCGAAGACGCGAGGTTCTACGATCACGTAGGTATCGATCCTGTCCGCATCATCGGCGCCGCCTGGAAAAACCTTACGACGGACAAAGTAGAAGGTGGATCAACGCTGACCCAGCAGCTCGCCAAAAACTTATTTCTTTCAAAAGAACAGACGCTCAAGCGAAAGATGAACGAGTGGGCCCTCGCCCTCCAAATCGAACGCTACTACACCAAGAACCAGATCATGGAGCTTTACGCTAACCATATCTTTCTTGGTGCAAACGCATATGGTGTGGAAGCTGGTTCTGAAACCTACTTTGGAAAACAAGCAAAAGATATGACGATAGGCGAGGCAGCGCTCCTCGCAGGCGTTCCCAAAGCGCCAAGCGAATACAACCCGACCACGAATCCGACGAAGGCCAAGGAGCGTCGCGATCTGGTCCTCGATCTAATGGCCCGACATGGCTTCGCTACGCAGGCTGAGGTAGATGCAGCCAAATCGAAACCAATCCAGCTCGCAGATACCGCCTATTCTCAGGCGCAACCAAAATCCAGTGCATTCGACTATCCAGTGGAAGTAATCAGGCAGGAGCTGGAGGACAAATACACGACGCGGGTGGCCCAGGGCGGCCTCGCCGTTTACACGACCATCAACGTCGATGCCCAGAAAAAAGCATATGACGTTGTGCGCGCCGGTTTGCGTCGTTATGACAAATCGCGCGGCTGGCGCTCGAGCTATAAGTTGATCCCCGCGGCAACCGGACAACCAACCGCCCAGGAGATTAATAACTACAAGGATCCTGACTGGACCGGAAACGACTACACCGAAGGCCGCTATCTTTCGGGGCTGATCACCAAGGTGGACCATGCCAAGAACGAAGCCTCTGTTAAGTTCGGTAGTTTTACAGCCACAGTTGGCCCAGCAGACATGGGCTGGTCAGGACGCCAACCAAAGGGTGAATTGAAACCAGGATATCTAAGCGAGTTTCACATCAAGGAAGTTGACAAAAAGAGCCGACGTCTCAAGGTGGAGCTATCGCAAATTCCGGCAGTCGCCGGAGCCATGATGACGCTCAACGCCAAAACCGGCGAGATCGTAACGATGATTGGCGGTTTCGATTTCTATACGGCAAGCAAATTTAACAACGTCACGCAGGCATATCGCCAAACTGGTTCGTGCTTCAAGCCATTTGTATATACAGCTGCAGTCGAATGGGGCATGACACCGGACACGACCGTCAGCGGCGCTCCGATCAGCATCGGAGGCTGGAATCCGCACAACTATGACGGCTCGCTGGGCAATGGTGACCTGCCGCTCAAGACAGCGCTCGCAAAGTCGATGAACGTTCCCGCTGTTCACTTGTTGCAAACCGTGGGCATTCAAACCGGATCGCAGATGGTCCGTCGTTTCGGTATCAAGGTGCCGATGGCGCCTTACCTATCCTCCGCGCTGGGCGCAACCGAAGTGCCGCTGGATCAAATGGTCTCGGCGTATTCCGCTTTTCCCAACAAGGGCATTCGCGTGGAACCACATCTGGTGCGGCGAGTGCTGGATCGTGATGGGGCCGTGCTCCAGGAGTGGGAGAAAACCACTTACAAGGTGATGAATGAATACGTTGCCCTGACGATGGTGCAGATGATGCGAGGCGTGGTTGAAGGCGGAACCGCCACGGGCGCACGTGCGCTGGGGGTTCAAGTAGCCGGCAAGACCGGCACGGTCAATGATCACACTGACGTGTGGTTCATCGGTTTTACGCCCAGCTACGTGACGGGAGTTTGGATGGGTTATCCGGGCAAGAAAAAAGACCTCGGCAGCGGCATGACCGGCGGTGTCGGGGCACTTCCTTTCTTCGTCGATTTCATGAAGGACTTTCTCAAGGACAAACCGAAAGAGACCTTCGATAAGGCGCCTACGATGCCGGAGGATATGAAGGAGCTGTTCCGGCAGCGACAACGTGAACTCATGGCCGAACGCGCCCAGTTTAGAAGCGACGAAGAGGAAACCGACGAGGAAGCAGCGACTACCGACACCAACGAGCAACCAAAGTTGGAGCAGATGACGCTGCCGCCGCCTCCAAAGGTGGACGACGGGCCAGCCAATCCGCAACCAAAAGTGGAGACTGTAACGCCGCGGATCGACCCTCCTCCGCCACCTCCGGCCTCTCGGCCACGCGAGGTCGATCCAGCGAAAAAGAAGGGCAAGAAAGGCGACGACGAACCGTAAAGTAGGACAGGCATTCCTGCCTGTCCTGCAGTAGTTTCCAATAGATTGTCAGAAGAAGGCCGGACAGTTGGATGCTAAAGTTCCGGCATGCCTTCCCCAAGTCGGGACAGGCAAGAATGCCTGTCCTACCCTAAGATTCTTTCTAACGAATACGGCAGCATCTTGCGCCACCAGGGCCAGTCGTGGTCCACATCAGCGCCCCACAGATCAAGTTTGTGAGGGATGCCTTTCGACGTCAGGATGTCAGACAAGGCCTGGCTGCGCTCAGGTGCTTCGTAGTTACCCTGACCCGAAAGAATGTGGATAGAGTCTGCCTGCTTCAGCATCGGCAGGTAGTGATCGTCATTCAAATTCGAAAGGTAGTCCGCAGGATTATTGAAGTAGACATTGTCGTCATAATAATCCTTCAGATACGATCGCACATCGTAGCTTCCGCTCATCGCAATCACGCCGCGAAACAGATCCGGATGTTTGAAATATGCGTTAGCGGCGAGAAATGCTCCCAAGCTCGCCCCCGTCGTCAGCGGACGCGCGTCCTCGCCGGCTTCATTGCGAATTAGCGGCAACACTTCCTCGATGATGTAACGATCAAATCGCGTCAGTAGCTCGGCTTTGAGGTTTGGCGGCATCTTCTCGTTTAGCAAGCTGTAACGATTGACGCTATTGATTGAGTAGGCGCGCACCCGGCCAGCCTCAATCAACGGCTTAATCGCGTCGACCAGATGAAAACGTTCATATTCGAGATAATCAGCGGCCGCGGTGGGAAACATCAACAGCGTTTGGCCCGCGTGTCCGTAGGCCACCAGAGGCATCTCACTCTGTAAATTTTGACTAAACCAGGATGTTGTTCGGCGTTCCATGGATACCTTTCATCGACGATCGCGCAAGGCAGTAGCCTGACCGTAATGCGGGCTTTCTCCGCGCACTAATATCGAAACTGTGATTATGCTGATTGGCGTGCGAAATATTCTCGCAGTTTGTTTAAGAGCGCAAGCTGAGGAAGTGTGGCGAGGGACGCCGGCAAAAAGCGGCACGCCAGAGCGGCGTGCCCCACCGCGGCGCTCTCATTGCCGTTGCCTTGACGCTCTTTCGCGCCTCTGTTATAAAAACCGTTCGCGCCCCGCGCATAGTTTTTAGCTATTTCGGGCTATGTAGGGGCGCTTATTCCGCAGTAGCTCAATGGCAGAGCATTCGGCTGTTAACCGAAGGGTTGTAGGTTCGAGTCCTACCTGCGGAGCCAAATTGGACGAAGGTCGCCGGAACTAGCTCCGGCGGCCTTTTCTCTTTGCCAGGCAGTATTGGTAACAGCAAGCAGATCAAACGGTTGGCGGAATGTAGCAGTGAGAGCCTGATCCTTCCACGTCGAGTTCGAACACACAAAATCGAGCAATCGCCGCTTTTCGGTTGGATTCTGTTTTTCAAACAGGAAATAGGCCTTTTTCGAGAGTTCTAGTAAACGAACGCCATCATGAAAATAGTTATAATTTGAGTCTTGGTGTTCGGCTATTTGATCGGTCAGGCGCTTCTGAGCTTGCTTCCATTCTTGCGCCCTGCGTTCAAAAAACGCGGGCTCAATAAAACCATCAAGCCGATCTTCGTAAAGCTTATCAAGACGATTCTGAATCTTGCTGCGCTCCGCTTGCGGTTGTGTGATCGCCTCGTCCCTGAATCGCTTCTCGGCTGCGTGGCTTTGATGTAACGCTTCCGTTACCCAGTCCATGACTTCATCATCGAAGACAAGGCGTTTGAGTAAATCAGCGAAGCACTTTTCCAGAACTTCCTCGCGGGCGTAGGGTTCCTGACATTTCCCCTTGTTGCCGGTGCAGTGATAGTAAACGTACTTGCCCTTTTTCTTCTCGGCTACGAGCGCACAACCGCAATGGCCGCAACTCACCAGGCCTGAGAATGCAAACTCATGCTTCGCCACTTTCTGTTTTGTAGTGAAACGCCCGTCGAGGATTTCCTGTACGCGATCAAAGAGTTCTGTTGAGATCATCGGCTGATGACTGCCACGATATGTCTTGCCATTCCAATCGAAGTCGCCCGTATAAACGCGCTTTCGCAAAAGCTTGTGTATGTTTGATTTCGATATCGGCTTCTTCGCACCGCGCGACACTAGGCCAGTCTGCCGAGCTCTGTCAGTAACTTCGATGATTGAACACTCCCCGGTCGCGTACCACTGAAAGATTTGGGTGATGATGGGAGCAATATCGGGATCGGCCTCAATGATCCTCTTGCCGTTAGGCCCCATGACGTTGCGATACCCCAGCGGCGCGAACGAGGGATAGATTGATTGCTCAGCCTTCTCCAGCATTCCTTTCCTGGTCTCTTCGGAAAGGTTGTCGATGTAGTTCTTGGCCATTAACACCTTGATGCCGTGCATGAACTTCTCTGACGATCGAGAGTCTTTGGAAAGGACAACGCTTTCTTTGACGAAGTGAATCTCCAAGTCCAATTCGTCCATCGTTACGTAGTCTTTGAGATTGCGATAGAGACGATCTGTTTTCTCAACGAGCAGCACACGAACAGACGAAGACCGTTTGAGAAATTTAATCATTTCATCAAACCCTGTTCGGCCCGGTCTCTTGGCGGTCTCCACGTCAACGAACTCGCGCACAACACGGACACCTTCGGCCTTGGCGTATTGATCCAAGAGCTTCCATTGCGCCGGAATAGAAAACCCTTCTTTCTCCTGTTCCTTTGAAGAGACGCGGCCATACTTAACAGCGTCTTTGGTCTGTATGCTCCTGTCTTCGGTTTGAGATCGCAACTTCATTTCTATGACTCCCGTCGGCGACTTGCCCTGCGATGCGGCAGGATTATACATCAGCGGATAAACTGTGAGTCGTGATCTTTTGCCGTCGCATCAACACAAATGGAAACATGCCTGGGAGGGTCAGGGGTAGGGATCATGAGAGGTGAATTAAGCAGACATTGCATAGTAGGAGTCGTCAGCTTCGCGAGCCGTCCGTCCTTTCTCGCGAGCTTCCCACTCAAGCAGAAGTCTGAAGAACCCGGTGACGTTCTCGGCTATCTCTCGCGCATCTTCGTCCGAAAGATTACAACCGGCACGCGCCTGCCACGTCTCTTTCGTACGAGCAATCAGTTGAGGCGCGGCCTGGTTCACACACAGGCCAATATCAAGCGGCGTGCCTTAAGGAATTCCGGCTTAGGTATTGATTAGATGATTGACTCGAATGCCAGCCCTGAAATTAGGACATTAACCGGAAATCAAGGGTAAGTAGTGAATTTGGGAGTAGCCTTCGATGTTATTGCAGACCCAGGCCTGTTGTGAAACCCAACGCGGTATGTATTTCGCAACAGGGTAAGTTGGCAATCAACGGCGTTGCGATGCTGGCGGGATTCTGTTCGCAGTCGGCGCTACTTCCTTCTGGAGAGTAGGTCGGCGGCAATGATCTCCGAACTCTGATCGGCATCAGCAGTTATCTTCTTCCACGTTGCCGCCGTGATTGGCTCTCGCCCAAACAACACCCGGAATCCGTGGCCGACAAGGTATCGGACGCGCGCGATCTCCTCATAAATCAGTCGCTGATTCTTGGTCATGCCTTCGCCTGCGTTTGCTTTCGCAAGCACCAAATTCCGGCACCAATTGTTCGGCGTCTCTTCGCCTGCGGCAATCGCCGCGCTCTCAGCTCGCGCGTATTCCTCATTCGTAAGGCGAAAGGCAATGGTTTTGATTTTCTTTGCGTTCTTCGATTCACTCATTCTCAATACTCCCGCTGATCAAATGGCTCCGAGATTGGTGTCTACAATGTTAACGCGGCTGTTCACAATGTTAACGGCGGCGTTTACAAAGTTAACGAGCAGCTTCTAAATTCACTATCGACTCGTGTTAACAAAACGCATGCCACGTTTACGAACGTAAACGCCGCAGCCCCGAATGCAGGGGGTGACGTGTCAAAAACATCTCAGGTGCGTAGCGCCTACTCTGGCGATCATTCAACCGCATCAGGGGTGCGCTACTGCTGCGATCTCGATATGTGATGGGAGTCTATGGACCGTCGGACGCCGCGAGGACGAAGCTCTTACGGTTTGAAAGTGTGAGTTCCCCTCGTAGCGATAAAAGGAAACGACTGGGTGCCCACTCCGCACACCGAAGGGCGAAACGGAGTGGAGCACTCGGAGCGCAGCGCAGAGTTGTGCGGATAGGCTGTCGTGAAAAATGGCGCGCGGAGGAGAAGGAAAGAAATCCGAGGTCATAACTACAATAAAATTCTTCAGTCGCTCGACCAAATCTCTCAGGCGTAAGACATCGCTTACGCTCGAAGACCTTTCTTCCTAGCATTTGCTGCATGATAACTCATATCGGCGTATTATGATGTCGCTGCAAGATCTGGGCATCATCCAAGTAAACTCATCGAACGGAGGATCCTAATATGCCAGGCGACTTCACCTTCAGAAACTTAACCCACGAAGTGCGAGAATGCATGCTAAGGCAAATCGATCAGGACATAGCAGACGGCGTGCTGGTTCTCAGCAAGAGATTCACCGAAGCTGGAAGCCTCGGATATCCACCGCTGCTTCGGAGCGCGGTGATTGATTCTAACGAAGCGTGGCTGGCGGAACGCTTAATGGGTTCATTCGTCGCAATGGAACTGAGTGCAGGAAAACTGAAGAAGGTCGCAAGCAACGCGCATGTACTCTTTGCGCAATGCGAGTTCAATCGGTTTTATTGCCGTGGCCTCTGCTTCTATGCTATTGGCACTCCCACTAACGGCATCAGGATTTATCGAGCTAGGCAATCCAGCAAACCTCGGCCTCAATCGGAAGCCAAGATTGGCAGAATGCTCAACCCCAATGTCGTCCTGAAGGATCTGCAAGACCACCTAGCCACCGATGTTGAATTTGGATTGCCCGAGATCAACAGCGGCTTAAGCCTTGAATTGGTGCCGAATGCAAACGCCGTATAGTAGCCTGCCGATTCCGTGGCAGCATCCTCTATTTACTCGTCGGATGGTACAGGCTAGCTGCGATGTCGTTTTCGATTTCGACTGGCTAGCGGTCATTGGGCACAATCAGCCTAAGTTCCCGGGTTTGCATGACCTCTCGCTCGCGGTAGCAGAGTTTGCCAAAACATGTGGCGGTCCCCTCTGTTGTTACTTAGCGACAAAGCTGATGTGGCCTTCGACGAATTGATTACGGATTCGGCATATGTCGCAGTTGTAAACATCAAAGATTTCCTCGCTTGCACTACCGAGCATGATCGGTCTGCTCTCTTTTTCCTAAGCGCAATTAGCAGACATGGAAGCATCTCGGCAGCTTCTGCCGGGTTAGCAACGCCAATCCGCATTCAACAACTCTTGAAAGCTCTCGAAGTCGGCCTTGATGGCAAAGGCGATGCCTTAATTGAGATGGTGAATAAGGGCGGTTCCAAGCTCACGCTTGCGCTTCTGGACGCCGCTGTAAAGGGACTTGAAAAAACGGCGAGCCGCGATGACTTAGAGGTTTTGACCAGAATTTTTTCAACCTCGACTGCGAGCGTGATCGCCGATGCGGCCACCGCAGCCAAGAGAAGAGTGGCCACTGAGGAGTTCGAGCGTCTACTAAGCGATAATGCCAATGAACACAAGTTCCAACCTTGGTTTCAAAACAATGCGTGGGTGCTTGGCTCCGACTGCGTCCGGATTCTCGACGCCCGGAGGATTGACCTTAGCAATATCGCCGATTTGTTAGTGGAGGCCTATGATTGCCGGGCGGACATCGTAGAGCTAAAACGCCCGGGCCTTGGGTTTTGGCAAGCTGAAAAGGACCACGACAATTATCTCCCGCATCCAGAGCTAGTGGCCGCCATTATCCAAGCGCAGAACTACCAATTCGCTCTTGAAGGGGAAATCGATAGCATCAAGACTCGCGAAAGGCTGAAAGGAATTCCCATCGCTAAGCCCTGCTCACTTCTGATCCATGGGCGAAGCAACGACTGGATTGACAAGCAGTTCGAAGCGCAGCGCCTGCTCAATGCCGGGTTTACGAACCTGAATGTCATCACCTACGATCAGGTGCTTCGCAGGGCGAATATCATCATGGGCCGCAAAGCTTAACGTTCGCGTCCAATGAAGATGAGCAATTCACTAAATGGCAGTGAAACTGTATAAACCGACAATCAAAATCCGTTTGATCGAGGGTTGGCGGAATGTACCGGTCAGTGTTCGGGGCGAGATCTGGTCATACACGCCTTCAAGCGGCTTGGCCCGCAACGATGAACCTGGCTCGATCAAATAATTCATCGTAGAGGACGATTTCGATATTTCGTAGATTTCGTCTGTACAGCTCAAGCGTCTTTAACTTAATCTCAATTTCGTGTTCGCTTCCGGAAATCGTAGCGTGCGTCCCAATGACAAGAATGCATTCGACGTCACTTGCTCTTTCGCGAACCAAATTGCCATCGGCATCATAGTTCCGATTTCTTGCTTGCAATTCCCAGTTAGCCTTTTGTGCGAGGATTTGACTAATAGCATCTGTCAAATCAGTTGAAAGACGCCACGAATCTGACCGGTTTCTCCTGTTCTCAAACAAGCTGGTGTTCGGCGCTTTAAGTTCGACCAATTTTGTGAACCGCGTGTCCGATAACAGGAAATCAGAAATCACATCGTTGCTACCATCCAAATTGGTTGATGAGAAATGCGCTTCACGCTGTAGAATTTGTAGATATCGATACTTCAAGCCGTACCCAAAAATCCACTCATTTGCCTCAAAGAAAGCTTGCCAGTCGGGTTCCGTATGGGAACCTGAACTCTCAAGCATCTGTGAAAAGACTTCGAGGGCATCCTTCCGACCCAGTATTGTATTTATGTCGTCTTCCGAGAGTCGGTTAGACACAAGGTTTTTGAGTGCAGGCAGTAGCTCGCTGCCTTCGGCTGCTGAGAGGATTGTGAGCAGCTCTTCGGTGTTGCCCTTTACTTCTATGAACTTGCCTGTTTCGATCAGTTCAGCATCGGTGACAATGCTGTACTTCGAAAGATGGTGATGCAGTCGCCTAAGATCCTCTATTGAAAGTTGGCAAGTGAACTTTGGTTGACCAGTCTGAGAATCGTACGCGTAAATACTCGCCGCCAGGGCAGCGATTTGTTTACCACCTTCATTTAGACCCGAGATGTTTACAAAGACGCGTGAACTGGCGTCTTTGCCTATCTCATATGTGTGATCTACGCTCACGATTAAACTTGCGCGATGGCGAATTCATAGCGATGCGTGTCTGGTATGTAGCCGGGATCTATCGGGAACGGGGCTTCTTGTTCTCGAAGCACAATATTTGAAATTTCAGTCAAATCAAACAGTCGCCACTCGGGAAACACTGGCGGATCTGTGTCGCTGACGCCCGCAGTTTGAACAATGTCGACCTTGGTCGATTCTGTTCCGTCTTTTTTCCGCATAATGAAGGCGGCGTGGGCGTTGCCGATGCGTAACCCCGGAGTCTTGCCTGCTTTGTTGTACTCAAACGAAATCGGAGTCCGACTCTTAATCGCACGTACTAGTAATTCCAGACTCATTATAGGAACCTCCCATTTGTGTCCAACTTGTTCATCTCGGTCACTAACCGGATTTTCGTAACGGATAGCCCAACCAACGTCGGGCTCGTCATTCGTCATAGCGGCCCAGATACAACTTGCCTTCGTAATCGACCAGACCAAGAGTCATTTGCTCAATGAATCCACGTCGGCCTAATACATTGCGCCGAAATTCCTTATCCTCAGCGAAGGCGATCAGGCCACTAAACTCAAAAGAGGCGAGCGATAGATTTACTTCGTGCAGATAAGCCACGAAGGTGCCGGTTACGGTGCCAACCAGCAGACGTAGACCCGTCTCGATATCGAGTCCCAATTCTTCTCCCAGGTTGCGGGCAAAGATGCGATTCGAGGAGCCAGTATCTACTTTTGCGTCGCAGTCTACTCGCGCCTGACTCACGCTCAGGGTAACGGGAACGGTGATGCTCGGCTGGCCAGCGTCATACTTAACCAACTCCGTGAAGGAGAGTTGATGCCTCACGCCCATCCTCCCATCTCCGCTATTTCGTCAGGCTTCGACAAATAAGTGACGAATGCGTTCGGCTTGCCGGCTGCCAGCGCCTTCTCTCTCGCGATACGGTAGCTTGGACCAACGGCGAGAAGTTGATCACCGTCTAGCGCGACGTATTGCCCGCCGTCCTCTTCGCGATGCGATTTCAACCACTCCATGCGCAGTTGCCGAATTGCATCGTCACCATTGTTGACGTGCAGGGATTGTGGTTTCTGGGGCGATAACTCTTGGTTGGCAGGCTGCGCTTCGCCGTTCGAGTCAAGTGTTTCGAGGGCGGCGCGTAACCGGCGCTGTTCCTCAACCGGGAGTCTCCTAGCCTCTTCGATTATTTGCTCTAGTGTTGCCATGAACCACCCTACTCTTGCATAAAACGTGATAACGGACGAGAACAGTTTACCATCTCAGTAGAGGGCATATCTATCTTGACGCAGAAGGTCAAAGGTGATCTTCATTTCCGCTGTCGGTGCGTAGAAAAAGTTGCGAAGAGTGTCCACTGTGGGGAGCCAAATCTTCATCTGTTTAGTTATCGGAAGGTAAGATTGCCTCATTTGGTCGGCGCTGCGTGTCAACTAAGACCCAAAGTTAGAATGCGCCGACCGTTATTACTTAACCCTTCCCATTCCCCACAGACTCGACGCGTGGAAGTTAAGATGATTCTTAATCGCGGGCTGGCCCAGCAGACTTCATCTGCTCGGCCTTGAGCGATACGGAATGCGCGAGTCACAGAATTGAAAAGGCCACTCGCAAGAGTGGCCTTTAGCGTTTTAGCGTTTCGTCAAATCTAGACGGGCGCTTTTTGATTAATCGATCGATTGAGCGCGCGGCACGCCAATACGCCCTTTCCATCAGACGAACTTCCATCGTCGCGCCTTCGGCTTTGGCTTCGCGGATAAACTTGCCATCAATCTTGAAGATTTGCAGCTTGACCAACTCCTCAGTGGACGCAGCAAGTCCAATTCACCTTCGGAGCCCCGTTGGGGTGGAGGTCCCAGTACCTATTGCAGGAGTTGAACCACTGATAGTGTTGGCAGCCCTCTGGCCAGCTTCGCCAGACCTGCACCCAGCAACCGTTTTGTTGGCCGTACCAGAACCGAAATGCATTGGGATGTGGGTCGAGACATTTCCGGCTACAACCTTGAACCGTCGACGTGTGTCGGACTGAAGCGAATTGATGCTGCGGATTCATGAATGCGGGGTTACCAACATCATTGATGTTATTTAACTCGTTCGAGCTTATGGCCAGTAATGGCCCAGGTGGGTGGCTCACTCTGGAATAAAGGACCCGGATCAGCGGATCAACCTTTTCAGAATCTCGACCCTGTTGGTTTGGTTGTGGTAAAGCAGTCGTAAGTGATGAGGCACCTACCAGTATCCAAAAGAACGCTAGATAGCCAAACGGTCGCACCCAGCGTGCAAGTCTAACACTGGACATAATACTGGCGCGCACGCTGACCGTAAGCTGGGGTCGCGCAAGTAAGGAACTACGCAAATACGAGGGAGGCGTCATTATCTTAGATCTCCCGACTATCGTGAGAACTACTACCCGTTGTGGCGCAACTATAGGTTCCTGTTTGGTCCTTGTCAATTCTTTCGGATTGGGTCTAGGAAACCTTCCCAAGCCCCCGGCCTTCATGTAGAATGTCGGCCGTCCTCGATTCAGTTGTATCTCATGGCACTATTCTCTGGCCTGCAGGTGAGCCAAATCCTAATCAATCCTGAGAGTTCTTGGTGAACGCTGGTTTTGATTGCAACCGTTTCTCCTCCACGGCCAGTAAGAATTACCCCAAGTTAACCGTCGTGGTTCATCCTTGGCAACCGTCACCTGCTCCCAAAGAACGCAGGGGAGTTGACCGCCATTTCACTTTACGAACCCTAGATCACGGAGATCCATATGTTCGACATTTGGGAACAGGCTCAAGTTTCCTATTCGGAACAGGCAAATCAACTCTTCAATCTGCCAGCTTGGCAACAGGGCAAAACTGAGGGTCAACAGATCATTCCTTTCCTGGGCGCCGGCGTGTCAGTTTCGGGTCGAAAACGGTCGGCAAGCCCAGCCGCTTTGGATCAACCGCCCGATCCTTTGAAAATAGAGCAGTTTTGCGGCAGCCTGGGAATCGAGGGGGAAAGCGCGAAGCTGTTTATGCGCATGGCAGTGTTTCTCGCCGCGTCGCTAAATGTCGCTGAGAAGGATTTACATAGGTTTAGCGATGACCAGCTACAGGATAATCTGCAAAATGACTCTTCGCCCCCATCTGCTCGTGAGCTCGCTCGCCTATTCGCTAATCTCTCGACCTATAGTGCCTTCAAACAGGTAGTCGATAGTTTGAGTCCATTGTTCCCAAAAGACTTCATCAATGCCACCGAGCCTCAACAGATCGACATGTTGAAACTTCTCGCTCGAATCACAAGGATTGCCGATCCTCCCGATCCACTGTCCAGCATTACTGGCTACTACGAAAGCAAGACCACTCGACAATCACTTTGGACTGCCCTTCACCTGATAATCTCCGGCAAGAACAAGCCGACGCTTACTCACCAACTGTTGGCTGCGGCTGCCAAGCGTTACTTTCAACAAGCAGGAGTTTGGCAGGACTACTTAATCCTGACGACGAATTATGATTGTTTGATGGAAGATGCACTCGATCTCGCCAAGGTCGATTACGTCGTGCTCGCACCCAGAAAAGACCAAAAAGTAATGGTTCGCTTTTCTGATGGTATCGAGGGTGCCGAAGAGCTAACCCGAATGAACTCTGGCACTTCCTATCCAGACAAACTCTATTTGAAGAAGCCGAAGAACATGGTAGTCATCTGCAAGATGCATGGGTGTCTCAATCCGAAGCTCACAGACAAGGACGATGGTTTAGTTATCTCCGACAACGACTACGTCAACTACATCTCGCAAATGAATTCCGCTCATGGAACGCTGCCATCATATGTAAACACTCTCATGCAGGATAAGCCTTTCCTGTTTCTCGGGTATAGCCTGACTGACTGGAACGTACGTAGCGTCTTCGAAACGATAAGGAAAAAGCGAGGAGAAGACTTTGGAGGTCAGGATTACGCCGTAACGTCGTACCTGGGCGACTACGAACTACAGTTTTTCAAACGGACCGGCGTGGCTATTCTAAAGACCGATCTGAACACTTTTGTGCACAGTGTCATGGCAGTGCTTCAGAAATTGAAGGGCAGTAACTCGGAACGATGGGGAACCCTCGTCGATGGCATCCTTTCGTCAATGCCAGAAATGGGCGGCACTGAAGCAGCCAATGCAAACTAGTAAAGAAAATCCTTTTCTCGGTCTCAAGCCTTACGAATTGGCAGATCGGAAAAAGTTATATGGCCGCGACAAAGATCTTTTCTTAATGAAGGATCGGATCTTCTCGAGTCGCACCACACTGTTATTCGCAGGTTCTGGCGTCGGGAAGACTTCTTTCATTAACGCAAAGATTATCCCCGAACTAAAGGGGCAGTATCACATCGTCTATCACAATCAATGGGCCATAGGAGATCCTCTGCCCGCCCTTATCAATTCAATCCGCGCGAACCCGCTATCACCACAAAGTCCGGCGTCACTACCAACTCCAGGTATTCAGAACGTGTTAGTGGGGCAACTGGGTGAGTTCATGAGGCCAGAACCTTCGGATGGCGAGAGTACAACTCGTTGTAATCGCTGCCTGATCATCCTCGATCAATTTGAGGAAGTTTTCCAACATCACTCTCATGAGGGATATTTTGCGCGGTTCATCGAAGAGCTCGCCGAACTGATAAATTTTAGTGATTGCAATTCCCGGGTTTTGTTTTCGATGCGGGAGGAGTTCCTGGGCGAATTGAGCGTGTTCGATAACAAAACGCCAGATTTGTTCAATAACTATTACCGCCTGAAATGCCCTAACAAGCAGGAAGCCGAAGAGATAATTGAACTCACTTGCAATATCGTAAATGTTTCCACCAATGGCGAAAAGCTCAAGGTGCTGGTCAGGGATCTGGCGCGCGTTGACAAGGAGAAAACCGTAAGTAGCGGTGGTTCGGTAGCGGGCGACGGGTCTTTGGTAAGGGATATTGTTCCCCCACCCTACCTGCAGATTGCCTGTCAGAGTCTCTGGGATCAACAGTTCAGGACTAACAACGGTTCCCCAGTAGAAGACACGAACGGTCTTGATCAAGATCATTTCCTCGCCAACTATCAAACAGGCCAGGCTCGTCAAATGCTCAGACTCTACTGCCGGCAGAAACTTGCTTCGTTAAACCAGAGTGAGCGCGCTCTTCTGGCGGGAGCTTTTGATTATCTCGTGACGAAGCAGGGTGCCAAGATGGCTTACGAGTTGTCCACGTTGGCGGAACACATGCAGGTGAAGGTGGCAGTGCTCAAGTCCGTTCTGGTCAAACTGAGCATACCTGAGTCGAGGATTCTTCGCCAGACCAATGGCCCAGGTGGGGCCCTTTGGTTTGAACTGTACCATGACATGTACGGGCCAATCGTCGACGAGTGGAAGCGGAGTTACCAACTCGAAGAAAAGGCGAAGATACGGCGTATATTCAAAACAGCAGCAGCGCTGGTGGTAGTGTTCGCACTTATCGCTGCTGTAGTTTGGTCGTTTGATTATTGGTGGAAAAAACCGCGTCAATATGAAAAAACACTGCTTGCTGCGAACCTCCAGGATCCAAAGAGCTTCGGTGAGGGTAAATTGGCATTTGAGAATTTGAGGGACACTTGGGGCTTTGAGAACAGAGCCAAGCGGCTTTGGGCGGAAACTTGGGGGCGTCGCGCGAAGCTTGCCGAAAAGCAAGAGAGGAGTCAGGAGGCTTTGCTTTCCTGGCTGACGGCGGCTGCGGAGGGCCCGCCAGGACAAGAGGGGACATTTCTGGCCCAAGCCGAACCTTACCTGGGCGTAGATGGATTTGGATCCTTGCTGGGAAGTTTTCAGCTCAAGAGTGACGCCAGCGTGCCTGGGTCGGCTCCTCTTTTCAGTGCGGACGGCAAAACTTTGTTAAGCCTTACCACCGACATGAAAGTTTCCCAATGGGATACGCGCACTAGCGAATTAATACGCGAGCCATCGTTGGAACTGGACGACCCGGACCCGTCCGGCCGACCCGGACCATCGAGTCCCGGACCATCAAGACCTCCTGAAGCATCGGGTCCACCTGGAGCGACCAGTGGTCCGACAAGAAATCAACGAACGCCGCAAACGCCAGAGCAAGGGTATTCTTCGGAGATACGAATTCAAGCGGCGGGAGGAAACCTTATTGGCGGCGTAAGCGGCAATTTACGTGGGCCCCGATTCTTTATTTGGAGGGCCGATAACGGAAAGAAGTTCTGGAAGTCTGGACCCAACAAGCCAACGCCGGGTCCACAGAATGCAGGGGCCGGCTATGGCAGTTCTTATGGATTTCAGGGAGCTGCTATTTCAATCACGACAGATGGCCGGTATTTTGCTACGTTGGACCAGCAGGGTTCAGCACAGCTTTACAACGTAATTGGCGAGAAAGTGGAGACTGGAGAGCAGATAAGTTCCGTCGCCAAGGTGGCGTTTAGCCCGGACAATCATACTCTCTTGGTCTTTTTCAATAACCGATCTGTGCAAATCAGAAATTTGGACGCGCCGAGTAAAGTACGAACGGTAAAGGAGCTTCTAACGCCAGTCCCTGGAGTAACCTTTAGTCCCGACGGATCGAAATTTCTTGCGATGTCGCAATCGGACACGAGTGAAGTCTGGGAACCTGAAGTTGGAATATGGGATACTGAGAAAGGTGAGCGTGTGAGCGGCATAAGCGGCGAAGTATCAAGCGACCTCGCTAAGCTTAGTTTCTGCGCCGACAACCAGACTGTTGCAGTCTCCGACGTCGACGTGCGCTCTTCCGAAAACAAAAAAGCTCTGATTACGCGATTCTGGAATAGCGACGCCAAAGGTGTCTCAGCCATCCGAACGATGCTGCTTGAAAGTCTCGGAGCCTACGACGTCAATCCAGACGGGACGTCCATTTTGTTTATGGCTGATGGGAACGTCGCCAGACTATGGCGTCTGAGCCCTTCCGGGTTGGGCAAAAAAGTAATTCAGGATACCTCGCCAATCCAGTACTACAGCACGAGTTCCAATGGCCAGGTGGTCACTACGATCAATCAAGAACGGAGGGTCATAAACTGGGACACCGCTAGCCTCACTCAGATGGGCCAGCCATTCACGGTCCACAAGTCTGAACCTCAAGGAGATCTCTTCCTTCTTGCGCCCGGTTACCGACAACCACTCGCGGTAAGCTTGCAGGGAAAGTATAGCTTTGCAAAAAACCGAGGAGGAGAGTTCGTGGTATGGGACGTGAAGAATACGCGTGAAGTGCTGGCTGGTCGGGTTGAGCTTAGCCATTATCAATCGGTGGCGTTCAGCTCCAACGAAGAAGTACTCGCCATCGCAAGTTCGATCAATCTAATCACCTTGTGGGAAAACCTTAGTGGGAGCCCCACTTCCAGGGAACTCCACTTACCTGAAGTTGAGACACTCTACGCATTCGGGCTCAGTCCTGACGGTAGGTATCTCAGCGTGACTTCCAGAGACACAAAGCTCTCCACTACGGTGAAGGTATTTAACGTGGCAACTCTTGAACAAGCGAGAGCGCTCGGTGGGGAGCCTAATCGGAACGTTAATGTGGCGCTGGGCGCCAACGGAAAAATCCTGGCAAGCATCCTCGACGAGAATGCAGTTCTAGCTGAAGACATCGTCACGGGAAAGTCTCTCAAATTACCTCACTCAAGCAACGTGATCGCACTAAACCTTAGTCGCGATGGCATGCATGCTCTTACAAGTACATCCGATGGAGTCATCCAATTATGGGCCACGGATAGTGGAAAATTAATTGCCACCGAGAAAAGCAACACGAGATTCCGCGCTGTATGGTTTAGTGTTGACGGAAAGACAGCTTTAGCTTTGTCTGATAATTGGCTACATCTGTTTTCCATTACGGAGAAGGGCCTGGAATATTACGACGGTCGCCAGATTCGCGTCGGAGGATTGCCACGACTCCTCGATGAAACTGGCGTTAATCTTCGGATGGTGCTTCAGGGTGCCACGAGTTCGTTGGAAGTTGAAGACTTCTCTTTTATGCCTGGATCAGCTTCGGAGATCCCAGCGGGAAGCGCTCGCGACCTGCTCAATAGCTGGACAAAGAAATTTTCTCAAAAATTCGACGATGATCGCGGACAACTCTCTTCGTCCGAGGCGGAGTGAGGATTCTTTTAGTCGACGCTGATTGCGGTGTTTTTCGAGCCAGCTTAGACCCACACAACAACAAGCGAAGATTCACTGCGTGTAGCCCAACCACATAGTCGAGGTCGTCCTTGAAGTTAGTCGATTGATCGATTGCGCGCGCGCGGTACGCCGAGACGTCTTTCGACCAGCCGTTCAACGTCGACCGGCACGCCTTCAGCTTTTGCCTTCCGAATAAAGTCGCCGTCGATCTTGAAGATCTGCAGCTTCACCAGCTGTTCCAGTGAGAGATTCGTTAAACCTTCGTTTCGCACTTCCGCGATGAACTCAGGCGTGACTTTGAAAATTCTCAACTTCACCAGATTCTCAAACGGTTCCTTGTCGAAACCCATCTGCGTAACTTCGCTGACAAACTTCGCATCGATCTTGAATATCCGCGCTTTAACAAGTTCTTCCATCCCCATGTTCGGGTAACCGGTAGCTTTCATTTCACGCATGAAAGCGGAGTCAACCTTGAAGATGGCGGCCTTAAACAGATCGCCAACTTTAAGCTTGCCGAATCCGGCCGAGTTTAAGTCATCCGCGAGGGCGGTAGTGACGTTGAGCGTGGCGGCGGTGAAGAGCCGGTCTTCGAGGCGGCCTTCATCAGTTGTCGGCGGATCTTTCTCAAAGTCGTAGCCACGGCTTTTCATTGCCGAAACAAATGCCTGGCTGGGGATAAACCGAAACGTGCCTGAACCCTTGCCGCTCTGAAAACTGCCTTCGCATTCAATCGTTCCCGCTTCCCGCACGAGGGTGAACTTCACGGGTCCATCCTGCGAGGTCTGCTCACGCGTGAGGCCCTGGAGTTCCGAAAACTCGTAACTCTGGCCGATTTGGTGTTTGCGTCCTTTCTCCGGGCGCCGTTCAAAATTCAGGTTTATTTTGGACTCATTCTTACTAACCGAGGCCGTCCATTCTCCGCTCGTTACCGACTGCGCAACCGCACGGTAATCAGTGATAACAATTGCGCCGGAAACAGCGACAACCATAACTAAACTGAAAACAACGAGCATCCGGATCTTTTTCGACATAAATGGATCTCCTCGAACCGCTAGATTTTCAGGACGTTTGTGCAAACACACAAATGGTGTTTTGGGTGGTGATGTTTCAACGCTCAGGAAAACTGACGGTTCCCGAAATAATCTTTCACGCTAGCTTTTCCTCCGCAGGCGAAGAGGAACCGCATAACGCAAAGGCGGGAATTTTTGGTAATGCTCCGCAAGTGTGTTGGCTGTTAACTCCGTGGAGTGCGCCGACCTGTCGGCGCTTTGGCCAGCCGTGCGCGGTAGTATTGATTTTGTTTGCTTGAATGCTCCCAAACAATGCGGCGTCATGCCGCCGCGGACCAAAGCGCCGACAGGTCGGCGCACTCCACGGAGTTTGACCAGCAGGCTGACGGAGCACTACTGGAATCTTTGCGTCCTTTGCGGTGACCTCTTAAGGCTGCACGGGCTCTTCGCAATGAACCATCCAGGGAATGCCAAAGCGATCGGTGCCCATACCAAAGCCGGTGGAAAAGAAAGTCGCCTGAAAAGGCATCACCACCTTGCCGTCTTCAGTCAGCGCCTGAAAAATTCGTTCGCCTTCCGTGGCGTCCTTGTAATGAAGGGTCACATGTATGCCTCTTGGTTCTTCATAACTGCCCGGTGGTGAGTCAGCGCCCATCAGGGTGGACCCACCGAGATCAAGGGTCGCGTGCATAATGAAACCGTGGGCCTCCGCCGGCATGTGTTCACAAGCCGGCGAGTCGCCCCAGGTCTGCATAAACGTTATTTTCCCACCCAGGAGCTGTTCATAAAACTTGAATGCGGCTTCGCATTGTCCGTTAAAACCGAGATAAGGGTTAGATTGCATTTTAGCCTCCAGAATTGTTCTAGCGCGCCCGTTAATCGTCGATCAAACGGATGCTGGTTTTCGTTTTCTATTCTTAAGTCGAACGGGAGCCAGCCGGATCGACACGCTGATAATACTTTCTCAGGGTTGGGGTCGCACAAGAACGGTCAGAAAACCGTTACTCAGCACCGTTCATTGGTGTAAATTCAACAACCTCATGAGGAAACTTCTCTTAGTGGTTATGTTGGTCGCAGTTCAAGGTGTGTTCGCAGCAGCAGAAGACGCCGGCACTCTCTCCGGTATCATCTATTTCACCAACAACTCGCCCGACAATATGGAGACGTTTCCGGTCGAGCTGTACTCTCGCAATCAAAAGCGGCGGCTCATCGCCTCAAGGGCAAATGCAGACAGCACCTTCAAACTTTCGGGGCTAAGGCCCGGAAAATATCTGTTGAAATTTACCTGGCCACCCGATCGCTGCACGCTCTGGTACCGGGTCAACGTGCCCGAAGATTCAAAGAAGAGAATCCGCGTGATTATGGACGCCGCCTGTTCGTCTCAGAACGGCAAGATTCAGGATCTGGTTGAGAATTAAGTCTAGAGCGGGTCTCTGGTCTTCTGTTTTCTCGTCATTCCCTGAGTTCGAGAGCTACGTTGTTTTATCTTCGATCGTTTTGTTGACGCGGAGGGCAGCACCCACTAGACTTCAATTTATAGACTTGAGTGTTGCGCGTGGGTACCAACGTGAGACATCGGGTTAAAACAATGGCGCAATGTAGCCAGGGCGATCCCCTGATGGCATTGCGCCATTAGTTTTGTTATGGGCCAAATGGAAAATCGGTCTTTGCTGCTCGCCGCCGCTCACTTCCCTGCCACCTGCTCCTGGCGTCTGCCCCTGTCTCTATATTCGCCCGATTCGATAAACACGCGGGTGAGACTGCGATAGTCGCCGGTGCGATTGAGATCATCAAGCCAGAAGTTAAACCCTACGAAGTTGTTGTCAGGTGGGTCGTCCGGATTCCGACGCAGATAGCCAAAGTAATGGGCCAGAAGATACGCGGCGTTGTAGTCGCTCCGTTGGTTTCGGGCCATCTCAGCAAGGCTAACCAGGACCGTGGCACGCGATTCAGACTTGTTTTCAAGCGCCGCAACTAATCCCTGCCGCTCCCGCAATCGTTGCGCGCCAGCGTTAACAATTAGTTCGTTCAAATAGTCCTGGTTTGATTTCCCGTCATACCGAGTTTTGAAATCCGCCCGCTGCAACCAATCTTCGGCCAGCGCAAGTTTGTTTCTTTCCAGCGTTTGTTCCCAACCCGGGAGGCCCACGAAAAGACCACCCCCCAATATCGAGAGGTCGGTCATGAACTCGTGATAACGCGGCTGTCTTCCCACCGCAGCCTTATAAAAACTATGGACCGCAAAACCTACCCGCGGAAATTCGACCAGCACCTGAAACGGATCGCGCTCCAGCCGCGAAGCAAATTCCCTTGGACCCGGTTGCAAAGGCCTCGCTCTTGCTTTTATTCGTCCACTATCAGCATCGTAAATTACTATCGCGCCGCTGCGATAAACGGCTTCCAGGTTGTCGTCAAAAAATGACTGGTTACCTCCAGCCTCGCGTTCCCTGCCTCCAAAATATACGTAATCGATCCCGTAATATTGAATCAGACTCAGCGCTTCATCGCTGCCCGCGTAAATCGACCGTACATCGGCTTCGCGCTGGCCGAACTCATAACCGTGGCTCCACAGCCAGGCAGTGTTCGCTCGCACCACGGGCCGTCCCGCAAGGCTAAGGACCGGCTGCAGAAGTGTGGGCTCCGTGAGAAAGAGGGCGCGCGGATGCGTCTTTTCCGTGGCAAACTTTGCCGCAGTCATCTCCTCATGCGAAAAGAGAAGATCGCGGCTTACGCGTTCATGTTGCAAAGCGAGCAAGCCCGAGGCGATGCAAAGAATAGCGAGAGCCGTCGCTAGACTCTTTGCGGCTAGTCTTAGTCTATTCACACTAGCGAGCCGAACAAGCCACGCTCCAATCAGGACGCTCGTGGCCATATACCACAAGTACATCAGTTTGATGTTGTCGAAATCATTAGGCGAAACAGCAACGAGCAAACTTAGAATGAACAGAAACAGAAACGCCAAATAGAAGCGTCGCCAGAGCGGCGGCGCAACCCACCAGGCAGGAATGATGAGCAGCAACGGTGCGCCAATATTCTTCAGCAGGTACCAGATCCACACCGATTCGGTATGGGCGCGCCAGCCCGGCTGAAAGCGCAGGAAACCGCTCGCGGAAACGTGGCCCAGAAGATCCAGAAGCTGTGGCAATGCAAGCAGGGCTGCAGGGAGCCAATAAGCTAGCCACTGTCGTCGCGGTTGCAGCAAAAACAGAAAGCCGCTGATTAGGCCCAGGCCCAGATAAACGTGAACGTGGAAGAGTGGAGTTAATCCTGTCAGCGTTCCCGCAATCAGCAACAATCCGACGCCGCACCTTCGGTTCCGCCGGTTTTCGTCAAGCGACCAATTCCGCCACACCGTGACGAAGATCGTGAGCACCATCAAAGCGATCGGGAACCCGAAGAGACTGGCGCGTTGAGGCAACTGTGCATCCGCAATGAAATTGGTCCACTGTATCCGCCGCTCTCCCATGTTTGTATAGTTCGTTTCGAGCTGCGACCAAAAAACCGACAGAGTTTTTCCGCTATTCCGCCAGTCTTCCCAAAAGTAGAAGAAACCAAACCCGCCATTGAGTAGAAAAATGATCGTCGCGAGCAGGGCTGAGATCTGTGACGCAAATGGCCCGTTTGATTTCGCTGAGGCGCTGAGTAGCCGCAGCGCAAACGAATAGAAAAGGACGGCAACAGTCAGGGCCAACGGAATAGAAGCGACGAGCAGCGCCTCCCGTAAAGTCATGCCGAGCGTCGCCAGAACCGAGATCTGAAAATCAGGTAGAAACGGATAGAGAAGCGTGGCGGGTGGAAACGGTGTGTACACCGGGGGAAAGTTTTCTCCGTTGAGGAATGATGTTGTCAGCGCCAGGTGAAATGGCAGGTCGAAACGCGCGCTCCCTCCTGAATAAACACCCGCCATGCCCGGCTCGATCATGTGACTGGAAAACAGCCGCACATAGATTGGCGCAAAAAGCGCGATTACGAATCCAAGCCATGCGTATTCGGCACGCCAGAGTGTTCTGATCGGGAGGCCGTCGCGCTGAATTCGTCGCAGGGTTGTGGTCCAAAGCACAGCCGCTGTGAACCAGACTACGACTGTGAATCCGATCATCAGGCCGAAGGATAAGCGACCTGCTGCGCGCGCCGTGAAGTAAGCGCCGAGAGCGGTGAGCGTCCAGCCCACAACCATTCCCCAGGTTGTTTGCTCGATGTGATTTAGGCAGCGGCGCAACGGAGGAAGCAGACGAACCAATCCAATGCCCAACACAGCTGAGCCAAGCAGAAATGCTATTCCTGTCAACATGAGTTATGCGCGAATAATCGTTATCGCTTCTGCGCGACAACGATCAAGTTCTTACCAAGCGGCGGTCGAATCACTGACTCGAAGCGGCGCGCTGAGGGAACGATGTAGCGATCGTAAAATCTCACGGCGCCACTCTCCATCGTTGCAGATTTGAGCAGGCGATACTTGATCCACCACGGCGCCACGCCGGCCAGATCAAAGTATTTCGAAACCACGATCTGAAAACCGGCGCGGTCTAGTTTTGCCTCCAATTCGTTTTTCATATAACGACGCAAATGACCAACGCGCTCGTCGAAAGCGCCGTAAAGCCACCTCAGCGCCGGAACAAATATGAACACCCGACCGTGAGGTGAGAGCGAGCTATGAATCGCCGCGAGCTCAGCTTCATCGTCTTCAATATGCTCCAGGACGTTGACATAGATAATCGAGTCGGGCGGATGCTTCGATGTAATCATTGGGGCCGCATCCGGGAAGCTGGCGTGATAGACGTCAACGAGCGGACTCGGCGGCATTTGGCTGACGCGGACGCGCAGTTGTTCACACATCTCACGCGAAGGCTCAACGAGGGAAATCGTCTCACAAGCATGGTGACTGAGAATCAGTTCAGAAAAGGAACCAATTCCCGCCCCAACCTCCACCAGATGACGGCCGAGATAAGGGGAGAATATTCCAAGTATCCAACTGTGATAGTTGGACGCCACGGACATCGCCTCGAGCTCTCTGCCCGTGTAAGTGAACCCTTCGCTGTCTGGCAAGTCCGAGAGTTGCTCAATTTCCGAATTGCCTTCGGTCATTCGCTAATCTCCCGGGCTTCGAGCGCTCCGGCAACCGAGTGGTGGGATTTGGTTCTCAATTCCGGCAGTTGGCGAAAGGACGAACGCAAGCTGCAAAAGAGGTTGAATCGAAACACCAGCCACAGCGCTTCTATCCCATCCATTAACCCGATCTTTTTTCCCTCGTCGTAAGTTCTTCCATAGTAACTGATCGGAACTTCGTAAATTGCCACCTTCAGCTTTGCGATCTTCGCGGTAACTTCTACTTCAAACCCAAAGCCGCTCGAGACAATCACCATGTTTCGAATAATGTCTCCGCGAAATGCTTTGTAACCGGTTTCGATGTCAGTCATGTTCAGGTTGGTTAGCGTATTGGAGAGGTAGGTGAGCAACTTGTTCGCAAGGTAGTGGTAGAAATACAAGACGCGCGCTGCCCTCCGAACCAAAAATCTTGAGCCATAAACAACGTCGGCGTGGCCTTCAAGAATCGGGCGGATAACTCCGTAGATTTCGGTTGGGTCATACTCAAGGTCGGCATCCTGCACGATAACTATCTGGCCGGTCGTGAGAGCAAGGCCGGTCTTCAGAGCGGCTGTCTTACCGGAGTTTCGCTCGTGACGCACGAATCGCACTTGTGGGTGCGTCGCTGCAAGCTCGCGCGCCCGCTGTTCGGTTCCGTCAGTGGATCCGTCATCGACGATGATGATTTCCAGGAGACAGGGCACCGCCAATAACTTGCGCACCACCGTTGCGATCGTTGCTTCTTCATTGTAAACAGGCACCACTGCCGAGAGACATGGCGGGGATTGAGATTCTTCAAACGACTCCGGGTTATTTGATTCGGCGTGGTTCATTCAGTGCATTATAAGGAATCAGCTCGCATTGCCTACGTCCAGGGATGGGTCAAGTAGAGTTCAAAACTCGATATTCTCTGCGCAATCTCAGCGGCCTCTGCAGAGGTAACGCAGAGACAAATTAAAAAACTACTGATTGATAAGCCATGATCACGGCAGACGGTTTCTTACTCTATACTCAATCGACTCCATGAAGGCCCGCGGAAGCCGCTCAATTTCTCCCGACTTTTCAATCTCTCTCAACCAGTAGTTGAATCCCTCGAGATCCTTATCCGGACTTTCGCCCGGGTTGCGCCGAAGGTAACCAAAATAGTGAAGAAGCAGAAGCGAACGGTTCTCCTCTTTCTTCGCAAAGTCAGGATTCTTCACCACCGCTAGCAAAGTCTGATCACGCGTCGTCGCCCGGCTATTGAGTTTCTCTATCAGCGAAGTCCGGTCCGCGGGTGCCAGGGTGATGCCGGCATTTTTGCTTAGACTGTCGACGAAATTCTCGTTAGTCATTGACTGGTAGCGCAAACGGAAGTCCGCCCGTTCCACCCATTCAGCGGCAAACTCATTCATGTTCGATTCAATCTGGGTTTGTTCATTATCCGAATTTATCAACGCTCCACGGCCGATTAGTTTCAGGTCAGACAGGAATTCTGAGAATCGAGGTACTTCACCAAACGACGCCACCTGAATGCGATAAGCCGTCTGGCTCCAGGCTCTATTCTTGCCGAGGACGTTGACCGGGCTCTCGTCGATTAACTGTTTCCAATCCTTCAGCTCAATCGCAAATGGCAGCGCGGCTTCTGTCATTGCCTCCGGCTCGGTCTTGACCACAGCATAAAGATCATCACGTTCATCGAAGCGGTTTACGAAGCGCAATCTGCCGGACCGCACGGCGCGAATCAAAAAGGTTTCGTAGTCGTCGCGGCGCTCTGGAGTTATCAGGTGATTCTGAATCACCACATACGAGGTCGGAACACTTTCCAAGAGCTCAAGGAGCGGATCGTGGATAGTACCTGCACGGGTCCATGCTTCAATCTGATCTTCGATGGGCGAGTTAAAACCCGAGGTACCAACGATCAGCGGCTTCTGATGATCGGCCGAGCGCAGGATGTGGCGATGATTAAAATCAGGTCCGGCCGGAAGCACAACCAGACCGCCGCGCATGGGCGTTTCTTTCAGACGCAGCGACACCGCGTCAGGAAACACATCGCCGCGCTTCATGCTCAAGGGCGCCCCGTTTAACTCAACCAATAACAGCGCGCATGCGACCGCAAACACTATCCCCGGTCGGAAACGAGGCCACCTGGTGGCGAGACGTAGCGCGAGCTGCTGCACCCCGATGCCAGCCAGAATGGCGAGACCCAGGTAAGCGAACATTGCTCCGCGCGTCGGGACGCGCATGCTGCGAAACATCGGCAGCAGGTCGTAACAAATGCGATAGAAAAAGAAGTTCCAGCCAAGCGAGTAGCAGAAGCCGACAATCGTCAGAATAATTCCCAGCCAGAAACCGTCGCTGCGCCGATCCGAGCAAAGTGTCTCGACGAGATTCCGATTGGTTGCACGAAAAAATGAAGGATACGAAATGCTACAACGCGCGATGACTGCGACTGCCAGGATCGCGAGCACCCGAGCTGACGTAAAGTAGTAGAAGAAGTTGCCGAAGGCGTCAGTACCTTCAAATCCAATCGCCGGCATCGAGAGCGCGAAGGTGATGAGGATCAGTGCATCAAGGCGAGTCAGCCATTTACTTCGAGGCAACGCAACGCCGGGAGAGATCGCGGTATTTCCTGCCGGGTTGAAGGCCCGTATCGCCGCAATTGAAAAAAGAATTGGCAGCAGACCGGGGAAGAGTTTGAACTGCGAGCCGCCTGCTATCCCTTCGCCCATTCTGTTCCAGAGCTTGTTGCGATTTTCAACTGAGAGCCAGTGAATGGGCCAAGCGGAGTTGGCCTTCACTTCCTCGATGCTGCGCTTGAAACCGTAAAGCTTCGAGACAAAATAATAGGGCAACATGAACGGGAGTAGCGCAAGTCCCGCCACACCGAGCGCCACCGCGATGCGACGCCAGAATTGACGATCGCGCCACAACCCGTGACGAGTCAGGAGGACAATTCCGCACAGAGCCGCCGGCACCAGGGTCAGCGAAAAGAGCGAGACGCTGGTGATTCCGTTCATGAAAAACGCGAAGCCAAGCCAGATTGCCCGCTTGCGGCTGCGGTCGCGCACAAACAGCACCAATGCTTCGAGCAGTAGCGGGATCCACAACGTGAAGAAATAGGGAAGATGCGAAAGCAGGTGAAAGCGAAAGGGCACGAAAGCGAAAACGATTCCTCCAACCCAGGCTGCTGCCTGCGAACCCGTTAGGGTGCGCACCAATCTGAAAGCACTGTAACCGCACAGAGCGAAGCCGAGAAACATCGCCACCGAATGCACAGTGAGCGGACGAAATCCGAGCGCAAAAAGTGGAAAGAAAAGAAGGGCAATGCCGTAACAATGTTCACTAAACGCGAGCGTGTAGCGCAGAGGATAGAAAAGATTTGCGTGAAAGAGATTCAGCGGATCTCTGAAGGTCTGGTGATAGTCCCACCAGAGTATCCAGGAGACCAGGTAAGGGTCTCCCGCATCCGCTACAGCGTCGCGCAAATAGTTGACGTAGGGCCAGGTCAATAGCGCGGTCAATGCGCAAAAGGCGAAAACGATAAAGAAGTTGTGTAAAAAAACTCCGGGCTTTCCCGCTGGTTTATCAAACCCAAGAATTGTTCGTAACAGCTTCATGCTTCGCGCTCTAACTCTACTTCGCGCTCCAGTTTCGTCCCACGTTGTAGAGGGAGAGTCAACCGAAAATCTTTAGTCCGCCGGTTTCCTTGTCGCGTCGAAGCCGAGTTTCTCGCGCACAATGTAGAGCGGCCGCAGCTTCACCTCGGCATAGATCCGCCCAACGTATTCGCCCACAATACCCAACGTGATGAGTTGGACGCCACCGAGGAAAAGCACGGCCGTGAAAATCGAGGCCCACCCGCGGACCCACGTAGTAGTGTAAATGCGGATGATGAGCGCATAGACGATACCGGCAACCGCAGCTGTGATAGCGGCAAAGCCAACCCAAATAGCCAATCTCAATGGAGCGAATGAAAACGAAATCACGCTGTCCACTGCAAACCGCAGCATTTTCATGAGCGGATACTTCGTCACACCTGCATGGCGCGCGGCGCGCTCGTAGATGACTGCAACTTGCCGAAAGCCAACCCAGCTAATCATTCCTCTCAGGAAACGATCGCGCTCCGGCATCGCCAGCAGCACGTCAACCACCTGCCGATCAATCAGACGAAAATCGCCAACGTCGAGCGGTATCTCAACTTCGGAGACCCTGTTGATGAGGCGGTAAAAAGCTTTCGCCGTCCAGAGCTTGAATGTCGTTTCACCGGCGCGCTTGGCACGCAGCCCGTAAACCACCTGGTAACCATCACGCCAACGGGCGATCATTTCCGGAATCACTTCCGGTGGGTCCTGGAGATCAGCGTCGATGATCACGACTGCGTCACCCGTCGCGTGTTCGAGTCCGGCGGTTACCGCAAGCTGGTGACCGAAATTTCGCGACAGCGAGACCACGCGCACGCGCGGTTCGTCGCTCTGTAATTGCCGCAGCATCGAGGCCGTCTGATCATCGCTACCGTCGTCAACGTAAACGATCTCGCAATCTGAGCCAGACACTTGATCGACGACTGAAATAAGGCGGCGATGCAACTCACCGAGCACGGCCTCTTCGTTGTAACAAGGCACTACAATGGATAGCATCATGCTCGTATTCCTTCAGGGGCCAACTTCAAACTCAAACGATCCACGAATTTACACGAATCAACACGAAATAGTTTTTAGGTGTGCTTCGTGGTGTTTAGTGGATCTCTTTCCCAGTTGCAGCCTGGGCCGCGTTGTGAAACTGATCTCGGGGGCAAAGCCATCAAGACCAGTTCTCTCGCGTATGCCTGCAATTACACTCCTCTCGAAATGCCGGTAGTGGGCCAGTTTGGAAATCGAAACAATATTCTTTGCGAACTTTGCGTTTCAACCTGGCGATCTTGCGGTTTGGATTGGCTTTAACGTTTAACCGCAAAGACACCAAGTGCTTCGCAAAGGACGCAAAGCAAACTGACCCACCGCCGGAATGCGTTGGTTGTTGCGGGCGGCGCGGACTTTATCATATCTTGTTCCACCGGCGCTCCATCTTTTCAATTCGGCCCTAAGATTCTCGTCAGGAAATCGTAGCAGAAAATGTCAGCAGAAAACCCTGCGAAAAGTAAGGAAGATATGGCGGGTATCGCTGCTTCCGCGAAAGTGACGGGCATGTCGAATGTCGCGGAGGTGCTTTCCTGGGTTGGGCCTGTTGAAGTTCAGGCGCAAACCAGAGTAGCGGTACTGATTCCTGCTTACAACGAGGAACTAACGATTGGTGAGGTAGTCAAACAGTTTCGCGAACAACTGCCCGAAGCCGCACTTTACGTCTTCGATAACAACTCGGCCGATCAAACCGTGGCTTTGGCAAAAGCGGCAGGCGCGACAGTTTTTCACGAACGGCGTCAGGGCAAAGGTTTTGTAACGCAGTCCATGTTTCGCCAGGTGGATGCTGATGCCTACATCATTGTTGATGGCGATAACACGTATCCCGCCACCGAAGTGCACAATCTCCTTGAGCCCATTCTCAATGGTGAAGCGGATATGGTCGTGGGTTCGCGCCTTCACGGCGAATCAAGAAGCGAGTTTAAGCAAATGAACGCCGTGGCCAATCGACTGGTCCTACGGCTGCTGAACGGAATTTTTCGGGTCAAATTAACTGATATCCTGTCAGGCTACCGCGCGTTCAATCGGCGATTCGTCAAAGAGCTGCCGCTTTTTGGCGGAGGTTTTGAGATTGAGACCGAACTAACAATCAAGGCAATCAAACGCGGCTTCCGAATAGTGGAAATTCCGATCGACCTGACACATCGTCCTCCCGGTAGTCACTCCAAGATAAAGTTTTTTCGCGACGGTTTTCTCATCATCAATACCCTGCTGGCGTTGTTTCGCGACTACAAACCCCTCACCTTTTTCGGCGGCGCAGGCCTTGTGCTGATTGCGCTCGCTTTGGTTCCCGGAATAATCGTCATCGTCGAATTTATCAACACCGGACTTGTGCCACGGTTGCCTTCGGCGGTGCTGGCCGTCGGGCTCGTCTTGTGTGGACTTCTCTCCGTCACAGTCGGTCTAATCCTTCACTCCATTGCCCGCCGCGCGCAGGAGTTTGAGTATCAACTCCAGGTCCTCGCCGAAGAACTGCGACAGGCCAACAGACCGCCGGCACAAAGGGCGCGCGACGATGGATGATGGAGGCTGAATGCCAGCCGACACACTTCACAATCACGATTCAAATATTGGAAGCGCCGGCGGGTTCCTACGCCGGTTGGACTTCCCAGCCGACGCGCTGCTGGTGATTTACTTTGCGGTATTCGCGCTACAGTATCTTTGGTTTGTAACAGGTCATAACCGCATCGCGTGGATAATTTCGGCTCTGCTCGGCTTAGCCTTGACCGCGCTTTACATTTGGACCAAACCTCGTGAGGAAGTGAACGAGGACGGTCGCAAACCGAACCTTCCTTTCTGGCTCATAGTAGTCATCCCCCTCGCATTCGTTTACGCGATGCGCGTCGTTTTCCCCGACCTTTCATTTGATGTGTTGAACTACCGCATCTTCCATGCGGAACGGGCACTGCGAGGGTTCCTTTTCCTGCCCTCAGATTTCTTTCCTACCCCCGCTCCCTATAATCCTGCGCCCGATATGATTACCGGACTATTCCGGCATGCTTTGGGTTACCGGCTCGGTACCATCGCCAACCTGCTGGCCATGATCTGGGTGGCAAAGGTAGTAGAAAAACTTCTTCGGCCTTTCATCCGAAACATCTGGCTGCGCGCGGCAGGGGTGCTACTCGCCGTGTCGGCCGAACACTTGTTGTTTGAAGTAAACAACTACATGGCAGACTTGTTGGCCTTGCCTCTGCTTTTGGAAGCAACCTATCTGGCGCTCTTCAGCGACATCGGCGGAACCGGGAAAGCGAAGATCGAGGTGCGCAATCTCGCATGCATTGCCTTGCTGTTGGGAATGAGCGTGGCGTTGAAGTTGACGAATGCCAGCGTTGCCCTACCTATAGTTTTGCTTTGTGCCTATCGTGCGCTGCGACCTCGCTATCGGGAGATTGGCGCCGGCAGCTTGAAACAATTGGCGCTAAAAACCCTGCTCTCCGCAGTTGCTTTTATCGCTCCCCTGTTCCCGTTTAGTTTTTACCTCTATCGCGATACCGGTAGTCCCGTCTTCCCGGTATTCAATGGAATTTTCAAGTCGGCGTTCTGGCCGGCCCACAGCATTTGGGATCCACGCTGGGGGCCGGTTGAATGGTGGGAAAAACTCTTGTGGCCCATCCTGATAAGCTTTGAACCCGAACGGCTTTCCGAGTTAGCTGTTTACTCGGGCAAAATTTCTCTCGGTTTTGTCGTTGCGGTCGTTGGATTCTTTCTGGTAAGACGCGACACACGGTTACGCGAGATCTGCCTGTTGGTCGCCGGCGCAGCCATGTTTTGGAGCGCGAGCACGGGCTACATTCGTTACGCGCTTTACGTCGAAGTGATGGCGGCGGTCGTGGTGCTGACGATGGCGGTAAAGCTTATTCAGACAGACACGTGGGTGCGGCCCAGACTGGTCGTCGCTTGTCTGCTCAGCGCTGGATTGATATTTCAAACGTTGCTCGCCTTCTACTTCGTCTCAAACCAGGAGTGGTCACAACGTCCTACAATGTTTACTATGCCCGGACCTTTCCTAAGAGAAGCGCGGCACTTGCTTCGAGATCATTCACTTCGACCGTTTCTGCAAACTGAAACTTTAAGGCAGGTCGATGAGGTAGGAATTTGGATTGGAAGCGACGTCAAAACAAACGCTATCACTGTCATGCTGCGTCCGGACCTACCGGCGATCGGCATAAATCAGCGCGAATTTTTCGTCACCCCGGAATCACGTGAGCGGTTCAAGCAAACTCTGGCGCACGCAGAAGGCCAGCGAATGTTTTCGCTGGCTTTCCCCGAAAACGTCCCAAAGGCAAAATTGATTCTTCGCGACCGCGGTTTGATTGTAGTGAATGAGTCTGCAGTGGAAATCCCTTATTATTCACCCCGAGCGCGAATCAGTCTTGCTTTACTGGAGATGAAGACCGTAAAAGCATACAAGCTTGAGAATGAAAAGAAATTAACCGAGACCAATCTATCAGAGCAGAAGGACTAACCTAATGAACATGAGAAACGCTTCCCTCGTCTTCGCCATCTGTTGCGCACTGGTGATGACAAGCTGTAGCAAGCCTACGCTGACCACCAATAACGAAGGGACGAATGCGATTCCACCTGGACGACCGCAGGCTCTTCCCGAGAATGGCTTCAAGGCATCCATCACCCTGGTCGATCCGCCCACGAAATTGAGGGCCGGCGAAAAGCAGACCCTTCGGGTAAAAATAAAGAATGCCAGCGACGTTATGTGGTATGCCCGCGGGGCAGAGTTTAATCCCAGTACGGACAATAAATTCTATCTGGCTGCCGGGAATCGTTGGCTGCGATCCGATGACGAGTCGCTAATAACTGATATGGATGGACGCTACGGTTTGAATAAAGATCTCAAGCCGGGAGAAGAAACGGAAGTGCCACTGGTGATCACCGCGCCGAAAGAACCCGGTGAATACCTGCTCGAGGTTGATGCAGTGCAGGAACAGGTTGCCTGGTTTCGCGATAAAGGCTCTCCCACTGCCAGGACGAAAATAGAGGTGGTGAAATAGAAGGGTTCTAGTTGCCGCTTCCTAAAATACTCCCACGCATAACTGGTGATCCGAGTGTTCGCCGGGCGTTTTTCGTCTTCACCCTCACGCGCCTTCTGGTGCTCACCATCGTGCTGGTTGGCGGACAAATCAATCGCGTCTTCACCGGAGGTGACCAAACTTTTCGTGATGCGTTTGTTAGCCTGGAAAAACTGCCTGTCAGGCATCTTTTGAATAAGATGCTTTCGGCAGCAGACATGAATTGGTATGCGGGAATTGCCCATAACGGCTACGAGAAAATTCCCTTTACCGCCGAAGCGCCTCACAACTGGGCTTTCTTTCCAGTGTTTCCCTTGCTGTGGCGCGCGCTGGCCCAGGTGACCGGTGAGTATCCTATCTCGGGCATGGTTCTCTCACATCTCTGCTTTTTTCTTGGGCTGATATTTGTCCACAAGACATGGTTGGCGTTTGGTTATAGCCGGCAGGTTGCGGATCGTGGGCTCTTCTATCTCGCAGTCTTCCCCACCGCATACTTTTTTTCGTTACCAATGACGGAATCTTTATTCCTCTTTTTGACTGCCTGTTGTTTCTTCTGTGCGCAGCGAGGTCGCTGGTGGACGGCTGGTGTTTTAGGTGCACTGGCATCCGGCACACGCGTCACGGGAATTTTTTTGTTGCCCGCGCTCGCGGTTATCTACTGGAAATCCTACGGAGGAGATTGGCGCCTCAGAGAAACCTGGCGCAGCGCAGTTTGGCGCAAGGAATTTCCTGGCTTGCTATTAGTGCCGGTGGGTCTTGCCTCATTTATGGCCTACCTTCATCGGATTACGGGCAATCCCTTGGCCTTCAAAGACATTCTGGTTGCATGGAATCGCAGCGCCGGGTTTTTCCTCGTTACTCTTTACAGCTACTTGAGCGACCCCTGGCTCATCATCGCTCCCTGGGATTTTCGGATTGTAAATTTCGCCGCGGCTGTCCTGGCTCTGGGGTGCGGTGCATGGCTAATGAAACAGCGCCAATGGGCACTCGGTCTTTACACGCTCATTTGTGTGATGGCAGCACTGTCTTCGCTTGTACTACAATCGCAGGCACGCTACGCAATGGTTTTGTTTCCAATGTATCTCGTGCTGGCCAAAGCCGGTGATAGACCGCATGTTGACGAGACCATCCGGGTCATTTCCATTGCGTTGCTCTGTTTGATGACAGGGCTTCTTTCGGCCCACTTTTCTTTGGCGTTGTCGTAAAAAGATGAGTCGGAACAGAGTCAATGATCAGACTACTGACCACTAACCGCTGATCACTGACTACTGATTACTGATTACTGACTACTGATTACTGACTACTGATTACTGACTACTGATTACTGACTACTGACTTCTGCTCTATGAATCTGGCTTATTTCAGTCCCTTCAATCCGCAACCTTCGGGCATTTCTGACTACAGCGAGGAACTGCTGCCCTATCTCGCGGCCCATGCGGAAATTGATCTCTTCGTAGATGGATTTCAACCGAGTAACACAGCGTTGCTCGAGCGATTTCATTCTTTTGACTACCGGGCTAACCCTGACAGTCTTGAGCGACTTGCGGAGTACGACGCGATCGTCTACCACATGGGCAACGATCATCGTTACCACTCCGGCATTGTCCGCGTAATGCGCGAGCACCCCGGGATCGTCGTTTTCCATGACTTTGCGTTACAGGATTTTTTCCTCGGGCAAGCCCGGGAAAAAGGTGACATGAGCAGTTACCTCGATGAGCTGGAAGCTTGCGACGGCAAAAATGAGAGAGCGAAAGCAAAGGAGTTTGTGCGACGCGGTGCCACACCTTCACAAGCAGCAGCGCCGCTGAGCTTTCCGCTCAATGCCAAGCTGGCCCGCGCAGCCGAAGGAATCATCGTGCATTCTGAATGGAGCCGCGAACGCTTTTCGAAAGTCGCTCCGCGCGTGCCGATAGCAAAGATAAATCACCACATCACTGCAGAAGCTGCTGCCAGTGGCTCCGCTGAGCTACACGAGCTGGACGGCCCTGTGCGTATTGCTTCGTTCGGCCTGATCACACCCGATAAAGGAATTGAGAGGGCCTTGCGGGCCCTTTCGGCTCTGCGCGATGAATTTAGTTTCCACTACACCCTGGTTGGTCCCGCGGGAAACTTCCCCGAGTTGCCGCAATTGATCGAGCGCTACCGTCTTCAGGATCGCGTTACTGTGACTGGCCACGTTTCATTAACCGAGTTTGAAGAGCGGATCGCCGAGACGGACATTGCCATCAACCTGCGTGAGCGGCCCGTGGGCGCAACATCCGGGAGTCTGTGCCGCATCATGGCCTCCGGTGTACCCGCAATCGTGTCGAATGTCGGCGCGTTCAGCGAACTGCCCGACAGCACCGTGGTCAAGGTCGAACCAGACCAGTATGCCGACCCGCTGCTCGAAGCTTACCTGACAGAACTAATCAAGAACCCGCGACTGCGCCGGAAAATCGGCAGGAATGCACGCCTTCATGTCGTTACCAATCACAAGATTGAGACCAGCGCCGCCTCCTACCTGGAATTCATCAGAAGAGTGATTGCGAACCGTTCGCGCCGGCGACTCGTCGACAGTGTGGGTGATGAGTTATCGCAGCTCGGATTGCAATCACGTAACGACTCGCTATTACGAAGCGTTGCCGCGGATCTTGCCGTGCTTGCGCCGCTGATGGAACCGGGCAATCCGGATATCAACGGCGATTTCAACGGCGATATCAACGATAGGGCGGAGTCACCAAAATTTTCCACATCAGATGGTGACGGTAACGGGCATCTTTCCACCGCCGCCCTTCCTTCCACTGCGGAGCCCGCCGGTCGTCTACCGGGAATTGAAGGCATAGATTACAAACTCGCTGCGGTTGAATACCTCGGCAGGCTGAGTGAGGAGCGTTCGCATCATCTCCGCACCAAGCCCTTTTACAATCTCGCTAACAAACCGGCGAGGTACAAAGGCGAGGGCATGGACGAAGACACGCACCGCCACCTGTGCGACTTCGCCAACCTGGCAGTCATTCTCGCTTTACCAGCGGGCGCGAAAATACTTGACGTGGGCTGTGGCTCAGGTTGGTTGAGCGAATATTTTGCCCGACTCGGATATCAGGTAAAAGGCATTGATATAAGCCCCGATCTGATTGCGATGTCGCGTGACCGCGTGGCGCGCGTCCCATTCGGGGTGGACCATGAAACGCCTTTGCGTTGCGACTTTGCGGTACACGATATCGAGTTGGCATCGCTCGATGAGAAGTTTGACGCCGTTATTTGTTACGACTCGTTACATCATTTTGCGGATGAACGGACAGTAATGCGCAACCTGGCGGCCATGCTTAATACAGGCGGGCTGTTATTCATTGTCGAAGGCCAGAAGCCCGATGACGATACAACTCCGGCCGAAGAGTTGCGCGATGTGATGCGTGAGTTTGGCACCCTTGAGTCGCCTTTCAGCAACGACTATCTGCGCACGCTGATTTCCGAGAATGGTTTTGCAATTGTCGGCGACTACGTCAGCATTAACGGACTTTTTGAACGGGAGATGATCGAGGGCAGACGTGACAACCAGAGTTTGCCGCTTCGCAGCATCGCCACGGATTATCACTACCTGACTTGTATGAAGGTGGACCACTCCGGACGGGCTGGAGAAATTTCGGACAGTAACCGTCCGGGTGTGTTGCGCGCAGAAATCATCTTGAAGGACAGGACCGCTTTGCACGTCGAAACAGGTAAAGAATTCGAAGTGCCGGTCACGATTACAAACACCGGCGACACGCTCTGGTTAACCGGACAAACGGTTCGCGCCGGGATTGTCATGCCGGGGGTGAAGATTCTTGACGATCGCGGTGAAGTTGTTGGCGAGCGGCACGGGCATCCCATGCTGCCGCGAGCAATCCCACCCGGTCAAACCCTTGTCCTCAACGTGGAATGTATGGCCCCTGACAAACCCGGGGCTTACACGGTCAGAATCGATCTGGTTGCCCAACACGTATGCTGGTTCGAAGAGCGAGGCTCAAAACCACTAGTGTTTAGTTTGATCGTAGAGTAATAGCCTTGCCGGAATTATCAGCAAGGCACAACTGGAATGATCCACGAAACCACACCAAGTATCACTGATAAACGTTTCGAGTTGGTTCGTGTAATTCGTGGATCGGATTTGTTTTTGGCAAGGAACTTTCATTAGGAAACGATTTTATTTTGGAAGCGAAGAAACAATGACGCGCGATCAGATTTTGTTAGAGCTCAAACGCCTCGAGCCCTGGTTTCATTGCATCGATCTCGGTGATGGACTTGCTACTAAGACCGAAAGCGCGATTGGCGAACCGGTTGAGCACCCACGTCCCACCTGGGAAAAAGTGAGAGTTTGTTTACCCGACGATTTGTCCGGCAAGACAGTGCTCGACGTGGGCTGCAACGCCGGGTTTTATTCTCTGGAGATGAAACGACGCGGCGCGGCGCGCGTGCTGGGAATCGACTCGCAGCAGAACCTAATCCGACAGGCCGCGTTCGTGCGCGACGTTCACGGGGTTGATATCGATTACCGGAAAATGTCGGTCTACGATCTCGACCCGCATGTCATTGGGCAGTTTGATGTCACCCTCGCCCTGGGCCTGCTTTACCATTGCAAGCACCTCGTCCTCGCCCTCGAAAAACTTTTCATCGTCACTCGAGAGTTGCTGATTCTTGAGACTGCTATTTATCCACCAGAGAAAGTTCCCTCTTCGTTTACCTACGAAGTGGGAGGCCTGCAGCCATCGCTGCACGCGCTGGCCTACGTTGAAAACGCGCCTGACGCGAAAGAAGCAATCTACAACTGGTTTTTGCCTGGGGTAGACGCGCTCGGCGCCTTACTGAGAAACGTTGGCTTCGACGACGTAGAGGTTTTTCCAGGCACGCAAAGCGATCGCGCGGTAATCGCTTGCCGCAAGCTGCAACCTTATCCAGACAGCCGCATGCTGGCTTACCTCGGCGTTAAGCTTTCAATTATCGAAGGTCCTGCGCGCGGGAAACCCGGCGAGGCATTGAGATTTCGCATTCGAGCCGAGAACACCGGATACGCGCGCTGGTTGCGCGGTAGTGACGCCGGGACAGACAAAGGATCAGTGCATCTGGTCGCGCATGTGCTCACGCCCGCTGAAGAACCATTGCTGTGGTATCACGCAGGAGCATTCCTGGCCGGTGACGTCGCACCCGGCGAAGTGGCGGAGCTGGAAATCGTCATGACCGCTCCGACCAGTGCGGGCAAGTACCTGCTGGCCTTCGATATGGTCTCAGAACATCTGGCGTGGTTCGAGGACCTGGGATCGGAAGTTCTCAAACAGGAACTTGTGGTTGAGTAGCGATACAAAGAACCTTTCGCGGCGGGACGCGGCTATGCCGTCAGATGTGCGGAAGGTCTCCGACCTTCCGGCGACATTTTCACTCTCTGGGGCTGCGCCCTCGTTTGGGTATGCTCTGGGGCGCAGCCCCCAAATTAGCATGAACTCAATTCGGAAGGTCGGAGACCTTCCGCACATCAGGCGGCATAGCCGAAGAGACAGGCGTGCAGGCTACACATGCGTTAGAGATATTTTCTATTCCTTGCGAGTCGCCACCAGTGTGGTTCGTGGTTCGAACCGTTTCTCGTAATCGTGATAATACTCACCGGTGGTTATGCTGGTAATCCCAAAGCCCAGCATACCCAGCACCTCGCGATAAACCCCAACCGAATAAGTCCACCAGGTGTAATCATGCTCCGGGTTAGTCGCACGAGGTTCGAATCGCGCGATGGGTTCTTCCGATTCGAGCAGCGGCGTAACGACGACCAACGTTTCATTCGTTCGCCGGGCGATTGACGCGAGGGCCGTAACCTGATCGCTTAAGTGTTCCAGCACTGAACCGACAATCACAACATCGAAGGTGCCCAGGCTCGGCGGTAAGTGGTAGACGTCGCCGTAGTGGACCTGTGCTTTTGATTCGAGCAGGCGATGACAGAGCCAGTAAGCGTTTTTCCACTTCTCGATTTGCGCGCTGTAATCCTCCGCCCAACGTTCGTGATCGCGGTAATACGGTTTGTCTTTGAAAGGAAGGAATGTCTGCTGGCTGCCATTATCCATGTCAAACGAAACGACACGCGCGCCCCGTTTCTCGGCTTCGAAACTAAGAAACCCTGTCGCCGCGCCAATATCCAACACCGACTTTCCGGCAACCTCCACGCCGCCAACATATTCTTCGAAACGCCCGCGCAGATCCCAGTGGGCCCTTATTAAGCCAAACCCAGGTAGATCCATGGTGTGATAGAAATAGCAGTCTGTTAGATCCTCGATAACGCGAGGCGTCGCGAATAGTGAATCCGGGTCGTTAGCGTTGTTCATAACAATCGGCTGTTCACGCAATAATTAGCTGTGGACGAAAACTCCAGCTCAATGCTCTTCGTGTGCTTCGTGTTATTTCGTGGATCGTATTGCTCTGAACGAAAGCGACGATCCACGAAATTTCACGAACCGGCACGAACAAATCCAGGAAGCAAACGTCGCCACCAAAGCACCAGCCCAAGGATGGTGAACAACGAAATGCCAAACCCGACTATTACTGATTTTGGTCGATAGAGAAACTCCACCTCATGTTCACCGGCAGCCAGCATTACACCTCTAAGATTGTAATTCACCCGCAACGTCTCAACCGGACTACCATTCACATACGCGCGCCAGCCGGGATAGTGGTTTTCACTCAATACCAGGATGGAAGGCACTGAAGACTTTGCCTTCATCGCGACGCGGTGTGGTTCATAGCTTGTGACTTCAACCTTTGCTGAAGTGTCCGCGGCGTCAGACTTGAATCCCGTTGGGCTTTCAAGTAGCGCAGTTCGTGCCGGGTCCCATGTCTTCCCATCCGGCAACCGAGCCGAGCGAATAACTTCAAGCATCACCGGCTCTTTTAGCACCATTGCTTCCGTCGCCAGCCAGGCGCGAGGTAGCACGCGGTGGTTTTCGAAGATCATAACGTTTCCCAGCTGTGAAACCTGCTGCCAACGTTCTTTCTTCTCAGGGACGCTCGGCGCAGGCTCGGTTAGTTTTTCATCGTCCCTGTTCGCAATGTCGTTTGAAGTCTTATCTGGATCTTCAACAGCCGGCTTAGTTGGCGCCGGCTCATGAGCGGCTGTGGGCCGAACGGGTTTAGTGGATTGCCTGCTAAACCATTCGCGGCGCAAAGGAAAGAATTTGTTGCCCGGCTGGTCCACCAGAGACACGCGCAGAACGTCCAGCAACAAATCGGGCGCCACCCGTTGAGGCGCAACCATAATCTCGCCACCCTTCACGATGGTCCGCTCCGGCAGCGTGAAAGAAGCCAGATAACTGTGGGCCGAGTAACTTTCCTTGCCGCTGTCAACCTGATAGCTCGTAGCCACGGGAGGACGTCGATGCTTGATCTGAGTTTGAATATCGGCCCGGTCGTGGGCCCATTCAGCGGTGTGATCGCCGGCTCGAAGCTCAAGCGCAAGAGTCTTGCCGCTCTCGGTAAACAACTTGATGCGGGCCACAGTTGTGCCGTCCGGAACATTCACCGACCATGAGAGTTTCGTGATCAACGTCAGGTGGTCCACCTCAACCGGCGGAGTCGCAAAAACCAGTTTCGTTCCACCATCAAGGTGGGAGAGATTCAGATCCTCGGCCGCAAATTTGTTTCCCTGGATATCTTGCGACGCGGGCGGAAAATCAGCCGGCGTCACTGAAGGCGCCGTCGCACCCGAAGTTGTGATCGTGGAGACTGGCGCCTCACTTGAGCTCTGCGAACTCTTCACGCTAGATCGCGGGAAGGGTCTCGTTAACAGGTATCTAACATTCAGAAGATCAATCTCGCGACTGTCCCCTCTCAGCGTTCGCTCAGGCTCGGTTAGTTCGCCCCAAACTTTCATATCACCCGCCATGCGACTGTAGCGCGCGAGTCCGAAGCCGTCATAGCCGGCAGCGTTTTCGAGGCCGTGCATCATGTAAACGTCTGGCTGCAAGGAAAGCATCCAGTCGCCCGGTGCCGACGGTGGTGGCACGGGTTGCGACGGGTCGAAGCGCTGGTCGGCAGTGATGAGGCGGTAAGAACCTTCTTTGCCTCGCTCACGATCTCGCAGGAATTTCACTGCGGCCGGCACGCGCCAAAGTTCTGAGTCGCTCGTGGGGCTGCTCGTGCGCCATCCACTTCCCTGACCGTACACAACCAGATCAGCGAGCAGAACGGCCAATAACCAAAAGCTGGCGCGGCGGCGATTGCTCCGGCTAAATGACCAAAGCGCCACACAACTCAACGCAGCCATCAAAACCGGCAGAAAAAGTTCAGGCGCCCGCAGAAACGTTAACGGTACTTTCCGTGCCAAATGAAAGTCAGCCGGACGCCACCAGGTAACCGTGAGACAGGTCAGCAGAAAAACACCTACCCCCACTGCCGCGACCTTTACCTGTCTACGCTCTATCGCATTTGCCCGTCCTCGAGCGTTTGCGATGATCGTTATGCCTCGACCTGCCAGGACAGCGAGTGCGAATTCAACTTCCATCAAATGTCGCGCCGGCACCCTGAAGAGGTTCAACACAGGTACGTAATAAATCACTGCATACATGTGAAACGGCAGGAACCGCCCGAATGCGAGCAGGAGACAAACGGCGAAGGTGATGGCCCAGAACTTAGTGCGCACATCGGGTTTGAAGAGAATAGCCAGCAACGCCAGCATGATCGTTAACAGGCCCACATAGGCTACATACTCGCCAAAAAAAGTCGGACCAACGTAAGGCGCGCGAAACAGCAGTCCGTTTCCGCCGCCAAACAAATAGGGTGCAAACATCGTCAGGGCGAAGTGCGGCGGCATCGAGAAGGAGCTG
>Ga0190272_10000156_pt1 | contig 42494 bp, 27 predicted proteins | sample Popmic504T_FD_133746 | JGI IMG/M metagenome (GOLD analysis project Ga0190272, IMG submission 133746) | Populus adjacent soil microbial communities from riparian zone of Shoshone River, Wyoming, USA - 504 T | ecosystem: Environmental > Terrestrial > Soil > Riparian zone | place: USA: Wyoming...
CCAGCAAAAGGAGACGAATCGATGAAGGTCGTCTCCCAACTCCTTTGGCGCAGGAGCTATTGAAATCCCGATGGTTTCTGCGTGCTGAAATGCACTAAGCACCTCCGGTCTAGCACGTGTCCCACTGTTTGGTTGTGCGGAGAGAACAGACAACACCTCTTCCGACAGGAGAGCAGGAACATGCATCAATGGTCGGAACGCATATGATCTGAAAGAATCGTTTCTGGCTGCGACGCGACCAATCGATTCTCTAACCTCGGTTGAAAATTTTCCCAACGCTGGAACCTTATCCTGTCCGCTGTACCAATCTCTTATTAAATCCTCTACCGGAATTCTTAAATCCCCTATGTCCCGGCATCTTCTCTTCAGAAGAGGTAAGAGCGGATGAACGAACATGAATGTAGGCGCCAGCTTCGTCCCAGAACAGTGCCTTTTGAAGATGTATTCCTCATCGGCATTTGGTGTGTCGTCATTTGGGTACAAGGGCCAGAATCTCTCGTATGCACCTGTGTCGTATGATCCGGTAGGGTGGAAATTGTAAGTCGTCTCATCGACACTGATCACCTCAAACATACCGAGCCTTTCGGAAGTGGTCCTTTCTCTGCCAAGTTCATCAAGTTTCTCCTGCCTCGGAAGGTTCGTGATCGAGGCATATCGGACTATTGGTTCATGCGACTCATTGTCACTCTTTATTCCAACTAGCAACGATCGTCCTTGCAATGTCTTAAACACACCACTAGCGCCAAGGCCGGCTCGCGCGTCAGGATCAATATCTAGCAGCCAGAGTTTTGGAAAATTCTCGACAATCCACTTGCGCGCGTACCGATAGGATTGATTCTCGGCGAATGCAGACGGTAGCACCAACGCAAATAGCCCTGATCGTGTATTGGCTTGCAATCTCTCAGCAGTCCATCGGAGAAACTTAACGAACGGATTCTGTAAGGCACGTTGGATGTTTTGTCGTCCCCGGCGTTGGGTTGTCGGCGGTCGAAAGTCTCCTACCATCGTGTTTATTAAGTCAAAATGAGGGCCATCCGCATGAGTGTAGGCGTCAGAGGATGGCAGGTTTCCGATCACGAGAGTCAGAGGGGGGTCTGCCAAGTTGCGGGCGGCATCCTGTTCAGCTTCAAGCAGGTCGAACAATGTCTCAGGCCTTGAAGGTCTGGGAGTCGTCGTTGGCGATTCAAGTTCGTCGCTCAATGTATTAGTCAGAATGATTGAGAGATTCTCAGGAGGGATCGCGTCGCTCCCGAGCATTGCAGCACGATAATGGGCGAGGGCATATGGTGCCGGCAAAATCTCAAAGCCTATTATTTCGGGCGAACCTCCTTGCGAGGAAGAGTGCAGGATGAGCTCCTCAAGGAAGGTACCAGTGCCACAACAAGGATCGATTAGCTTGTTGCCTTCCCGATATAAAGACAACCCACTCAACTCTGTTTCAACAATTGCTTCTGCTAGGCTTACCGCATATGAAACCAATTCAGGTGGAGTATAAAAGGCACCGAAGTCGAACCTTGTATCAGGATCGAATGCTGACAAAAACTTCTCGTAAAGCAGGTGATAATCCGGCGTGGATCTTTGGCTGCCCTCAAGCTCGATGTGAGCCAAGAGCAGCAAACAGTCCTGGTACCAGACGCCCAATGGCCCTTGGGATCCGAGCTCATCGCCCAAGACCTCCAAGAGAGCACGGAAGGGGCGCAGTCGTTCAGTAAGTGCGGTATGGGACGACGAGGCAGCCCAAAAACCTTGAATCTTATCGCGCCTTTCTACTGGCGTATCACTAGGCCCGGTGACTATGCGATGCGCATAGAGCAACCCGAAGATCAGCACTTGAGCAACGAAATCAGCAAAAATCTCAACAGTCCGCAAGGCGGGATCGTGATGCTCACCGAGTAAGATCTGGAGTTCGCCGAGTGCCTCAATGGTTTCATTTTCAGCTTGGTCGAAGCCGGCACCAATCTCCAGCCCAGCTAAGTCCCTTACTATGTCCGATAACGAAGACGCTCTCTTGGCGGTCTCTTCCATCAAACGCTCTTCGGAGCAGCTCCTGAAACCCGTCTCACCAAAGAAATTCCTAAACTGAGTTTCCAATAGGCCGGTGGGTTCAACGCTCTGCCAGTCACGAACGGGTTTGCTTAAAAGTGATAAGCGCGTCGGAGATCCTGCACTAGGCTCATAGAATATGAATTCAAGACCGTCTGTAACGATCAATCTGCTGTTAAGTCTTAAGTACTTGCCAATCTGGTTTTCGAACTCAGTAAGATCGAGAACTGTATTCAAGCTCAGCGCTTTCGCTTCGGTAAAACCGTATAGACCTAAACTCTCTGAATCGTAAAATCTCCAATCTGGTCTACCAGACTTGCCTTGACTGCGAGGTTCGAAGATCACCTCGACATTAGGATCGATTAGATTTGCTATGGCTCTCAGGAATCGATCCAATGCGGGCCGATATGAAAGTTCTGGAGTTGACTCGCCTGCAGCCTCCGCTTTCTCGACCTCTTTTCGAAGGTCGTTTAGATATATGACTATGATTGAGTCAAAGTCTGGGAAGTGTTTCATGAACTCGCTCTATCTTTGTGGCATTTAATAATTCGTGCACCAATAACCTTTGCGAGCTGCGGAGGTACTGCATTGCCGATCTGTCTTGCAATCTCAATCTTAGAACCTGAGAAAAGAAAATCAGGTGGAAAGGTTTGAAGTAATGCTCCTTCCCGCAAGGATATGCTTCTAGTCTGTTCGGGATGGCCAAACATCCCGCGACTAAAGCTGTCAAACTTTGCGGTGATTGTTGGCGCGACGTCATCCCAAGACATCCGGCCATACACGTTCCGGTGACCCATTGTTGCGGAGCTAACCCGATGACATTGCGCTAGGAGTTCTGCGGGAAGGTATTCCCGACCTTGCCCTTGCTGAAGAGCCAGAAGTCGCTTCTTGTTCAATTCCGATAGCCTATCGCGTCGATGGTGCGGGAAACGGGGATGGTCACTTCCGTCGAGGGGAGGTTCTGGCAGATGCCCGATGGTATCGCGAACGCTTGCTCGTCGGCCATCCGGCGTTGTTGCTAGTGGGAAGGTGAAGTTAGGTAAGCCGAAGTCGTTTCGTTCACCCACCATGATGAATCTCCGGCGTCGCTGGGGCACACTATAGTCTTGGCTATCTAAAATTGCCTGGTGCACCCAATAGCCTGCAGCGACAGCAATATCGGAAGCTCGTTTCAATAGGACCTTGCCTCGCTTACCGGTAATTCCTGGCACATTCTCCATCAGGAACCACTGAGGCATCAAGTCTTGGACAAGGTGCATGTACTTGGAAATCAGGTCGTTACGTTCATCAAAGTCTTCTCCGATTCGTTGTACGGAGAATCCCTGACAAGGGGGACCACCGGCGAGAAGAAACAGCTCGCCACGTCGGAGCTTCGATGCCTTCAATGCGGCACCATTTAGCATTTTATCAACATCGGCAAGAACCGCAGCGCCGGGAAAATAATGAGAATTTAAGTTTTGGGTTTCAACGCAGTGAGGTTCGTTGTCAAAGCTGAGCAAGACATTGTATCCGGCGTACTGGAGTCCGAGGCGCATTCCCCCTGCTCCGGAAAAGCTGTCGATGCACGTGAATTCCATCTGCTTTTTTTTGATTGCTTGAGTCCAGAAATGACGCTCGAAAACGAACTACTTACAGGCTCAGTTACGAATGGCACGGAAACCGACTTTTCGGATTCTAGCGGCGGCGCGGCTAGTAGCTCCACCAATACATTGCTAGCCACCGCACACGCGAACATGGGTGGAACTGCCTCACCAATCTGCTTGAACACAGAGTCGAAGGAGCCAATGAATTCGAATCCCACAGGGAAGCTTTGCAACAAGGCTGCTTCCCGCATCGTCAACCCTCGATCCTGAACGGGATGAACGTAACGTCCGCTTGCCGGATTTCGCGAATAATGAGTAATTGTAATTGCAGGCCTATCCCAATACAATCTACCGTATACATCGTAATACCCACGCACTTTGTCAAGGCACTTTGGGCCTATTCCGAATGGTCGACTGCCACCGTTTCTTGGAACAGCTCTAATGGTTTCGAGGGTGGAGGGGCGATGATGCGCGGAGCGGTGAAAGCTATCCACCGGATGATACTTCCCCGGAGCCACCTTCGGAAGATGACCTATAGCTTGGCGGACGCTTACGAACTTTTCACTGTCAAGCATCTCCTGGGGTAGCACATGATCGCGACGCATTGCAATGATTAGTGAGCGAAACCTTTCTTGCGGGACCCCGAATGATGCGGCGTTATAAATGCCCTGGTGAACAACGTATCCTGCCTTAGAAAAAACCACCCTGGCTTGTTGGAAGTGGTCCCAGTATTTTTTTGACAAGAGCTCTGGGACGTTTTCCATTACGATGCAGACCGGCTTGAGTTGTATAGCCAGTTTCGCGAACGTCCCCATCAGCAAGTTCCTGTCATCTGCTTCATCCCAGTTTTTCTTACGATGTGAAGAAAACCCCTGACAAGGAGCACATCCAACGATCACTAGTGGTTTGTTTGGATTGTAGTCGTCGAGATCGGCGAGAAATCTTTCCAGCTTTTTCTTGTTGTTGGCCAAGAGGCGGATGTCTTGGAGAACTCCAGCGGTGTGAAAATTTCGGCGGTACGTCTCAAGAGCGTCAGGGTCAATGTCGCAACCGCCTAGATGCCTAAAGAAGGGCCTAATCCGAGATAGGGCTGAGAACCCAAGTGACATGCCACCGGCCCCAGAAAAAAAGTCTAATAATTGAAAAGGTATATTCTCCGCAATCGATTTCCGCGAGGGTTTCCACGCCCCCAGCTCCGTCTGGGCAAGCTTCGCAAACTCACTTTTGTAGGCACGCAAGCCAACGATGGGTTCATTCTGGTCACCCGTGTCATACAGATTCTTCAACAGACTAAGACTTGTTTTAGACATTAAATTCCCTTAATAAGGTTCCGCAGAATCAAACGGGCGAAGCTATGCGCTTAAACTCCGATACATTAGCAGGTATCCGGGGCGAAGGGAGATTATAGTGTCGTTGTCAATAGTTGGCTTCAGAGCCCTGAAGATTGACGATCTCACTTAAATGTAGACGTTCTTGCATGTGCGCCACGTTACGGGTCTTAGGGGCACGTAGGTTGACAGCGCCGGTTTTTACGGCAGCGAGGGAGGCGAAAGATGCTGCGCCTCCCTCGCTGCGAAATTCGGACAGGCAGGACTGCCTGTCCTACGTGCTTACGATCCGACACCGACGTTAGCAACCGGGAGAGTTGTTAACTCAACAGTTGCTAGTTCGAAGAGTGTTAGCTCGCCGGCGGTGTTTTCTTCTTCTGCGTCAGGCCGGTCTTGCGGTCGGACTTGCGGGTGTAGCCCATGGCTTCATATAACGCGCTGTTGGAGCCGTGGTCTGGATCGGCGCGCACGTTGTTGACGATCAGTTCGATTTTCGCGGCCACTGCGTCATCGGCCTGGTCGCGTTCGACGAGGGCCGCGCTGAGTTGATCCTCAAGGTCTTCAATCTTTTCACGCGCCGCTTTGGCCGGAGCGCAAACGGCTTGGAATTGGGGGAGCGTCATGCCGCCAAATACTTTTCCGGAGGCAAGATTTTCCCAGGCATTCAGGATCGTGTCCATTTTTTGTTCTTTGCTTCCAGGTGTTGTACCCATTTTCGGTAAGGTCCTTTCTGGATGTGCGAGTGCGCCAGGGCGCGCACGGACGAAGGTTTGGGGAGTGACGTGCCGGGGAGGCACATCGTGAGAGTTTGTAACCCGAAGAGCATCGGCAGAACCGGAGGGGCGACGCTTGCGGGTTACGCGTCCCTGACCGCAGACGGGTGAGGGCCGCACCTCGTCGAGAAAACCCTAAATATCGAGAGTTTTAGGAGATTTCATCGATTTGGCGGCGGCATTCTGCCACGAGAACTGCCGAGTTTCAATACTGAAGTTGTAAGTGCAAAGCTTGCGGTTGGAAGTACGAGACTTGCAGTTGTCAGTGCAAGCTGCGGAGTTGGAAGTGCATGGCAGGGAGACGCAAGTGCACGCCCTGGGAGATGCGGGTGCAGGGGTTGCAGATTGGGATTGCGCCCTGGGAAGAGGCGGGTACAAACCAAGCACTTGAGACTGCGAAGCGAGCGATTGCGAGTGCGGACCGGGAAGTTGGAAGTGTGAAGAGTAGGAGAGTGGGCGGTGAATGGGCCCGCCCGCTTACGCAGGCGGTTCAGACAGTTCGCGCTACGCGGTCACAGTTGCTGGGTTCATGGAAGGGCCCGCCCGCTTACGCAGGCGGTTCTGACAAGAGCCCTCCCTGACGGGTTGGATCTGCTCACTGCCCACTGCCCACTGCCCACTGTTCCTTACGGTTTCCCTTTGCCCTTACCTTTTCCACCACCGTCGCTGCTGCCGCGCGATTGATCCCGCTGCTTGCGTTCCGGCTGGGCCGCCTTGCGTTCCGCCTGGGCCTTGCGTTCCGGTTGAGCGACGGTCTGACGCTCGGCACCGCGCGGAGACTGCGGTCGAGCCGAAGGCTCCATCTTGTGCGGCTTAATTTCGCGAGCAGGGTTACCGACCCGTTGGCCTTGCGGCTGCTGGTTGGCCTTGCGCTGATCATCGCGATCCTGTCGCTGTTGCTCGGCCCTCCCTGACGGTCGGGCTTCTGCCTGGTGGATCTCCTTCGTGCGGCGATGTTCTTCCTGTTTAGCCGCACGCTCCTCTTGCCGGCGTGCGCGATCTTCCTGTCTTTCCTGACGTTTGTCTTCGTGGCGTGCAGCTTTCACTTCCTGTCGCTCGTCGCGAATCTCCAACTTTCGATTCCGATCTTTGTCCGACACACGCTCGACGCGCATCTGCTTCGCCAGTTCTTTCCTGAACTTCGACTCCTTAAAGTCACGACCAATGAACACCGGCGTGTCGCGAAGTTTCTTCGCAATCCCTGGCGGCAAGTCAATTTTACCCCTACCCCAGGCGGAATTAACTACTGCATTCCGGAGCGGCGTAAGCGTCAGAGGATCAAGCGTTGTTCGCGACGATCCTATCCGCTGCTGATCGACGCTCTCAAGTCTACGCACATTGCGCCGATCGATGACGCGACCAAACGCGTCTACCGGCACTACGGTAACTGCTCCGGGAATATTAAGATTCACGAGCTGCGCAGGCGATAGATTCGCCTGGCTAAGATACTGCGGCTGCCAGTTGGCATCGTAGTAACGTGGCGCATAAACTTCACCCGGCGCGAGCGGTACCCAGCCCACCTGGTTTGCGTCATCTACCGGAACAAATGCCACGAGCGCGGGCGCATAAGCCGGCGTGGTGTTCGCAGTTTCGGGAACCCAATACCACTGATTGTCCACGTTGGCCCAACGTCCATAATGATAAGGCGCATAGCCCCAGGGCTCACTCGACACCCAGGTTGGCCCATACGGATAATCGTTGGTCCATGTCCCCTGTTGATAAGGCACCCAGCCATCATCCACACGCGGGCGCCAGGCTTGTCCATAACCATCAACCTGCTGCCAGTCGCCGTAGTAATCAAGATCATTCAGCCCGGGAATGCTCGGGTTCGCATGCTGATAACTGATATTGCGATTGTAGGGATCGTAGTAATTAGGATCGTTTAGATAAGCGTCGTAGGAGCTGTATCGACCGTCGTAACTGTCCGGGTATTGGTAGTCGTAATAATCATCAACCATGTAACCGGCGTCGTCTGGGTTCAGACGCGAGAGCGCGAGCTGCGCTGCGGTCTGGCCCAGCATGGTCAACATCTCGCCTTTGCCAATATTCCCTGAACCCCCCTGACCAACTATTTGCGCGAGTCCGCTCAAGACGGAGACGAGCACGCCGCCATTGTCATCGAAGCCGACGTTGTAAAGTCCGGGCTCATCAAAGTTAACTGCGCCGTGGGGTGTGGCCACTTCAAAGATTTCATCGTCGTCCAGATAGCCAACGTCAAACATCGCTGAGCCGTCGCGCAGCGCGAGCTGGGTGCGGCGGTCGCTCAGGTTAACTACGTCGAGCGATGTGTTTGGATCGAGACGGGCAAAATTGCGGCCACTGAATGCGAGCGAGGTGCGCGCGTTGTCGCGCGTGTAGATTCGATCGCCCACTGAGAAGGGCTGGTTCGGCGTCGCGTTGGTCCATTGTGATTCTGCGTCTGCACTCGCCACGGCATCGCTGAAGGCCACTTCGCCATCGACACGTTGAATGCGTGCAGCGTAGGGAAGTTCCTCGGCTGATGCAGTGTGCTCACGACTCATCCAGTAGCCGACGCCAAGGCCGGCGGCAAGCGCCACCACCACTGCCACAATCGTCATGTGCGGCCAAACTTTGATCCTGTCCATAGAAACTCTCCTTCTCTGATCCGCTGGCAAGCATCATGCCCCCCGGGAACGACATGTCGAGGACTTCGCTCGCAGTTAGCGAAAGAATCGACTACGCGCGGTGTTTACTAGCACGCGGGGGGACGGCTGCCATCGTTTAGACACTGAGTTGCAAGGAGATTGCTAAGGAGTGCTCGGTCCAACGCAAAGGGACGATGCGCACATTAGAAGGCGTCACGTACCTATTCAAGGCAGAGTTAAGCGATATGGGTAGTGGCGGGAGCTAACTCAGCGTGACCTCTGCGCTCTCTGCGTCTCGGCGGTTAACGGTGCTGGCCAAACAATCACCGCAGAGGCGCAGAGGTCGCAGAGTAGATAAAGGAACGGGGCCCGTCAAAGAATTAGCTGCCGGACATTCGCGGCGGTTCTTCAGCCCGAGTTAGGCGCGCGCTGCTTTTTCAGACGCGCTTTGAAAACGGTCTCGCCGCCGGTCTCGCCTTTGCGCCGGTCGCCGGTCATGGCCGGTGTAGACGGCGAGGTGGTGCGAGGCGTGACGGCGTCGCCGCCGGTGTGCTGTGCAGACCTGTCGGCGGCCAGCTTGTTTGCTGCTTTGCGGCGGCCGAGCACCGCGGGTGTCGCCATCATCTCTTTGCGATTCTGATCCGCAGCGCCCTCAGCGCCGGTCTGTTGGCCACGCGGCTTTTGTCTGATGCCGACTTTGTGCTGATCTTTTTTCATCTGATATCCCCCAAATCGCTCGAGTTGACCGCCCGCTAATGCAGGCGGGTTCTGAATTTGCCGCATGGCCCGCCCGCTACCGCAGGCGGTTCTGACAAATCACGATGCCCGCCCGCTGACGCAGGCGGTTCTGACAAATCCATCGATCGCCGCCCGCTGACGCAGGCGGTTCTGACAAATCACGATGGCCCGCCCGCTGACGCAGGCGGTTCTGACAAATCACGATGGCCCGCCCGCTGACGCAGGCGGTTCTGACAAAACGCTCGATGTGCACTAGTCGCTCCCGTACGGGGCGGTTCGTTAACGCCTGCGCTATTGAATGCGTTATTGTTACATACACAAACCAGGATTAAAGACGACTCGTCCCTCAGAAATCATTCCTTGAGTTTCTGGTAACAGTACTGACATGTTCAGCCCGTAGACATTCCGTTTTCTGATAGCTATCTCCCATTTATGACCACTCAAATCGCCATCGTCCTCTCGCTGCTTCTGGTGGCACTGATTCTTTTTGCCACCGAGCGAATCCCGATCGACATCGTCGCGCTGATTCTGGTGCTCCTCCTGGTTGTAACTGGAACGCTCTCGGCGGCCGACGCCTTTGCCGGGTTTGGCAACGACATCGTGATCACCATTGCCGGTCTCTTCATTTTGACGGGAGGCTTAGCGAAGACCGGAGTAGTAGACGCAGTCGGGCGGCGCCTCCAGGGTCTTGCCGGCAACAGTGAATTCCGCATGGCCGGGATGATAATGATCGTTGCCGCACTCTGCGCCGCCTTCATGAAAAACACAACGACCACGGCGATCTTCCTGCCGGTCGTACTCGGAATCGCACTGCGCAAGAACATTAATCCGACCAAGCTGCTGATGCCGCTCGCCTTCGGCGCTATTCTCGGCGGCACCTGCACCTTGATTGGAACGTCGACTAACCTTGCGGTTAGCGGCGCCATGACCCGTTACGGTCTGGCGCCCTTCACCATGTTTGAGCTGACGCGCGTTGGCGTGGCGATCGTCGGCATCGGCATGCTCTACATGCTCCTCGTCGGACTTCGTTTGCTGCCTAATCGAGAAGGTGAAGGCTCGCTGACGGCTCAGTATCACGTGCGACAGTACATGTCGGAAGTGTTGGTGCTTGAGGGCTCGCGCATGATTGGAAAGCGACTTGCGGATGCGCCCCTCAGCGATGAACTGGATCTGACCGTGGTGGGGATTCTGCGCGGTGCCAAGCGCGATCGCATCTCACCGAGCTCTGACGAGGAGATTCAGGAAGGCGATCTGCTCCTGGTGCAGGGACTCGTGGACGACATCCTGCGCGTGAAGGGCGAGGCAGGTATCGAGATCAAGGCCGACTTCGAGCTGAGCGACACACATCTGGAAAGCGCTGACGCGAATGTTGAGTTGTTTGAGGCAATGATTCCGCGCGGCTCCGACTTCACCGGCCAGAGTCTGAAGCGACTGAAGTTTCAGGAACGCTTCCAGCTCATCGTGCTGGCAATCAACCGCCACGGCATCAATCTGCTTTCGAAGATGAGCAAGGTGAAACTGCGTTTTGGCGATGTGCTGCTCCTGCAAGGCAAGCGCGAACATGCGGAACAATTAGCCGCCGACGCACAGATCCTGTTGCTGGAAGAGATTTCGAATCGCCAGGCTCGTCCCGAGAAAAAGAAGTGGGCCCTGATCGCCTTTGGCCTGTTCCTCGCGCTTTCAATCACGCATCTGGTTCCGCTCTCGGTCGCGGTTCTCAGTGGTGTATTGGTGTTGCTGGGGAGCCGGGCCGTGCGACCGCAGGAAATTTACGAAATGATCGAGTGGCGGCTCATCGTGCTGATTGCGTGCATGATGAGTTTCGGCCAGGCCATGGAAGGTACTCATGCCGATCAGTATCTGGCTGATCTTATCGTGAGAGCCACGGGACACTACGGACCGTTGGCAGTGCTCTCCGGGTTTTTCGTGATGACCGTGGCGCTTACGCAACCCATGTCGAATCAGGCGGCTGCTCTCGTGATGCTGCCCATCGCGGTCAAGACGGCGCTGCTGCTGGGCCTCAACCCGCGGGCTTTTGCAGTCACCGTCACCTACGCAGCCTCATGTTCATTCCTGACCCCACTCGAGCCGGCTTGCGTGCTTATTTACACGCCGGGCCGTTACCGTTTCCTCGACTTCGTTAAGGTTGGCTCGGTGCTGACCCTCGCCGTTTTTGCAATAGTCATTTGGCTGGTGCCCATTTTCTGGCCTTTACATCAGCAATAGAAATCCTCCGTAGAGCATCGTTAATTTTAGGCCTCCTCTGTGCGTTTACCTTCGGTTCTTGAAGGGTCGTTTAGTTCAATGGGACGGCTGGTCAAGGGCACCGTCTTCGTCAAAGTGGGTTTGAAGTCCGGTTGTGATCGGGTCCGGCGGGTTGTTTTTTCCTTGCGGTGTTGCTTCCCCTCTTGGCCGTCACTATAATGCCCCGCATTCCAGGCAGCGCCCATAAACTGGCAAGGCGAGCAGATATCGTCGCGAGCAAGAGTATTCTTAACGTACGCATTTATTGATTCGCGGTCCGAAACGCAAACCTATTAATAAAACCCCAATTAATGTCTACCCCAATTAGATGGAAACAGCCTCGTCGTGTCGGCAGCATTATTGATGGCCGCCCTGATGGACGACCACAAACTCCCTTGCGAACACTGGCGCTCAATCTCGGGCAGGCAGCGCGCTGGGCCTTGAGCGAGCCCTTCCGGCTCACAGTTGAACATCAGAAGATTTTCCTACGGCGTTTACCGCAAGCGTTTGACGGCCTACGCGTCGTCCAACTTTCAGATATTCATCACAGTCCCTTCACCAGCCGTGAACAGATAGAACGCGCGGTGGACACGGCAAACAGCCTGCGCCCAGACATCATTGCGCTGACTGGCGACTACGTTTCCAAGGAAAGAGCATACGCGGCACCCTGCGCTGAGCTAATGGGCAGACTGCGTGCGCGTCATGGAGTCTATGCAGTGCTGGGCAATCACGATCATTGGACTGACGCCGCACTGATCACTGACTTGTTTCGGGCCGAAGGGATCACGGTGCTGGTGAATCAGGGCATGCGTTTCGAGAAAGACGGCGCCGCCCTCTGGCTCGCCGGCACGGACGACACGATGGTCGGCCTGGAAGATTTACCCCTTGCGCTTGCTGGAGCGCGCGAAGACGAGTTGAAGCTGTTGCTCGCCCATAATCCGATTATTCTGCGCCGTGCTGCCCGGGCCGGAGTGGATCTTGTGCTTAGCGGCCACACCCACGGCGGACAGGTCACGCTGCGCACGGAACGCGGCGCGTCAGGCAAGCCCCGGCGACGTTTGCTCAAGGGTTTGGCGAAACAGGGCGAAACGCAGATATACATCACGCGAGGACTGGGCACAGTGGTGTTACCGGTCCGATTTGGATGCCCCCCCGAAGTTTCGTTGCTTGAGTTGCGAACTGCCTAAACGGCAACTGAGTTGTTGTAACGCAAACTGTTAATTTTGCGTCGTCTCAACCAGGTTCCACTGGATTCACGAGCACGCTGAGGAGCAAACCGTTACGCCCGTGCCCGCAAACTAACAGCTTGCGTTAACAAGGATTGATGTCGTCCTCCCGGATTCTGACAGTTCCTAATATGCTCACCATCTTTCGGATGGTGCTCATTCCTGTTTTCGTCACACTACTTTTCTACCAGCGATTTATCCTCGCCCTGGCGGCATTCGTAATTGCCGGACTCACTGATGGTCTCGACGGACTCCTGGCACGCCGCTTCGATCAGGAATCCCAACTGGGGACTATTCTTGATCCAATCGCCGACAAACTAATGCTGGTGACTGCGTTTATCGTGCTTTCCATGCGCAGCGTCTTCCCCCAGCCCCTTCCGAGTCACCTGCCCGTACCATTCTGGGTGACGGTCGCGGTAATCAGCCGCGACGTCTTTATCATCGTAGGCGCCGCCGCAATCAACATCATGACCGGGTTTCGCGGGTTTCGTCCGTCCTGGTTGGGCAAACTGAATACGACCGTTCAGATAGTTGGGATTACCGCAATAATGTTTGCCGCGAGCGTGCCTTATTACACCGGGCTCTACCTTCCGACCGTCTATGCGGCGGTTTTCGCCCTCGCGTTGCTCTCCGGACTCCACTACGTCTTCTTCGTCTCCAGGCTAATGAACGACGATCGGAACAAGACGCCGCCCCCAGTCGAACCACAGTCGTGATGTCGTTGGAACCAAAAACAACGCGAAAGCCCTTAACGAGCACCGCCGGTGCTCGTTGAAGACCCTTCGGCCGCTACCGTACCCTCCATCTCCTTAAAGTTGACAGCTGGAGACTCAGGTATTATATTACCGTCCCATTCAAATAAAGTTATGGGTGGGCATAAATCAGGGTTAAAGCGCCTGCTGGATTACTGAATCTCGCCCGAATGGGTCCGAAGGGGTGACTGCGCAGGCCAAATATCGTTTTGGAGAACAAAAGATGAGCAAGATTATCGGAATTGACCTGGGAACGACCAACTCCGTCGTCGCCGTGATGGAAGGTGGCGAGCCGACAGTAATTACTAACTCAGAAGGCGGCCGCACTACGCCCTCGGTCGTGGCCTTTACTAAGGACGGCAGCCGGCTGGTTGGTCAGGTGGCCAAGCGGCAGGCGGTGACAAACCCGGAAAACACTGTCTATTCAATCAAGAGATTCATGGGCCGCCGCTTCGATGAAGTGACCGAAGAAATCAAGCAGGTCCCCTACACGGTGAAAGCCGCGGGCACGGGCGACGTCCGCATTGGGGCCGGTGGCAAGGAATGGAGCCCGCCCGAGATTTCGGCAATCATCCTGCAAAAGATGAAGCAGTCGGCGGAAGACTATCTCGGCCAGAAGGTCGACAAGGCCGTAATCACAGTCCCGGCTTATTTCAACGACGCGCAGCGCCAGGCAACGAAAGACGCGGGCAAAATTGCCGGCCTGGAAGTGATGCGTATCGTCAATGAGCCAACGGCAGCAGCCTTGGCGTACGGCCTCGATAAGAAGACAGACGAAACCATCGCCGTATTCGACTTTGGCGGCGGCACGTTTGACGTTTCAATTCTGGAAGTTGGCGAAGGCGTTGTTGAAGTGAAATCGACCAATGGCGACACGCACCTCGGCGGCGACGATATTGATGAACGGCTGACGGAATGGATCATTGAAGAGTTTAAGAAAGACCAGGGTATTGATCTTTCCAGCGACAAGATGGCCTTACAGCGTCTGAAGGAAGCTTCAGAGAAGGCGAAGATTGAACTATCGAGCACGATGGAAACGGAGATCAATCTTCCTTTCGTCACGGCTGACCAGTCTGGTCCAAAGCATCTCGCGATGAAACTTACGCGGTCGAAGTTTGAACAGTTGATCGATCCGATCCTGGTGCGGCTCAAGGGGCCTGTGCAGCAGGCAATCAAAGACGCCGGTCTCGATGCGAAGAAGATTCACGAAGTGGTCCTCGTCGGTGGTTCGACGCGTATACCGAAAGTGCAGGAGATTGTGCGCGAACTGTTTGGCAAAGAACCAAACAAGAGCGTTAATCCCGACGAAGTGGTTGCGATCGGCGCCGCGGTTCAGGCCGGTGTGCTTTCGGGCGAGAAGACAGACATTCTGCTTCTCGACGTAACTCCGCTCAGCCTCGGCATCGAAACTCTCGGTGGTGTGTTTACCAAACTGATCGAACGCAACACCACGATTCCAACGCGCAAGTCCGAAATTTTCTCGACGGCTTCCGACAATCAGACGTCGGTTGAGGTACATGTGCTGCAGGGTGAACGTCCGCTCGCGAGCGACAACCGCACGCTTGGTAAGTTTCACTTGATTGGGATTCCACCGGCGCCGCGCGGCATGCCGCAGGTTGAAGTGGCCTTCGATATCGATGCCAACGGCATCGTTAACGTCTCAGCCAAAGACATGGGCACGGGTCGAGAGCAAAAGATCACCATCACGTCGTCGTCCGGTCTTTCGAAGGAAGAGATCGACAAGATGATGCGCGATGCGGAATCACACGCTTCCGACGACGTGAAGAAAAAGGAAGAGATCGAAGCGCGCAACCGTCTGGATGGCCTGACTTACCAGATGGAGAAAACGCTCGCCGACAACAAGGAAAAAGTGGGCGCGGTCGCTTCCGAAGTTGAGACTGCGATCACCGAAGCCAAGGCGGCGTTGGCCGAAGGCGGAGTGGAGAAACTCAACGAAGCCTTCAACAACTTGCAGAATGCTTCGCACAAGTTGGCTGAGGCCCTCTATCAGCAAACCGGAACGCCGGAAGCTGAAGCAGGCGCGGAAGATCAAGCTTCCGCAGCTGGGGCTTCGTCTGCGGGGGGCGCAGCTGAAGACGATGTGATCGACGCTGAATACGTTGATGTAGACGAGAAGAAATAAAGTGAGCAGTGGGCGGTGGGCAGTGAGCAGTTTAGGATTTTACCTCTACTGCTCACTGCCCACTGCTAACTGCCCACTGGTTCACAAATGGCCAAGCAAGACTACTACCAGACGCTCGGGATCAAGCGCGACGCCAAGCCTGAAGAGATCAAGAAGGCTTACCGCCGGCTCGCGCGAAAGTATCACCCGGACGTAAACCCCGGCGACAAAGCGTCGGAAGAGCGTTTCAAGTTAACCACTGAAGCGCACGACGTGCTTTCGGATCCGAAGAAGCGCAAGGTTTACGATCGCTTCGGCGAGTATTCCGATAACCTCGCAAACGCTGCCGCTCGTGGTGCTGGGCCAACGTCAACTGGCGCGGGACGCGCGGCGCCGGGATTTGATTTCAGCGGTTTCGACTGGAGTACAACTCAAAGTCCGGGCGGAGCGGGTGCCGGCGGCACAAGCTTCCGCGACATCTTCGCTGACTTGTTTGGCGGCGGTGGCGCGAAAGAGCAGGAGCCACCACGTCCTCAACCAAAAAAAGGCGCCGACATTGAGATGCCTCTCGCCCTCTCTTTTGAAGAAGCCATTCAGGGTCTGACAACCAACATCACGGTGAATCGTTCTGACCAATGTTCGCGTTGCACCGGCGCCGGCGATATTGGTGGACCAGTGATGGTATGTTCCACCTGCAAAGGTTCGGGCCAGGTCCAACGTGCGGGTGGGCGTCTGCGTTTTGCGCAGGAGTGTTCCGATTGCGGTGGGACCGGACGGCGGCGCGCACCATGTTCATTATGTAAAGGCAAAGGCACCGTGCCCAAGTCGGAGACCGTTAAGGTGCGCATTCCCGCCGGCGTTGAAACCGGCTCACGGGTGCGCATTTCCGGGAAGGGTGAAGGCGGCAAACTCGGCGCGCCACCGGGAGACTTGCACATCATCACCAACGTCGGCACGCACAAATACTTCACCCGCAAGGGTGACAACATTTACGTCACCGTTCCGGTAACCGTGCCCGAGGCAGCGTTGGGAGCGAAAATCGAAGTGCCAACTGTGGAAGGCAAGGCGCAGTTGCGAATTCCGCCGGGCACACAGTCGGGACAAAAGTTTCGCCTGCGCCAACGCGGTGCGCCATCGTTGCGCAACCCGGGCGCGCGCGGCGATCAGTTTGTCGAAGCGCAGGTAACACTGCCGAAAATGATTTCAGAAGAAACGAAGGAACTATTGCGGCAGTATTCGAAGTTGAACGGGGAAAACCCCCGGGTGGAGATGGGGCTGGAGTAGGTGTCGGGTATCAGGTTTTGGGTGCCCGGTTTCGGTAGAACCAACCGGCACCCGTTACCGGACACCCGCCAGCCGATACCTGACACCCGTTACCTGACACCAGCGAAGCAATGAAACGCAAACCCAAGACATACACCATCAGCGCAGTGGCGGAACAGTACAGTCTGCACCCGCAAACGCTGCGCATGTATGAACGTGAAGGACTGCTCAAGCCCTCGCGGTCCGAGGGAAACACCCGTCTCTACACCGACGAAGATCTGGCCCGACTCGAGCTTGTTCTTTCCCTGACGCGCGACCTCGGCGTCAACCTCGCCGGTGTTGAGATCATCATGAACATGCGCGAGAAGATGGACGCCATGCAACGGGAGTTTGAGCGTTTCTTCCAGTATCTCCAGTCTCATGCCGACGAATTAACCAATTTCGTTGAGCCGCCGGAAGAAGGCACTTCCGACGCGCTCGTGCCCATAACCCGCAGCGCAGCTCTTCGCCGCCGCAGCGTCACAGTACGAATTTCAAATCAGAACCGAGAGCGGTAAGCCGTACGTCTATTTGGCTGACTTGGTTAGTTTTCGTGTGGTTCCGTGGATCATAGTGCTGAGTTCGATCCACGGATCCACGAAATCACACTAAGTCACACGAAGAAGACCAGAAGGAGCGGCCTCCCCCAGCGGTCGCGAGCTTGTTCGAGCCAACGAGGGCATGGTAGATTTCGCTTCGCTCTGATCTCCCTGACGATATCCTGGTTCCACCGCGATCGAGCGGATTTCAGTTACAGATAAAATAATGAAAAGGCCTGCTCTACGGTTTGTCGGCTCAGCGTTTGTCTCGTGTCTAATCCTGATTGCGCTGCACCTCCCAGCAGCGAAGAGTGTTTCTGCTCAGGATCTCGACAACGTCACCTTCCACGGCAAGATCGTCGATCAGAACAATGCCGTGATTCCCGGGGCGACGGTCGAAACGGTTCTGATTAAAACCAACACAACCCGAACAACCGTTTCAGACGATCAGGGACGTTATCGAATTATTCAACTCGAACCCGGCATCTACACTCTACGCATCACCGCTGCTGGGTTTGCCACCCAGGAAAAACAAGAGCTCACCACAATTGCCGGCCAGAACGTCCAACTCGACATTACGCTGTTGCCGCAGGGCGTGGCAGCCGGCCTTGAAGTAACGTCGGCAGAAACTCCGGCGGTTGATACCACGCGCACAGTCGTTGGCGGCACGGTCACTACGCACGAAGTTGAGGCGCTACCGGTTTCAACACGTTCACCGCTGGATTTGATATTCACACTTGGCGGGGTTACCGAAGAGCCGCTTTCCACACGCGACCTTGCGGAAGATCGAAACTCCTCCAACGCCAGCACACCAGAAGAGGCCGGCACCTTTTCGTTATCCGGTGGTCCGGCCTACTCAAACAACATCACCATCGATGGTCTGGACAACAACGATGACCGCGCCGCGCGCGAACGTTTTCAGCCTTCAATTGAAGGCGTTGAAGAAGTGCAGGTGATCACGAACCAGTTTTCCGCCGAGTATGGACGCGCCTCGGGCGGGCGCATCAACATCAAGACGCGCGGCGGCTCAAACAGATATCGTGGCCGCGGTTTCTATTTCTTTCGTGACGACTGGCTCAACGCAAACACTTTCAATAACAATCGCCTCGGTCTGAGCCGGCTCCCGTTTACCGAACAGAATCCGGGCTTCACGCTCAGCGGCCCACTCACGCTCCCGAAGTTCCTTGGTCCCTTGAGCTACAGCGGCCGCAGTAAGACTTTTTTCTTCAGTGCTTACGAATACAACACGGTCTCGGATACCGCTCTCATTAATACCTTCGTGCCCGTGGCCCAAAATTCACTCTTTCCTTTGCCGGCGCCGACATCGCTTGAAGGCAGGCGACTTGAAAACGTTGACGCTCCCAGCGCGGCCGTCGAAATCGCGCCTTTCATTCAAGGTCTCGGCACTCCGCAACGCAATCATATTTTTACGACGCGCGTGGACCACAAATTCAGCGACCTTCACAACGGCGCGTTTCTTCTTCAACTAGGCCGGCTCTCTGATTTACGTCAGTTTGGCGGAGGCGACCGCCTCGCCGAAGCCTTGCAAGCGCGAACACGTAAGACCGATGCCATTTCCTATTCCGACAATTTCGTATTTTCCGCAACCGCGGTAAATCAGGCGCGCATACAGTTTTCCCGGCTCACCCCTGCGGTTGAAGCGCGCGGGGGCTCGAGGCCAGTGGTGATCATCGACTACGAAGCCCCTCCTTTACTTCCCGGTGAGATACTCGAGTCGGGCACGCTCGTCGCCGGATCATCGACGATTGGCGCAACTGATCGACAGGAAAATCGCATTCAGCTTCAGAATATCTTTGCTTACGTTCGCGGCGCACACTCGATGAAGTTTGGCGGCGACATGCAACGAATCAAGTCGACCTTCATCGATCTTTCAGATGCCTCGGGTACATACAGTTTCGACAGTGCTGGTGATTTTCTCGCCGGACAGGCCAGTCGGTTCCGGCAGAATTTTCTTACTACTTCGACGCAGCAGAATACTTACGTCGGCTTATTTGCTTCCGATGAAGTGCGACTGGCCTCGAATCTCGTAGTGACGCTGGGGTTGCGTTGGGAAAACGAAACCATTCTGATCGATCGCAACAACTTCGCGCCGCGCGTGGCCGCAGCGTGGGATCCTTTGAAGTCAGGAAAAACGGTAATTCGAGTGGGCGCAGGCATCTTTTACAACCGCGCACTCCTGCGCACGATTGATGATTTCACACTCGGTGCGCAACAACGCTTCTTCGACACTGACGATCTCGTAGATCCCGCCACGGGTCTGCTGGGCACCGACGCGTTCCGGCGCGATTTCATTCGCAACCGTCTGGTGTTTCCCCAGGTGTTGACGGCGGATTCGGAGATAGTCCGCCAGTTTGGTGTGCTCAATACGGGCTTCTCGCGCCGCCTCGATCCCTCACTGCGGATTCCGGAAAGCTATCAGGCAAACGTCGGCTTTGAACGCGAACTAGGTAAGACTTTTGTCATTGAAGCGAATTACACCTGGAACCGGGGCCTCCATCTTTGGCGGGAGTTCAACGCCAACGCGCCGCGGCTGCCGGCCGGTTTCGATAACTTCACTGACTACCTGGCATCGCGCGACTTTGTAAATTTTGCCAGCGCCTCGGGAACGCGTCCTGTCTACAGCGCCGGCGGCGCGGGCGAACTCGTGCGCTTCGTTTTAGGACCATTCAATCCTGCTAATCCAGCTCGCTGCACCGGCTCGTTTAATCCAACTAATCCGGATTCAGGCGGATGCGTTAACGAGTTTGGCGTACCTGTCACACTCTTCAACCTGAACAGTTTTTCTTCTACGACAACGGTTGATGCAGCGCTAGCTGCCTTGAATAGCCTGCGGCCCGAGCCAAATCGGGGCGAAGTTGAACAGCTGATTTCTGTGGGCAATAGTTTCTATCACGGGTTAACGCTCGAGCTGCGACGGAGATTTCGCTCGAACAAGAACGGCTTTGCCTTTTCGTTTCGCGGGGCCTATACGCTTTCTAAACTGAGGGACGATGGAATCGTCAATACCTCCAATGCGGTCCAGTCTGGCAACTTCCAGGCTGAGCGTTCGCGCAGTCTGCTCGATCGCCGGCATCGATTCGTCTTCTCAGGGACCTTTGATACGCCGCGCTACCTTGGCAAGCTGCGTATTTCGCCGATCTGGCGCATTTCCTCAGGCGCGCCATTCAATATTTCCGCCGGGGTGGACCGGAATCTCGATGACGTCTCCAATGACCGGCCGATCTTCAACGGCGACATAAACCAGCTTCGCTGGCGCGCGCGCGGCGAACCACTCGACCCGGCCATCCTCAACGCTTTTTCGTTACCGGCTATCGGCCAGGTCGGAAATCTGCCACGAAATGCCGGACAAGGACCAGGACAATTTTTCCTCGACCTCAACATTACTCGCGAGTTTCGCGTCAGCGAGCGCATGCGGCTGCGGCCGGTGGTCGAATTTGACAACCTGCTGAACAAGACCGTCTACAGCTTTGGCAGCGAATTCATCAATTTCACTTCGTTATCGCCAACGGCAACGGCCGAGCAGCGCCAGGCGTTTCTGGATTCATTTCTCGTCGCGACGCGCACCCTGCGTCCGCGCCAGGTGCGCCTCGGCGTCCGCTTCGATTTCTAACTTGCTTCGATTTATAGCTTTGATTGTGGCGGCTCCGCCGTCTGATGTACGGAAGGTCTTTGACCTTCCGTTAGCCTCCCCGTTTCGCCAGGGGCTGCGCCCCGAAACTGGGCGCAGCCCCTAAAACCTGACCATCTGCCACGGAAGGTCGGAGACCTTCCGCACATCAGACGGCGAAGCCGTGAAGATCTTCCTGTGATAAACTTCGCTCGCAGAATGCCCAATCGTCCTTCACAATCAGAACACGTCAGCGAAGTCGACAGCGCCCTGCTAGACGCCGAACTGTTCATCAAGTATCAAGCGCCTGAGCGGGCGATCAAACGATTGGGAACTGCCATCACCGCAAATCCGCGATCGATTCCTTTGCGCGAGCGTCTGCGTGAAATCTGCATTTCAAGCAAACAGCCGGACGAAGCCGCGCGACAATGTTTAGCTCTGGCTCGTCTCTACATCGAACGCGACGAATTCGACGACGCTTACGATCGACTGCTGGAGGCCAAACAACTCGACGATCGCATCAATATCGCCGGCGGACTCGAAGCGATCAGGCGAGCGCGACGTCCGGGTTTGCGACCGGCGGCCGCACCAACCGCGGATCGCCAGATAAATCCTTCAACACTGGCGGGCGATCTCTCGGCCATAAATCTCTTTGACGCGGTTCAAATAATCGAGAATGCCCGGCTCACGGGAGCGCTCCAACTCACTAATGAGCAACAGCAAGCGCGCGTTCTTTTCAATGGAGGCAGAATTGTTGATGCAGAGTCGGCGGGCGAAACAGGCGAGACTGCCTTCAAGCAAACTGTAGAGATAACGACGGGCAGCTTTGAGTTCGATCGTTCAGGGACGGAATTTCCCGTCCGCATTCAAGCGCTCAGCAACACCAACCTTATCCTCGACACGTTGCGGCAGTTCGACGAAGAAAAACAATAGTTCGACACCCGTAAAAATTTCTTGAATAACTTCAGGAAATTATGTATACCCATTCGGCCCAACTTCCAGGACCTCTGGGCTGATACCTTGTTCTCACGGAGCGGGTTGGTCTATCTTCATCGTCTGCAAGCACTATCGCTGAAGCAAAGAGACTCAAATCCATTCCTTCGCGAGGGAGGCTTTCGAGAGAGCCCCTTACCCTCAAACCGTTCCTTTCATCACGAGGGGTGGACCATTGAGCGCATCCGAACCCAAAGCAACCTCCGGCCCTTTTCGGATTGAGGTCGATAGGATTCCCGGTCCGGATTTCACCATTTACAAGACCAGGCATGAGTTCCAGGACCTGCTGAACAAACACTATCCGGAGCTCAAGGATGAGGGAAAACATTCCTATGCCCTTTCGGTAAGCATTGAAGCCAAGGCGGGCAAAGGCCCGCCTAAGGGACCCATTCACGCACGCGGCTTGGCTAGTCTGGCTTACGGTGGCAACCTTTGGAGCATTACCGTGAGGTGCGACGAGCCGGGCGTCAGTCCTTCCGCTCGGCCTTATAAAACTCTGGTGGGCCAGGCATTCAATGATTATGCGAGGAAGAATGAGTTCGCAAAGAAAAATCCTAAACCGGGAAAGAAGATGCGCAGCTATCTGGGCTACTGGCCGAGTGGGCTTTCGGAATATGCAGACGCTATCAACCTGGACGACGTAGCAACGGAGCCGGATGAACCAACAGACCCCGGCGACACCAACGTTACACCACCAGATAAAGCGATCTTCCTGAACGACATTCATAATCTTTGCGTTCTGCTGCGTGACATTCTCCTGCCGGAATCCGACACGCCGCCAACTGGATTGATTGCAGTTACGGGGGCTACAGACTCGTCGAAGAGCCTCATAACTCGCGGACTCATCTTCCTTTTTCTTCAGGCAGCGGCGAGCCGTGCTCTAGTCACGATGAAAAGAAAACCTCACCTAATCACCTTTGAAGATCCTATTGAGCAGTACTACATCAAGAACCCCGCAACCCATATCGAGCCGGAGCTGGCGGAGCTGGAAAACCTGCTTACCGGCTTGAATATCGACTACACCCCGCGCGAGAAATATCTGGACGCTTCTACGTTAAAGGAAGTCCTCAAAGATGCCCTGCGGCAAACGCCGGCATTGTTGTTCGTGGGTGAAACTCGGGAGGAAGAGGACTGGCGCGAACTCCTGGAGTTTGCCGGCAGCGGCCACCTGGTCATCACTACTTCCCACGCTGGATCAGTGGTCGAAGCCATGAGTCGCATTTTCCGAGACACTAAAACCCAGACTGCGGCTCAACGCAGCGAAATCTCGCGTCGCATTTTGGGAATCATCAATATCCGGAGCTTCACGCCGACCACCCAGGCAGCTCTGCCCAGGGAACCATTAGGATCTGATTCACGTCCTGCCCAAATCCGCGCGTTATTGCCTGCCGTTTGGAAACGGACTTCACGGTCGATGAATAATTTGATCGCCGATGGACTCGCTTCGTTGGTGCCAGAATTGTCCCCACGTAACGAACATCACAAGATTGGCTATTACAGCCGCACCTACTTCGCTCACGAGTTAACCGCAGACCGGCTGAATCCAGAGCTCAAGGAGCGAAAAGACGAACTGCATACGATGCTGGTCCAACAGGCACGAAGATGGGATCTGGAAGGAGCGTGAGTCATGCCTCAGGTACTGAGATTTGGCATTTCATCGCTGGATGAACTGTTAGGAGTTCCGAGCGAGAAATCAAACGTTAACGAGACTTCTCCACCTCCACCAGGTCAGGAAACGACCGGCCAGATTCCTTGTGGAGTTTATCTGCCAAAGTCCCCATCCGGCACCGGCCAGCCGGGCGACGAAAAGCATGTTGAAGATTTTAATACCAGCGTCTGTATTATTGGTCCGACTGGTACCGGAAAATCGATCTTCGCGCTCCACATGGCGTCAAGGTACCTGGCCGATTGCCTCGCGGCCGATGAAAGCCTGCCAGCGGTAGTTTATGTCTCCACCGATCTCACTTTTAATATGGCCAAAAGGGCATGGACCAATTTTGCTCTGAATCGGCCATTTGCCCGGCGCGACCCGTTCGATTCGGCAAGCAAAACCCCTTTCAGCAATCCGTTACATGAAATCGAGCTATGGCCATGTGAACCTACAGTGTTGGCCGAAGAGTTCGACTCGGTTGTGAATGAGCGTGGCAGAGTGACGTTTGTCGATATGGCTTCGCATACCGCCGGCGACGACTGGGGATTTCTCCACAAACTTATTTCGCTGCTGCCTCCTCCATCTCCTAAAGAAAACAATCCTCCAGCAAATACCCTCCAGGAATTCAACCCACCAAGGCATTTAATTGTCATAGATGCAATTGAAGGTTTTGAAGCGCTCGCCGGAGAACTCAACGCCTTCGGACAAAAGTCGACGCGTCGTTCGCGGATTGCGCAGGTAATGCGATTGATTGCGGGAAAATGTCACGCTTTGCTAGTGGTTGAGGAAAGCACTGGCAATGTAAAAGATGAAAACCTTGCCGAAGAATTTATCGCCGATTCGGTAATCAGACTGGACAGCCTATCCACGCGCAACTACGAACGTCGGGTGCTCAAGGTGGAGAAGGTTCGCGGACAATCGCACATTCGCGGCCAACACCATTATTCAATTCGGTCGGGAAAGGGTTCGACGACCGGGAGCCAGGTCAACCCGGACGATCCGGAAGTGTCGGCACGTAGTCTCAATGATGAATCACCACTGGACAATCTATCCGCCGCGGCCCCAAACCCACCGCAAAGTTATGTTCAGGTATTTCACTCAGTTCATAGGCTGAGCCGTCGAATAATGGAGGTGAAAGGCAAAGCGCGCGAACGGCTCAAACCTGACACTTACTTTGCTGCCTTCGGGATCAAATATCTCGATAACATGCTGGGCGGGAGTCATGAGACCACGGAGCGACTCCCCGCGGGTAGCGCGTATGAAGGTTTTTATTACGACACCAGAGGGCTTCCCTGCCGCACTACAACTGCGCTCATTGGTGATTCACTAACCCAGAAAAGCACCCTGGGGCGAGCGTTCATGAGTCGCTGTTTCTACGAGTTTGATAAGAGACTGGCGGCTGTCCGGCGGTCGCTGTCAACCTCATCGCGAGAGGAGCGCGAGGTTCAGCAACTCCTCTCACTAATCAAACACCAGGTCGAACTAGTTTCCACTTCGGACAGTCTTCCAGACACAGTTTGGGAAGCAAAACTCAAGGCAACAACGCGCAATGGAACGTGGCAACAATTGGCGGCCCTCATTGCCACCAAGGTCGGGCCCAACCAACCCCTTCAATCGTTTTCTTCCAGAACCAGCGAATTGATGGCCCTCTTAGGCAAGGAAGAATTCATAAGACAGTCACCCCGAGTAGGCCTGGCCAAAATTTGGCAAAAGGCAGAGGTTGATTCACCACTACCGAATGAGAAGTGGCTCAAACTGGATGAAAACCTCACTTCACTTCTCGGCGAGGAACAAGTGATTAAGCTGCTCGAAGGAGCGAGGTTAACCCACTTGGCTGCCTGGCTCGTCGATCATCAATCAGGGGTGGCGGTAATGTTGGTTACTCAGAACGTACATCATGAAATATTGGCCAGAGACTTCATCAAGTGGCTCCATCGTGATGCAAACCTCAAGAAACTGAATGGCAGAATGCCGGGGTATGAACATGCTTTCGAAAATCACATCAAGGGCAGAACCTTCTGCCGGCGTCTGGAGATTCATAGCCTCTCATCCGAAGTTCTGATTCATATGGTTCAACAACTCACGAAGGCCGCGCAGCTGAAGATCCTGACGCCTTCCCAGATCCAGCGCGACGATGTGCGTTATGACCGTTCCTGGCCAATCCGCCTGGTGATTGACGATTTCAGCGCTTTCCGCGATATCTTTCCTGAGCTCCGTGAAGATCCTCTGCTATTGCCCTCTCTACTCTTTCACTTCGAAAGAGAAGGCGTCACCACTTTGATCGTTGATACGCAATCCGGAAAGCCGGACACGCCTATTGCCGAGCGATTCGAAAGCGAACTTCGCAAAATGGTCCATCACAATCTCTACACCTGGCGTGTGCCCTTCTATGGCGAGAGCCGGGTGGCGATCACGGCCATTCCCCCGTTGTCCTCAGACTATGCCGGGATCGTTAGAGAGTTGCGCTGGCAGTCAGAATCACTTCTGCAAGCAACTCTAGCGTCAGCGGATCCGGCCATAGTCGATCCCCACTTCGAACTCTATACAGGTCTTGAGGAAGGTAATCCGCAGCCGGTGCCGCTACATGTGCGGTTCTATGCTGAGACCGAGGCAATGAAGACCTTCATCGAAATTGAGAATAGCTTTCTGTCCGAAAGGTTCGCGATCTATCAACACGCGTCTCAATCTGCCCTCCCCTGCGTTATCTTTGGAATGCCCGCCACGAGTTACGACGAGATGCGTGACCTTGCCTATCTTCAGCGCGACACCCGGTTCGATCACACACTCTTGTTCCAGGTTGATGAATTCTGGAACATTCGGAAACCAAGTCAGAATAAGCGGGCCGGAGCGTTTCATCCGCAGTGGGCCTACCTGAATTCAATTACTGCTGAAGCCTTGAACCCTGAACCAACCAAAATCGAAGATTACGATATCGATCCAAATGCGGATCCGTATGCATTATTTCAGTTTCGGATAGATGATCCCCTGCCACCGGCCGAACGCAGCGGGCCAGCAGACAGAGCACAACCTTCAGGTGTGAAATCTACCAAGTTACGTCGAAGGCATTTCTATGAAAAATACTTTGAAGATTTTAACGGTTATGACAAATTTAAAATTGGATCAGAACGTCTCTTGATTGATCGCATTCCCTTCTCGTGGGACTTCGGTTTCCTGCTTTGCCAGCAGAAAGCGTGGCAGACAAACCGCACCTTTGCGGTCAAGGTCAAGCAGAGAGGGAAAATTCAAGTCGTGCCGCACCAAGTGCGAAAGGTTTGGGACTCTTTAACCAAGGCGGTGCACGATGGGCCGAACAAGGAGAACACCGGAGAAATTCTTCCTTACGTCTCGTGGAGGATTTTTATCGAGGCGTGCAAAAAAGTCGCGGAAGAACAAGGAGACAACCTGTCGAGACCGGTAACGGCTTTTGATTTCGCTCAAATATCGCCCGAATCGTTTTCATGTCTGATGCTGGAGATATGGCTGTCTGAAATCTACGATTCCCTGACCAGGAAGAAAAAAACTCAAGAGCGGGACAGAATCCTGGAGGCTCTCTACAAGCGAGATCTTTTCGTCGCCACGCCAGAGAACTCTGGCGGAAAACCACGCCTGACTCTTGCCGATCTCTTAGAGGATTACTGGCTTGAGCTTTACCGATCATGGCTCCTCTTGATTGAAGTGATCAATTTTTCAGACATCATCGGTGACTCGACGGCTTTCAACTTCGACTTCAAATCAAAGAACACGGATTTTTCCGCAATATCCTCAAGACACTGGTACAAGACGGCGTCTCAGTGTCCAAGCGAGATTGCCGCAAAGGATCCTCTTATCGCGGTCAGACTTCCCGGACGGTTTTCCGTGCGGGGTGACTGGTTTCTTTCGGTTTCCGGAGGTAGCCGCTCAGTGAGGCAGGCCGAGCGGGCGTTGGATTTACTAAGTAGCCGTCGTTCGAATGCCTCACGCTTGCAGATGGGAATAGGTTTGCCCACGCGCGTTCCTCGTCAGGACCCAGTGACCGGGAAGTCGAGTATGGGGATGTTGCGAACTAACCTGATGTCACATGAGCGGGGGCAGGATAGTGTGGACTATCAGACCTTCCTCAATATCGCCGCTCCGAATCGCCTTCCTGCAAAAACAGTTGATGCACACGCGGACAACTTCTACTGGTTCTGGCGAAGCGGTTTGAGTGACTATGCACATTGCAACAGGATCTGGCACAAATGGCTCAACCGCACAATTCTTTGGTGGCATCGCAAATTGCTACGCTACAAGTCCGTTTGGGTAAACTCTTTTGAGGTGTATGACAACCTGACAAATGATCCGCCCGAGAGCCGGAAACACTTTGCTCCTTCTCCTTCAGAGCTGGAAAATATTCAAAGCGAGATCAGAGGCGCCGCTGTCGGAGAGAGGGCAGGAATTCTTGATAGGCATCTGAAGACATTTCAAGTGGAACATCTCGCGCAATTGAAAGTGCGCTCCGGCTTCGCTGAGTTGTGCGATGTCTTGAAGGAGGAATTGAAGCAGGCCTCAGACACAAAGCGGCAACCGGTGGATGATCGATAACAATCAGGAGTGTCAATTCATTTTCTGCAACGACAAAGTCATGGATCGATTTTACTGGACGAGGGGAGTTCGATGGTGAAGGTTGAACCCTCCCCCAAATCAGACGTCACCGTTACTTCACCGCCATGAGCGCGGGCCAGATGCTTAACAATCGCCAAGCCCAGTCCAGTGCCGCCCAGTTCGCGTGAGCGGGCGCGATCCACGCGATAGAACCTTTCAAACAATCGCTCCAGATGCTGTGCCGGAATGCCTTCGCCGGTGTCCTCAACCAGGATCCTGTCACGCCCGCCTGGTTGACCCGCTTCAAACTTCACTGTCACGCGCCCGTGCTCGCGGGTAAACTTGATGGCGTTTTCCACCAGGTTGGTCAACATCTGTTCGAGACGCCGGGCATCGGCGAAGACTGTGACCTCGGACCCCACGGCATTGCTCACTGACACACCTTGCGACTCAACCCGTTTCCCGAGGGTTGAGATCACGTCATTAACTATCGGATTGAGCTCAACCTGTTCGGCCTTCACTGATGCGTTACCCGCTTCGATCTCACTAAGCTCGAGGATGTCTCCGATGAGATCATTCATCCGATTCGCATTTTTGCGAATGATGGAAAGAAAACGATGCGCGCTTTCGGCGTCGTCAATCGCTCCCGCCTCAAGCGTTTCCACAAATGCCAGGATCGCCGTCAGCGGAGTGCGCAGCTCGTGCGAAACATTGGAGAGAAATTCCTGCCGCACGCTCTCGAGCCGCTCAATGCGCGTGATGTCGATAAATACGCCGAGCGCTCCCTGCGCTGTCTGCTTTGTTTCGGTCCATTCCGCGCCCTGGTCACTCGAACTCTCCTGAATGCGCGGGCGTCCCCCCGAGCTCGCCAACGGCACTACGCGTAGGTCGAATACCAAACGCTCCGGACCATGAGTTTCAACTTTTACACCACTCCGTTCAGTTCCCTGGAGGGCGTCGAGAAAAGCGCTGTAGATCGCCGGGTTTCGAGTGAGTTCGGTGAGGCGCTGTGCATCAAGCTTGCCTCGGGAAAGGTTAAAGAGCCTGTGGGCCGCTGTGTTTGAAGCCACGATGCGCATGTCTTTATCAACGACGAGCAGCCCTTCGCGCATCCCATTCATGGTTGCTTCAAACAATTTCCCAAGTGCGAAGATCTCCTGCGACTGTCCATCGGTCAGATCTGTTGCGTCCTGAGTTGTTTGAAATTCTGCCGTTCGAGTATCGGATGCGAGAGTTTTGATAAACCACCCGAGCGTCGCCAGGACGAGTAAAGATGCGGCGATTGCACGGACGGTGAAGGAGGGCAGAAGCAGAGCGGTGGCGACGAAGACTGCGCCGGCCAGAGCTAAATATGCATTGCGTTGAGACATCTTCACTCTAGCGAGTGTTAACCGCAAAGGAGACCACGCTAAGGTATGCAAAGAATCGTTCGCGGCTCTGCAACACTTGCGACCTTTGCGGTTTGTCCAACCTTCGCTTTCCAGCCTCAATCAAGATTGGGCTTCGAGACGCCGGCAGCCCACGAACCGGTATCCGACGCCGACTACAGTTTCAATGCAGTCTCCACAATCGCCAAGCTTTTGCCTGAGGCGCCGGATATGCACATCGAGCGTGCGCGCGTCGCCGTAATAGCTGTAGCCCCAAACGTGATCCAGGAGTTGCTGGCGCGTAACCACGCGATCAGCGCTCTTCGCCAGGGCAGACAACAGATTGAATTCCTTATTGGTGAGTCTAATCTTCGCCCCATCGCAAACCACGCGGATGTCGTCGAAGTCGATCACCAGGCGATCGTCCTCGTAAGTCTTCCCTTTAGACTCGTCCGTGCGGCGCATCACGGCCCGCACTCGCGCCATTAACTCACGGACCGAAAAAGGCTTGGTGATGTAATCGTCGGCGCCCAGGTCCAGACCCGCGACGCGCTCGGATTCCGACGCTTTGGCGGTGAGCATGATAATCGGCGTGCGGCGGGTGGCGGGTTCTCGACGCAGCCGGCGACATAATTCGCTCCCACTCATTCCCGGCAGCATCAGATCTAAAATTATCAACGACGGCGGATCTCGCTCGTTGAGGGCAGCAGCCAATCCTGCTTCGCCGGTCAAGGCTGTGATTGCCGAAAGCCCTTCCCGCTCGAAGTTGTACTTCAAGTTTTCCGAGATATCCGGATCATCCTCAATGATTAGAATCGGTCGCTGCATCTTTGGTGTTTCGACAAACTTTGGTTTGTCATGGGTCCGCTATCATCAGTTTCGAGAAACTGAAGTTTGCCGGGCGACTACTGCTTATCGTGCTTGATAAAAGCGGCTTCGGCCATGTAAACGGTCAGCTCACAAATGTCGGTAACATAGTCGCCAATGCGCTCAATATGTTTGGCCACGAAAAGCCAGCGCGCATCCCGCGTGGCCGTGGCCGGTTCGGTAACCATCATCTCAATTAACCTGTGGAACACGTGATTGTAGAGCTCGTTGATCTCTGCGTCACTCTTAATAACCTCGCGGGCCGCTCCCGCATCGCCCGAAGTGAATGCATCCAGCGCGGCGCGCAACATCCGCAGGGCGTGCTCGGCCATCTGGTTCAGATCAACTGCGGATTTCAACTCGGGCTCGTTATTGAGATCGAGAGCCACACGCGCGATGTTAGCGGCATGATCGGCAATCCGCTCCAACACGGGAGCCATCTTAGCCACTGAAATCACAAAGCGAAGGTCGCGCGCGGCCGGCTGCTTCAACGCAATGATGTCGATGCACTGGCGATCTATCTCAACTTCCAACTGATCGATCTTGTCGTCCTGCTCCAACACCTGGCGGGCGAGCTCGCTGTCGCGACGGGTTAAGGCCGTCATGGCTCGTTCGAGCGCGGTTTCCGCTTCCCCGCCGAGCAACAAAACGCGGTCGCGCAAGGAGTTTAAGTCGTCGTCAAGTAGTCTGTGATATTCCATAATTCTTTCCTATTTCCGATCGCCAATTTCCGATTGGTTCGCCTTAAGCTTCTCCCTCAAAGTCTACGCAATTCGGCAATCGGCACTTGGCAATCGGCAATGTCTTAGCCAAACCTTCCCGTAATGTAATCTTCTGTCAGCTTTTCACGCGGATTGGTAAACATTTGGCCCGTGGGATTCACCTCGATCAATTTACCTAACCAAAAGAATGCTGTGATGTCGGATACGCGCGCTGCCTGTTGCATGTTGTGCGTCACGATCACAATCGTGTATTGGTGCTTCAACTCAACGATCAGCTCTTCAATCTTCGCAGTGGCCATCGGATCCAGGGCGGACGCTGGTTCGTCCATCAGAATTACGCTGGGACGGATGGCGAGCGCCCGCGCGATGCACAAACGCTGTTGCTGGCCGCCTGATAAACCGAGCGCCGACTGCTGCAGGCGGTCTTTAACCTCGTCCCAAATAGCAGCGTCCCTGAGTGCTTGCTCCACTTGATCCTCAAGCTCGCGCTTGCTCGAAGTCATTCGGTTTATTTTTAACCCATAGGCCACGTTGTCGAAGATCGACTTCGGAAAGGGGTTCGATTTCTGGAACACCATCCCGACTCGAAGGCGCAGATCAACCACGTCATTCGAAGGTGCATAGATGTCGCGGTTATCGATTAGGATCGTACCTTCAACTCGCGTGCCCGGAATGATGTCGTTCATGCGATTCAGGGTGCGCAGGAAGGTCGACTTGCCGCAGCCCGATGGGCCAATCAGGGCTGTCACTCTTCGTTCAGGAATGTCGAGAGAAACATCGAAAAGCGCCTGCGAGCGCCCGTAATAGAAATTGAGATTACGCGCACTGATTTTGGTGGGCGTGGTTGCGCCTGCGGGGGTAACACTCGAGTCGTCCAATGCAGATTTTGAAAACTGTGTTGCCATCAGTGTCTAAAGCTCAATTCAAGAGGTTCAGAGTACAACCTTCAGGTTGCTGGCTCCCGACAAAAGCAAGCTAAAGCTTGTACTCCAAACTGCGCTCTTCCTGCCAAAACGACTTTCAATAAGTCTAACCAAAATGTCCAGTGATGTATTCCTCGGTTAACTTGTTTGAGGGGTTCTCAAATATAGTCTTCGTCGGCGCCACTTCGATCAGCTTGCCGAGATACATGAAGGCCGTGGAGTCAGAAATGCGCGCAGCCTGTTGCATGTTGTGCGTGACGATCACCACGGTGACGTTCTTCTTCAACTCGAAAATAAGATTCTCAATCTTGCCGGTCGCAATAGGGTCGAGCGCCGAAGTCGGCTCGTCAAATAGCATCATCTCAGGCTCAGTTGCGAGTGCCCGCGCGATGCAGAGTCGCTGTTGTTGTCCGCCGGAAAGTGTGTAAGCCGACTCGCGTAAGCGATCCTTGACCTCATCCCAGAGAGCAGCCGAGCGCAGCGCTTTTTCAACTCGCTGGGTGAGATCTGCGCCAGTGATGTTTCTTAACCGCAAACCAAAAGCTACATTTTCAAATACCGATTTGGGAAACGCGTTTGGTTTCTGAAACACCATGCTCATGCGCATCCGCATCTCGAGCGGATCGGTTTCCGGGCCGATCAGATTGATGCCGCTCGGTTGCAAGGTAATCTTTCCTTCGTAGCGTGTTTCCGGATAGAGATCGTGAATGCGGTTGAAACAACGCACGAGGGTAGACTTGCCGCAACCAGACGGTCCAATGATCGCGGTCACCTGATTTGCGGCGAAGTCCATTGTGATGTTCTTGAGCGCTTGCAGTTTTCCGTAGTAAAAACTCAGGTCTTCAACCTGACACTTCACCGGCGCGTCGCCAGCTCCTGCGACAGCGTCGTCAACTTCCCGGCTCACCTGAACACGAACAGAGTTTTCTTTCATGGTCATTCAAATAGTTCAGAGTTCAACCTTCAGGTTGCTGAGTCGTAGATGCAAGCTAAAGCTTGAACTCTGAACTACCTGGCTCTTCCAAAATCTGGTTTAGCTACCACTTGATGCGCTTGCGCACGCGATAGCGAATCATGATCGCGATTGCATTTAGCAGTAGCGTAACGAAAATCAATACCAGTCCAGCGCCCGCGGCATTCACTACAAAATCCTGATCCGGGCGCGAGACCCAATTGAACATTTGAATCGGTAACACTGAAAACGGAGACGTCAGCCACTCAAAGGAAACAAACGGCGCCTCGCCTTTGACTGGAGCCGGCGGCAGAAATGCGATAAACGTCAGCGCCCCGATCGTAATGAGTGGCGCTGTCTCCCCAATTGCGCGCGAGAGGGCGATAATGATTCCGGTCATCGTCCCGCCGAGCGAATAGGGCAGCAGGTGATGCCTCACCACCTGCCACTTGGTCGATCCCAGTGCATAGGCAGCCTCTCGAATCCCCTGAGGAATCGTTCGGAGCGCTTCGCGCGTTGCCACAATCACAATCGGCAGAATCAAAAAGGCCAGGGTCAGGCCGCCGGCCAGAACGGTTTGGCCCAGCCGGAATTGATAAACGAGAAGGCTCAAAGCCATCAGCCCATAGATGATTGACGGCACCCCGGCGAGGTTGGCAATGTTGATTTCAATCAGGTTCGTTAACCAATTCCTGCGCGCATACTCCTCAAGATAAATTCCGGCCGCAACTCCCAAAGGTACAGCCGTCGAGGCAGTAACGACCATGATCAGGAGCGTGCCTACCCAGGACGAAAGGATCCCGGCGCGTTCGGCAAAACGCGAGGGAAACGAAGTGAGAAACGTCCAGTTGATCCTGACCAGGCCGTCGATAAGGAGATCCGCGAGTAAGGCGCCGAGGGTCAAAATCCCAACCAGCGTGCAGAGGATGCCGACGATGTTGAAAATAAAATCCTGGCGTTTGCGTTTCGCGATGATGTGCTTGAAGTCGCTCATGGCTTGGTGGCACGGGCGTGACGCCCGTGATTTCCGAGTCACGCGCAAGCTGCGCGTGTCACACTCACTCTAGTAGACCTCTCTGAAACGCTTGCGCAGGATATAGCCGATGATGTTGAAGACTAGCGTCATGATGAAGAGCGTGACGCCTGCCGCGAAGATTGATTGATAACCGATGCTGCCATGCGGCAAATCACCAAGGCTCACCTGCACAATGAATGCAGTGATTGTTGCCGCCGGCTCGCGTGGATCAAAAGTGAAGTTTGGCTGCATCCCTGCGGCAATCGCCACAATCATTGTCTCGCCTATGGCCCGCGAGATTGCGAGGATGTAAGACGCAACAATCCCTGATAGCGCAGCAGGGTAAACAACTCTAATCGCAGTGATGATGCGGTTCGCGCCCATCGCATACGCGCCCTCGCGCAAAGACATGGGAACCGCACGCATCGCGTCCTCACTTAGCGAGCTTACGTAAGGAATGATCATGATTCCCATTACCACTCCAGCGCTCAACATATTGAAGGTTGGCAACCCGGGGAAGATCTTCTGCAGGAGCGGCGACATAAACTGTAAGGCGAAGTAGCCGTAAACAACCGTGGGCACTGCGCTCAGGAGTTCAAGCACCGGCTTGATCACTTCCCGGACTGGCGCGGGGGCAAACTCGCTCAGGTAGATTGCGACGACCGTGCCGATTGGTAAGGCAACTGCGAGCGCCACCGCCGTAGTGACGAGGGTTCCCATCACCAGGGGCATGATGCCGAATCGCGGCGGCGAGAAAAGCGGCGTCCAGAGTGGCGCAGTTAGAAATTCTCGAAGTGAAACGTGAGCGAAGAACGTTGAAGACTCGAAGACCAGCGTCCCGACAATTCCCACCGTGATTGCTACTGACGAAAACGCCGCGAGAAAGAGCAGAGCTTCGATAAAGCGTTCTTTGATGCGAGACAAACGTCTTCGCGCCGAGGGCGTTTCCGCCGGGGGCTGATGCGTCGATTGATCGGCTGCGGCGGCTACCGGATGTTGGAGGTCGGGTATTTCCTGCATGAATTGGTTAACCAGGACAGTCGACGAAACCACACGAAGTGACACTAACGAGTGCCTGTGTTAGTTCGTGTGATTTCGTGGATCGCTTGCCCGGTCCCCTGTAGCGCAAACTGTCAGTTTGCGTGTCTTCGTCAAGGGACGTGTGTGCGCTTGATGAAGACGCCAACTAACAGTTTGCGCTACACCGCTACCCTAAGTCTTGGGCGTTCTCTTTAATATTTCTTCTACCGGCAATCCGACTTCCGGAACACCACCGAAGCCTGAACCAACTTGCATCGAGCTCAAACGTTGAGTCGCCATTTGATAAGCGGTATCGGAAAGCGGCACATACTTCACTTCTGTCGCCAACGTTTTAACATTCTTCAGGTAAAACTCGACAAACTCCTTCACCGCCGGTTTATCCATCGACTTCCGACTCACGTAGATGAACAAGGGTCGCGAAAGCGGGTTATAGGTTCCGGCCAAAACATTTTCCGGGCTAGGCAACACTGGTCCCTGCACCTTGTTCTTTTCCCACTCAATTCCCACCGCCTTCATTCGCGCGCTGTGCGGCGCGTAATAGGCATAGGGAACATAGCCAAGCGCATACTTGTTTCCCTCCACGCCCTGGACCAACACATTGTCGTCCTCGCTCGCCGTGTAGTCTCCGCGGCTCGACTTCGCCTTGCCGACAATCGCTTCAGTGAAATAGTCGAAGGTGCCAGAGTCGGCGCCGGCGCCGAAGAGCGCTATCTTTTCGTTCGGCCATTCAGGTCGCACCTGGTTCCAATGCGTGATTTTTCCCTGCGCTCCCGGCTCCCAGATTTTTTTCAAGTCGGCGACTGTGATCGAAGTGAGCCAGGTGTTTTGGTTGTTGACGACGACGGTGAGCGCGTCGAAGGCCACGGGCAACTCGATAAACTCGATCCCGTTGGTTTTCGCCTGGGACATTTCTTCTGTGAGCATCGGTCGCGACGCGTTTGCCACGTCAATTTCACCGCGAACGAATTTTTTGAAACCTCCGCCGGTGCCGGAAATTCCCACCGTCACTTTTACCTTTCCGCCTCTTTGAAATTCTTCGGCCACCGCTTCAGTGATCGGGAAGACCGTGCTTGAGCCATCAATCTTGATCACAGCCGCTTCGGTCCCGCTACCTCCACACGCCAGTGAAAAGAGCAAAAAACAGACGAGAGTTAGCAAGGCCGTTATTCGGGGAGCCTTCAAGGCTATCAACATGGGTTTCTCCTAGGGTTGGAATTGCTACGGAATCGTAGGCTTGCGGTGTTACATCTATCTGAATTACATCTGAATTTCAGGTAAACAAAGGCTATTCAGTGGTTTTGCCAGCCAGCAAGAGTCGGTAGCCGACATTTACCATTGTGTCGATCCTGAGGGTGCAGGCGGCCAGCTTATTTCTCAGCCGGTAGATGTAAACATGAAGGCTTTCCGCATTGACCGGCTTCTCGCTTCCCCAGGCGCATTCCCAGAGTTCGGCGGCCGTCACAATCCTTTCCGGAGTCCGAACGAGACGAGAAAAGATTAAAAACTCCGTGCGCGGTAGCCTGATTGATTTTCCAGAACAGGCGACGTAATAGTTTTTGTGCTCCACCCGCAAATAGCCATCATCATAAACGTCTTCAGCTACTGGATGCGGTGTTTGCTGTTCAGTCATCGATATTTCTGTTTGTGACATAACGCCTTCCTGTCAGAACCACCTGCGTTAGCGGGTGGGGTCAAATCGGTTCATCGGTCCCACCCGCTAACGCAGGTGGTTCTGACATCACGACAAACTGAAGTTTGTCGAACGGATTAGAACTTCAGCTTTGCCCTTACCTGCATGACGCGCGGGCCGCCGATCGTATTCGTGATGCGACCGAAGTCCGGACTGCCCAACTCGAAATCAGGATTAGCGAAGTTAGCCCGGTTAAAGACATTGAAAACGTCCCAGCCGAGTTCGAAGGCGACATTCTCAGTAAGTCTGGTCGTCTTCAGAAATCCAAGGTCAAACCGCGATTGCTTTGGTCCGCGGAGGACGTTGCGCCCCAGATTTCCATTCTGACCAAGCGCCGTGCAGAGAGCTCCGGTATTGAATGCCTGCTCGGTAATGTCTGTGCCCGGCGAATCGAGCGAACCGCAAATACTCGGACGGCCGAACCCCAAACGATACAATCCGCCGGAACCACGAACGACGTCGAGATACTGCGGCGCGGTTTGAATCTCCGGCTCCGGCGCAAAGATGCTGTAGGGCGTGCCGGTCTGGGCCTGGAAGAATCCGGAAACCTGCCATCCCTTCAGGAATCTACTGTTCGATTTCGTCGGGATGTCGTAAACGAAGTTAAGACTGAAGCGATGAGTGCGATCGAAGTCAGACACAGAGCGATTGGCTTCGAGATTGCGAAGATCGCCCTGCACCACAAAACCCGTATTGGGAACGTCGGGCTTGCCGGATCCTGCCGTGCTGCCCGGGTCAGTCGAACTGGTGTCCATCGACTTGGACCACGTGTAAGCGGCGTTGAAGTGCAGACCGCGAGAGAGACGCTGAGTCACGCTAAACTGCGCGCCGTGATAACTCGACTCACCGTTAGAACGCAGAATCAAGGCCTCTGGGACATTGAAGCCAAGCACAGGAACGCGCGCTTCAAAGTTGATAACCTGACCACCGCCGATAGTTGAACCCGAGCAGGTAATCGGGTTTGCCAGGTTCAAATCAATGGGCGCTCCGGTTACTCCTCCAAGCACAGCACCAGTGCAGGTTGCGGAATTGCCGACTCGATACGGATTCGCAAAACCAAAGGCTCTACCGATTCCGCGCTCACGAGCAGTTGATCCGGCGTTTAGTGCGCCGTTAGGCGAGCCCGCAGCGACGTAAGCCTGGTTGAAACGCTCGTAGATATGATCCGGAGTATTGGCGTCGTTAAGATCGAAGCCTTGATTAAAGGCAAGTGCTTGTAGGAGATTGTTGCCGCGCGTTCCAACGTAGCGCGCCTCGAAAAGCAAGCTCTTAGTCAACTCATACTGAACGCCGATATTCCACTGTTGGACATAAGGGGTCTTCAGGTCGCGATCGACGGCGCGAAACTCAAACGTTTCAGCGATGTTGCCCGGCGCCGTAGTGTTTCCGCGGGGGTCCAGGGTCACTCCGGTGTTGTCGCGAATGACATAGCTGCCACCGGTACCCGTCGCTCTCGTAACTCTAAAAGGCAGCCAGCTGCTTAGCGGAAGCGTGGTCGGTTGGGCCGAGAAGGCGTTAGCGATCGGCACGTTGCCGGAAGGAACTGTTATCTCAATCTCGCGCAGGAATGGATAGTTACTAAATACCGTATTGATGAATGAAGCCGACGGGCGATCGTAAAAGAACCCAAAGCCGCCACGCACCACCATCCGTTTCGACTCGAGCGGTGAATAAGCAAAACCGATTCGAGGAGCGAAGTTGTTCAGGTCCTGGCCGTTAAGTGTGTGGTTATTGCCAGCTCTGGCTGTCAGGGCAATAGCGGCATCCACGTTTGGCAATCCGGTAGGCTGAACATTCCCCGGCACAATGAAACCGGGCGAAGGGCTGTCGCAAAGTGAGTTGTTCCCACCGGATTGCGAGAAGCAGGGCTCGAAGCTCGAAAAGTCAAAATTGCCGATGCGGCCATCCTTTTCCGTGGGCCACATGAACAATTCATAACGCAAACCGAGATTGAGGCTTAACTTGTTGGAGACCTTCCAGTCGTCAGCGATATAAGCGCTGTAGTCGCGAAACTGGAAACTCTTTGTGGTAAGACCAAACTGCGTGTCAGCTTCAGTCGCATTTCCGGTCAACAGTTGAGTAAAGCTGTCAAACTTTTCGAATTCAGTTGCTTGTTCTTCCGGCAAGCTCGAATCGTACTGATGACGCTTTAAGTCGCCGCCAAAGCGAAGCGTGTGATTGCTCTTAATCCAGGTGAGATTGTTTGAGAGGCTGAAAGTCTGCTGCTTGCGCTGATTGAAGGAATCATTTGGTCCACCGAATGAAAACTGCGACATGTTGGTGCCGGGACGCCCGATGAAATGGCCCAAACGCCTGGTGCCCGGGCTGCTGTCATAGAGCAGTGCCGGATTTGAGATGCCCACAGCCGCGCTCGTGAATTCATCTGTCAGGTATGGATCGTCGAGCGTGCGCGTATTGTTTAAAAGGAAATATCCGAATCGCATTTCATTGATTAAGGTTGGACCGAAAACATGCTGGTCCGAAATTGAAAGCGTGCGATTCCTGTCTGCCCGGCGCAACGTAAAGGGCGAAGCCAGGCTTGAAGGATCCGGGAACGAATCGAGCGCCGGGAAGTTACTGAAGAAGAAAACGCCGCTCAAGGTGTTGTTCTTGCTCAAGCGCCCATCGAGCCGGGTAGTAAATTGGTGTTGCTTAAACTCAGACGGCTGCACATTCAACTGCTGCATGAGTGGGTTGTCCTCGAACAGTTGCCGCGTGGTCACACTCGGATTAAGTCCAAACTGGAAACCGCGCGTGGTAATCGCGCCCGCGGAAGTGCGATTAGTGCGGTCGTACCCGATGATGCGTCCGCCTGCAACAGTTGTCGGCAGAACAAAGCCGCCGGTTGCAGGATTGCGCAGGTTGAGCAGGTTAAGAGTTACTGCGGGAATGTCGCCGGCAGTCATGCATCCGACGGGCAACGGTGTGGCGCTACAGACAGCTGTCTGGCCCTGCGAAATGCGATACTGGTCGCGCGCCTGATTGAATGCGTTTGCCACTGCCTGGGCCGAACGATCATTGCCAAGTAGCGTGAAGGCAAGCGGCAGCGCCGTGATGCTGCGAGCCGTCGGCACAAAACCGGTGATGGCGTCGGTGTATTGATAGCTGCCGAAGAAGAAAAACTTTTCCTTAACTATGGGACCACCAAGCGTGAAACCGGCTTCATTGCGACTTGCTTTGGGCCGGTCAATTCCCTCCTTGTTAAAGAAGAAGTCGTTAGCGTTCAACTTTTCATTCTGCAGAAAATAATAAGCAGACCCGTTGAAGGCGTTGCCCCCCTGCTTCGTAACCAGTTGGAAGTTGCCACCGCCGGAACGTCCGGTGGATGCATCGTAAAGACTTGTCTGCAGCTTGACCTCTTGCAGGGTCTCAGGCGCGGGCGCGATGTTGTCGTTGAGCGAGCCTTCGTTGCTGGTGATGTTTGTCGCGTCAATCCCGTTGAAGAAGAGACTCGTGCTGGTGGTGCGCGTTCCATTTACCGATGGCGACTGATTACCGTTCCCATTCGTGAGTACCGGGGACAAATCGGTGTTGACACCGGCTTCAGTCGATAGCAGTTGTGTGAAACTGCGCGTTGAGGTCGGAACCGAGACCAGGTCTTCGGATGAAAGCTGGCGAAAGGTGGTGGCTGTTTCGGCGGCCACCAGAGTTTCGCCTCCGGTAATATTAACCACAGCGCCGACATCGCCAATTTCCAGTTTGTCTTCAAGTGAACGCGGAACCGATGCCTCTACCGTGATTCCATCTCTCACAAGTTTCTTAAACCCGGCCAGCTCATAAGTCACCTGATAGGCGCCTATGGACAATCCAGGAAGCGTCCAGCGCCCATCGCTGTTGGTGGTCACAGTGCGTGCTGCTTCAGTGGTGATGCTCCGCACCGTTACCGTGACGCCCGGCATGCTCGCGCCATTAGGATCCTGAACTACACCACTTAACGTTCCGCCTGCACCTGACTGGGCCAGGGCTGATAAAGAAAATGATAGCGATATCGTAAGCGCGATCAGGGCGGCCAAAGATATGTGACTGCGCTTACGGGGGACTGTCCTATACATGAGTAATCTCCTGTGATTAATGAAATGAATTGGAAATTGAGCGAAGGTCTCGATCAAATTCCAGCAAACGTTTGAACGTTAAGACTCTCGCGTGCTCTAAAGTGAAAATTCCGGGATTGGTCAAAGAGGGAATCTAGTGAGGCGAGGTTAAGGCGTAGTGAATTGCGCCTTAAATATTTGTTACTAAGCAAGCGAGAGGAGCGCAGGCAAACTGACCTGCGCGCGGCTTGATAGTTTTCGCACAAGAATCAGTTTCAGCTGTCTGCGAGATGGAATGTTTTGGCGCGCGGGTGTTTTATTAACATCGAATTAACATCAGCGTAACAGGCGGGGTGTAGGATGCCGCCACTTCCAAACGATTCAACTGCAGAGTTACTCCGGCAATTCAGGTAGGGTTCAGGTTCCGGTGCTTCCTATGGCAATTTCACACGAACTAAGTAGCGAGATAGCGACCGCCTTGTTCTCAGCGAAAGAGCGTTCCCCTCGCGAATTACATGATTTAAAAGATGTGATTCTTAAGATTCACTCGGCCCTCGATCAATTAAGCCGAGAGGCACACGCGGCGCATTTAACTCGCATGAATCGCTCCACACTTCGACGCATCACGCCCAAGTCGATCCCAGGCAGTTAACGATTGAAACCAAATTGGATTATGGACCAGGAGGTAGTCGCTATCGGAGTGAGGCGATCTGCATTAGCTCATTCAGGCCACCGACTGCGTTGGCGTCCCAAACCACCCAATAGCGTTTTTTCTTACTGCTGGAAGCTTGTTCCTGCTCGAATCCGAGACGAACCAAACGCGTTATGAACACGGGATCCGACGTAGCAGGCAGAGGCGTGAAATAGTAGTTTGCTCTTTCGGGTAGATTGCATTCGCGCCGCATCTGATTTATCTGCGCTTCGCATTCGCCGGCCTGGTTCAGCAGACTCGTATCGGTAGAGTCATTTACCGCATGGTCCAGCTCATGAAGCAATCCCCAGCCAACGTTGAATGCCTCGAGAGCACGCTCGTCACCCGTAACCTGTTCGAAATCTGAGAAATCAATCTGAACTACATAAGCGGTTGGCCGAGCGTCAGAGTCTTTGATCCACCGGCCAGAACTCACGCGGGAAAACGCTACGTCGGGATTCTTGCTGGCATCCTCCAGAACCACAACCGCAGGTCCGCGGATTACTCTTGCGATAAACTCACGCGCCGTTTTTGAGCCACCCACTGCCGCGCTGTATCCGCCTTGCAAACCACCGGAGCGATCGAAATGCAAATCGTTCCAGCCGGTTATCCTTCGCAGCTTCGTTGCCAGTTCGTTTCTACGCGTGATCGAAATATTGTCGCGGCAGAGGATGTGACTTTGGACATCAGCCGCTGCTGTGTTGGAGGGATGTGAGAAACAAAATGCGAAAACGCTTAGCACCACGCCAGCCGCGCGAGCAACTTTAGAGAAAAGTATTCCTGGTGGTCTGGGTAGCAACCCGGCTTCCTCCCAGTGTGTACCGGCGTAGACGTTTGTTTGCGTCGGTGTGTAGTTGAAACCTGCCGTCGAGTTACGGCTGCGTTACGCGGATGTTACCAAAACGTTAACTGGCGGGATAGAACTTTTTCCACAGGGCGTGCATGGGTGAATGCTGTCTGAATTGTGTCTGGCGAAGGCCGATGACTCCTTGGAGACAAGTATGTTGGATGTCATGGTCGAACTACTAGAATAAGCTAGGGCAGAAAGAGCTTGTTCGAGGAGGAAGAACGATGACCCATGAAGCGCCTATTTTAAGCATCGTGCCG
>Ga0190272_10000157_pt1 | contig 42402 bp, 29 predicted proteins | sample Popmic504T_FD_133746 | JGI IMG/M metagenome (GOLD analysis project Ga0190272, IMG submission 133746) | Populus adjacent soil microbial communities from riparian zone of Shoshone River, Wyoming, USA - 504 T | ecosystem: Environmental > Terrestrial > Soil > Riparian zone | place: USA: Wyoming...
ACCACCACCGGTACCAATCTTGGTGATGACGGCCAAGATGAGATCTTTGGCCGTGACGTCAGCTGGCAACTCGCCATGAACCGTAACTGCCATGGTTTTAAACGGGCGCAAGGACAGGGTCTGGGTCGCCAATACATGCTCAACATCGCTGGTGCCGATCCCAAATGCCAGAGCACCAAACGCCCCGTGCGTGGACGTGTGGCTGTCTCCGCAGACGATGGTCATCCCGGGTGCCGTGAGTCCTAACTGGGGACCCACGACGTGCACAATGCCTTGTTCCGTTGAACCGAGGGGAAACAGCTGCACGCCAAACTCGGCACAGTTGCGCCGCAGCGCGTCAACCTGCGCGCGCGACACCGGATCCGCAATGGGACGGTCGATATCTTGGGTCGGCACGTTGTGGTCTTCGGTGGCCACCGTGAGGTCGGGGCGCCGGACCGGTCGGGACGCCGCACGTAGCCCGTCGAATGCCTGTGGACTTGTGACCTCATGGATCAGGTGCAGGTCGATGTACAGCAGGTCGGGTTCGCCCGCCGCCCGTCGCACGGTGTGTGCGTTCCACACCTTCTCGGCCAGCGTGGTGGCCATGGGAACCTCCGGGGCGAATGGTGCGCCACACGCGTTGGCAAAACGCGAGTGATCTTTGCGGTCTCGATTTGCCATCTCGCATGTCGAAACGGCAGTATCGCGGTATGGACAATTCTAGCGGAGTCGGCGTCCTCGACAAGGCGGCCCTGGTCCTGGGTGCTCTTGAGGCTGGCCCGGCCAATCTCGCCGCCCTGGTGCAAGCCACTGGCCTGGCCCGGCCTACCGCGTATCGCCTCGCGGTGGCCCTTGAGTATCACCGGCTGGTGGCCCGGGACATGCAAGGCCGGTTCGTCTTAGGGCCACGCTTGGCCGAGCTGGCCACCGCGGCCGGTGAGGATCGCCTCCTGGCGGCAGCTGGCAACGTCCTCACCCAACTTCGTGATGCCACCGGCGAAAGTGCCCAGCTTTACCGCCGACAGGGCGAGCAGCGCATGTGCGTGGCGGTCGCCGAACGCCTTTCCGGACTGCGAGACACCGTCCCGGTTGGCACCGTGCTCTCCATGTCGGCCGGGTCGGCAGCTCAGGTGCTATTGGCCTGGGAAGAACCCGATCGACTGCACCGCGGCCTCAAAGGGGCGCGTTTTACCGCCGCGATGCTGGCGGCCGTACGCCGCCGGGGGTGGTCCCAGAGCGTAGGAGAGCGAGAGGCCGGAGTCGCGAGTGTTTCCGCGCCAGTGCGCGGCCCCAACGGCCGGGTCATCGCCGCGGTGTCGGTCTCCGGGCCCCTAGAACGACTGACTCGCCAACCTGGCCGCATTCACGCCGCGGCGGTGGTGGCAGCGGCCAACTCACTGACCGACCTCCTGCGTACCAGCGACCAGCACTAAGCCAGAACAGCATTGGCGCCAGACCAGCATTGGGCAGCGCTGAAGGGCGCCGATCACCAACGAACAAAGGCCGGTCCGCGGACGGACCGGCCTTTCTCGTAGCCCCGACGGGATTTGAACCCGCGCTACCGCCTTGAGAGGGCGGCGTGCTAGGCCGCTACACAACGGGGCCTTGTGAACTTCCTGACACTCACTGCCGGGCGATCCCGGATGGAAACCTGACGCGCCAACAGCGGTATCGCTGGGGTACCAGGACTCGAACCTAGACTAACGGAACCAGAAACCGTCGGGCTGCCAATTACCCCATACCCCACCGAAGCCGGGAAGGGCCTTCGACCGAGCGAGGATACCCAACAACCCTGGCACCTCCCAAACTGACCTGATCACTAGCCGCTTGTGCGCGCCTGGCGAAGCGCACCCTGCAACCGATCCAGGGTCGATGCTTGCCCCAACAGCTCGATGGACTCAAACAGCGGAGGCGACACTCGTCGACCGGTCACCCCAACCCTTACGGGGCCAAAAGCATGTTTGGGTTTGCGGCCCAGGCCTTCAACAAGCGCTGCCCGTAAGGCATCTTCAATAGCCGATGTTTGCCACTGCTCGACCTCCTGCAGTGCGCTGTGCGCGGCATCGAGTACTGGAACTGCCTCCTGAGTAAGGAATTTGCCGGCATCGTCAGGGTCAACTGCAAATTCAGCGTTGGCAACGAACAGGAAGCGCACCATAGCCACCGCTTGGCGAAGCGTCTCGATGCGTTCTTGCACTAGCGGGACGGCGTTATCCAAAAGCAGCAGTTGCTCCGCAGTGGGCTGGGCGTCGACAAGTCCGTCGCGCTGCATGAACGGCAGGAGCCGCGCGGTCAGGTCGCCCGGGGTCAGCGACCGAATCCAGTCGGAATTGAGTGCCGTGCATTTCTTCAGGTCGAAACGAGCCGGACTCCCGCTCACCCGGGTGATATCGAAGGCCTCGACCATCTCGCCTAGAGAGAACCGATCACGGTCGTCGGCCAAGGACCACCCGAGGAGGGCGAGATAGTTGGTCAGCCCTTCGGGGAGGTATCCCTCATCGATATACATCTGCAGGCTGGAGCCGGGATCACGCTTCGACAACTTCTTGTTGCCTTCGCCCATGACGTAGGGCAAGTGTCCGAGTTGTGGGAGTTTGCCGCTGCCGATGCCCACGCTGTTCAAGGCCTCGTACATGGCTAACTGTCGTGGGGTCGATGACAGAAGATCCTCCCCTCGCAGGACGTGGGTCACCTCCATCAGGATGTCGTCAACAGGATTAACCAAGGTGTAAAGGGGCTCTCCATTGGCGCGCACGATGACGTAGTCGGGAACCTGGCCAGCCGGGAAGGTAATTTCTCCTCGTACCAAGTCGTCCCAGCGAGTTTCATGCGGCGTCATACGAAAACGAACAACGCTGGAGCGCCCCTCGCTCTGGTATCGAGCAATCACCTCGTTGGGGAGGTCCCGGCACGTTCCCTCATAGCCGGGGGGCCGTTTTTCCTGTCGCGCCCGTTCGCGCCCTTGTTCGAGCTCATCTGGCGTGCAGTAGCAGTCGTAGGTATGTCCGGCGGCACGCAGTTTTTCGGCCACCGACCGGTAAATCTCCATCCGCTGCGACTGACGGTAGGGCTCATGGGGCCCGCCCACCTCCGGACCTTCGTCCCAATCGAGGTGCATCCACCGCAAAGCGTCGAGCAGTGCTTGATACGACTGCTCAGAGTCGCGCGCGGAGTCGGTGTCCTCGATTCGGAAAATGAAAGTCCCGCCGGTGTGACGGGCAAAGGCCCAGTTGAAGAGCGCAGTGCGAAGCATTCCGACGTGCGGATTTCCTGTCGGCGAAGGACAAAACCGAACGCGCACATCCGAGGACGGACTCACGGTGATTCTTCCTATCTGTCGAAAACTCTTGCCTAGATTTCGCTACGCCGCTGCAGGACGCGAAATCCCAGCCACCCTGGCAGGATCGGCACCCAGAAAGTCGCCAACCGGTACAGAAAGACCGCCGGCACAGCAACGGCCGTAGGCAAGCCTATGGCCGCGAGCCCCGCGATCAGCGCGGCCTCCACTGCACCGATACCGCCCGGTGTCGGTGCCGCGGCCGCCAACGAAGCGCCCCCGAGGAAGACGACGGCAATACCGGCAAGCGGGACCCCACCCCCGAATGCCTGGATACTCGCCCACAGAGCTCCGATGTAACTCAGGGTCAAGATGGCCGACCCGACCACCATGACGAGCAACCGGATGGGGTGTCGCAGCAAGTCCTTCAAACTGACCATGACTTTCGCCAGCTGCGGACGCACCATAGCCTCGAACATCCGCCGCAGTTTGGGAACACCCACGACGACACCAATTGCGGTCAAGATAACCGCCGCCACGACGAGCAGGATCGTTCCTTTGGGCAAGAACTCCGTGATCGAGACCGTGTTCTGGGCAATGAGCCCAAATATCAGCAGCAGAGTGAGGTGGGTCAATGTGCCGACCAGTTGGTAGAGACCGATCGACGCACCCGCTACCGCGGTCTCAAAGCCCTGCTTTTGCAGGTAGCGAAGGTTGAGCGCAACGGCACCGATTTTGGCCGGCGCGACGCGGTTGACGAAAGAACCCGCCAATGTCACCCACGTGGTCGCTCGCACGGACAATCGAGGAGAAACGCTCGAAGAGAGCGACAATGCCGCCCCAACATAGGTCAGCATCGAGAAGATAAGGACGGGAATCGCCCATTTCCAGTCGGCGTCGCGAATCTGCACCATGATGCGCGGCAGTTCAGTGAACTGCGGTATGAGGAACCACACCGCGAAGAAGAGCAGCGCGGTCATGACCAGCGTGCGCGGCCGGATGCGCTGGAGTTTTGCCAGCGGTGGCGCTTCGACGCCAGTCTGAGTCACCACCTGCTCGCGGACCTCGTCCAACAGGCCCTTGTTGTGTTTCATCGCCGACTGGGTAGCGCCAGAGAGGGCAAGAGGCTGAATGCGTGGTGTTGCCCTCGCAACTGCCTCGCTTCCCAGTGCGCTGATAGCAAGGGACACTGCTTGTTGCGCCCCCACGACCGTTGCGGTCGAGCACAATAATTCGCAGACATCTTGGTCGAGCAGGGTGGTGCTGGCCGATATCTCGCCGAAACCAAAGTCGATGAGCATCGGACGCCCGTCAGCGGTGTCGAAAACATTCGCTAGGCGGAGGTCTCGGTGGGCAATTCGCGCCGTCCGAAGTTCCTGGACTTCGTGCCAGACGCCGGTCAGCAACGGAGGCGTGATCTGCTCGTCCGGCACTTCGTCCAGGGAATGCCCATCGATTCTCTGGTAGACCAAAGCCATGGACCGGTCGGGCAATTCGACGACTGCTCGCACTGGTGGCGTCACCAAACTGGAACGTTGCGCCGTCATAGATACAAGTGCTTCGTGTTCGACCGTGCGGCGCAACGATGAAAAGGGACGCTCATCGCCTATCCCAGACAAGCGAAACCATCGGTAGACTCGAAAGAGAAGGTCGGCGTCGCGTTCGTCGGCGCCTAGGACCTTAATAAAGAGACCGTTTCCGTCGGTATCAACAGCAAAGTACGGCGTGGACCCTCGAGCATCGACACCCGCGCGTTTCATACTTGCGAGCTGAACACCCGCCTCCTCTAGTCCGCGGACGACACCCTCGGCAGAGGGGTTACGCTGCGGCGCGCCCGCCGCAAGGACAACCAGGGAGCCGATGAGCCATCCACCAGCCAAGGCAAACAGCAGACCGGTGGGGACATCTACACCGAGCAGAAATCGCATCGGCACAATCAGCGCCAGCAGTAGCCAGGCGAGTCGTCGCCAACGTCGCGACATCCACGGTGTGCTGACCACCAGGGCCGCTGCCAGAGCTGCAATCCACGCCGGTTGAAGGTCGGTGAACCAATCGGGAAGGTTGTGCACGCTCTGTGCGGGCTCCGGCGCTCGCTCCTCTATCCAGTCTTGCAGGAGCAGAAACGTTCCGGTGGTGATGGTCGTGGTGATGAAGTACAAGCCGAGGAGTCGCCAGTTCCGCTTGACTATCAACCAAACGACAACGCAGGGACCCACAAGACCCGCAAGAACAACGATGACCCCGTAGAGGGCGATAATGAAGAAGCGGGGAATCGATTGGATGGCCGCCGCGATATCTTCCTCAAATCCGATGGCCGTGTTTTTGGCGAAGTCGAACGCGACGAAGGCAACAAGCGCCGCCACCACGGCGACGATGACGCGAATGATGTCCCCGGGTCCCCGCTCCCACTCCGATGAGTTCGGAGCCGTCACCTTGACTGGTCGATCGTCGACCAGCAGGGTACGTTCGACGAGTTCATCCGGTGGCGTCACGAAACCATTCTTATCGGCTCGGTGACCGCAGGGCCACTGCCCGAGTGAGGACAGGGAATGCAGCAGCACTCACTGCGAGCCATCACACAAGTGATGCTCGGCGTGGCCACAACGATCGCGCTTGCCGCAGGCGTGCTGGCTATGGTTCAGCGCCAGGCGCTCAGCCAGACAACAACCCAGTCGGTCGCCGGCATTTCGAAGGGCCGATTCGCGCTCGGTGACTCAGTGATGCTTGGGGCCAAGAGCAACCTCAGAAACCGGGGGTTTCGGGTGAATGCCTCAGGCAGTCGGCAGGTGTCCGAGGGCTTGGCCGTGTTGAGAGCACAGAAGAGGCGCGGCCATCTCCCCAAGAATGTTGTGGTGCACCTCGGTACCAATGGCACGTTCACTGCGGGGCAGTGCGCCGCGATGCATCGCACGGCCGGGGCGAAGCGCACGCTCTTCGCCGTCACCATCAAAGTGCCAAGGAGTTGGGCGGCGTCCAACAATCGCGTGCTCTCGCGCTGCGCCAGAAAGTTCGGCAACACCCGCCTCATCGACTGGCGCAAGTTCGCCGTGAACCACCGTTGGGCGACCTACTCCGACGGCTACCACTTGACCCGTCGAGGAGCCGTTGCGTACGCCAACTTGATCGATCGCAGCGTTTCTCGGTGAGCGGGTAGGGCGTGGCTGAGTCGACGGGGGCGGAAGTATCACCCGGCGTCGTGCGGCCACCACGGCTACTGATTCAGATCGTGGGCGCCGCGGTCGTACTTGCCGTTGCCACCGTGATTGCCCGCAATCCGCTCCCAACGTGGGAGAAGGAACTCTTCACCTGGATTCACAACGTACCCCGCTGGGTGGATCACGCCGTCTGGACTCCGATGCAGTTGGGCAGTGCCTGGACTCCCCTCATCGCAGCGGCGGTCGCATACTGGCTCACCAAATCGTGGCGACCCACGGCCGGAGCGCTGGTTGCCGGATGGGCGGGTTGGTGGCTCGCGAAGGCCGTGAAGGGCTGGGTCGAGCGCGGACGTCCGTTCGAGGAGATTGGCTCAGCGAACGTGCGCGATACCGCACTGCATGAAGGGCTGGGCTTTGTCAGCGGCCACGCCACTGTTGCCTTTGCTTGTGCGGCAATCCTGGCCCCCTACCTGTCGCGTCCCTGGCAGTGGGCGGTGTACCTGTTGGCGGCTTTGGCCGGGCTGTCGCGGATCGTCGTAGGTGCACACTTACCCCTCGACGCGATCGGTGGCGCCTGCCTAGGACTGATATTGGCATGGACGTGGCATCTGGTGGTCGGCATTGACACCACCAAGCGTTGGGCTCGGTGACAGCGTTTATGGGTCGACGCTGGCTTGATGTCCTGACGTTGTCGCTCGCGACCTTGTTTGTCACGCTGTGCGCCATCGTCGCGGCCCAGGGCGTCTCGGACATAGAAGAAGACGTTTTTCACGCCATCAATGGCCTGCCCGATCTGCTCTTTCGACCGATGTGGGCCGTGCAATTTCTGGGCGTCCTGCTTGTGCCGGCAGCAGTGGCGGTGGTGGCCTTCGCCTACCGAAAGTGGCGCCTCGGCGCAGCTCTGCTGCTCCTCATCCCGTTGAAGCTGTTCTTCGAAAAGGGCGTCGTGAAAGAGCTGGTGTACCGAGCGCGCCCCGGCACGTCCGACTGCGAGGGTGACCCGTCATGTCTTGAGTTGCGCGACGTTCCCATGGTTGGCCCGAGCTTTCCCTCCGGCCACGTCATCATCGCTTTCGGAATCGCCTGGCTCGTCTTCCCTTACCTCGGTCGCCGAGGACGGTGGATTCTCGGCGGACTCTGCCTCCTCGTGGCGTTCGCCCGGATCTATCTGGGAGCCCATAATCCTGTTGATGTACTGGCTGGCTCGGCCATCGGGATCGGTATCGCGAGCGCACTCAACCTCATCGTCGGCGTACCCATCAAACAACGGAGTTAGTCAGACGTCCGATGCCTTCGATTTCAACAGCAACTTCGTCACCGCGTCGGAGAGGACCTACTCCCGCGGGTGTCCCGGTCAAAATCACGTCTCCGGGGACCAGCGTCATGACCGATGATACGAAGGCCACGAGATCACGAGCTGCGTGAACCATTTGGGCCGTGCTGCTGGATTGCCGTACCTCAGCATTGACGGTGGTTTGCAAGGTGAGATTTTCCGGATCTATGTCAGTACTGATCCACGGCCCCAAAGGGCAAAAACTGTCGAATCCCTTGGCGCGCACCCACTGACCATCTACCTGCTGCAGGTCTCGGGCGGTGACATCGTTCGCGCAGGTGTAGCCAAGGACGGCATCATCCACGCGCTCAGGGGTCAGGTCTTTGGCCAAGCGGCCGATGACGATGGCCAGTTCACCCTCAAACTCCACCTGGGTGGACATGGCCGGAAGAGAGATCGGATCACGCGGACCAACCACAGCCGTGGACGGTTTCAGAAACATCACAGGTGTGGCTGGCGGTTCGCTGTCCATTTCTTTGGCGTGGTCTGCGTAGTTCTTTCCGATACCCACAATCTTCGTGGGCAGCACCGGTGGCAGCAGGCGCACGTCGACCATTGGCACAGTGACGCTGGTGAGCTCATGAGGGCCAAACGGATGTCCATCGATCACGGTGACGGTGTGCTCGGCGGCTACATCGCTGCCGACGTCACCCACTGTCCCATCCAACGGCCCGTTCAACACTCCGTAGGCAATGGTCTCCTCAAGGACAAAGCGTGCAAAGCGCATAACTGCTAAGCCTAGTCATCCGGGGAGGTATCGGCGTTTAGGGCCTCACGTACCACCCGCGCATACGCCGCCGTCCCCTTCGACGTCAGATGGGTCCCGTCGAAGACGAAGTAGCTCTCCTCCCCGGCGGACGCACTTGCCCAATCGGCAACCACCACGTTGTCGAATCCTCGCGCGGCTCCGTCGAGAATCCGATTTGATTGATCCATCCAGGGCACCGGCGCGCGAACATTGACCAACACCACCCGATCGAGCTCGTGCAGCTTTTCCAAAACTGAACGCAGGTCGGCCTCAACAGGAATCCCATTGGTTCCGGTCTGGATCACGAGCACGTCAGCCATGGCGTCGGCTCGCAATCGCTCACGGATTCGGGAAATGGTGTCGTAAGGCTGGCGACTCACCTCGGCATCGACGTGCAGCTTGGGCATTCGCTCCTGTAGAGCCAGTCGTGCACCCAGAAGCACTGAGTCTCCAACCGCCGTTATGGACCCCTCAGCCATGGGGACCGTGGGTTTGTTGCCGTTGTTCTTCTCGCCCTCTTGTCCCCCGTTCTTTGTCCCGCCTTTCGGCTCGCTCGTGGGCAGTACCCCTGCCCCTACGGAGGTGACCCCACCCAGAAAGTCGTCGGCGGTGATCGGAGGAATGGCTGCCACCGCGACGGCTGTGACCGTAAGCGCAAGCAGACCACCGCCCGCCACCGCCAGAATGCGCGTGCGCACCGCTCGTCCGCCGTACTGCGCCTGACGCCAGATAGCCGCGAGCGCCCCGCGACGAACCGGCATCTCGATCCAGCGGTAGGAGCCTTCAGCAGCCAAGAAGGTCAATATCAGCGAGGTGGCCGCTGCCCAGAAACCGCCGTAGCGAAGGTCGAGATCTGGTCTTGTCACCAAGAAGATTGGCCAATGCCACAGATAGATGCCATAGGACCGAGTTCCCATCCAGCCCATGATGGGATTGCCCATCGCCCGCCCAAAGCGCCCAGCTGGCTGCGAACTCGCAACAATCAGGCCGGCCCCCGCCAGGGCGAGTACGAGGAATCCCCCGCGGTACAACCAGCCCGTGCTTTCGCTGACGAAACTGAAGAAGGCGGCCAGCACGAGTAGGGACGCTGCACCCAAAACGGTGAGGGCCACCTGCGCACTTCCGGGAATCGTCTTGGGCAGCACGCTCGGTCGCCACACAACCGCAAGCGCTGCGCCAGCAAGGACCGTCATGCCATGGGTATCCGACCCGAAGTAGACACGAGCCGTGTCTGCCACTGCTGGGGCGTTCGACATGACGGCAACCAAACTCATCCATAGCGTGGACGCAACTGCGCCTGCTACGGCTACCACGCCAACACCCCGGCGGCCCCATTTACGCCACGCGAGAAACGCGACAGTGGGCCAGATGAGGTAGAACTGCTCTTCAATCGCCAGTGACCAGAGGTGCAGCAGCATCGGGGGTCTACCCAAGACCTCGAAGTAACTTCGGTCGTCGACGACGTACCACCAGTTCGTTGTGTAGGTGAGCGCCGTAGGGACATCTTGCGTGAACTGGGTAGCCGCATCCCTAGCAAAAAGGAGCACCAGCAACGCGGTCACCACGAGAACAGCAAGCAGTGCGGGGAGCAGTCGCCGTGCACGACGGATATAGAACGCCCTGAAGTCCAGCCTTGAGGTGCGCTCTAGCTCTTCCAGGATCAGGGTCGTGATAAGAAACCCAGACAGCACGAAGAAAACATCGACGCCAAGAAATCCCCCGGGGAGCACCTGGGCGGGCAAGTGGAACAGCAAGACACCAAACACCGCGATCGCGCGGATACCGTCAAGCCCGGGCAGATAAGGCAGGGACGATGACGCGCGGGCAGGCCTCACCACGATCTTGTGAGCGGACGGAAGTGCCATTGCGTCGATGTTAACTGCGCTGGGAATCGCTTGGGGTCGCTAGATGTCGCTAGCCATCAACGAGGAAAGGGGCGGCCGGCGCGTAACAACCCATAGGTGATGGCGTCGGACAACGCCATCCAGGACGCCGCAATGACGTTCTGATGGACGCCAATCGTGTCCCACTCCCCGGCGCCATCACTCGTCTCAACAAGGACACGCGTGATGGCTGCGGTTCCTTCTCGTCCCTCCAAAATGCGCACCTTATAGTCGACCAACTCCAGCTGCGCCAACTCCGGATACATCTGTCCCAGCGCTTGTCGCAGCGCGTTGTCGAGTGCATTGACAGGGCCGTTTCCCTCCCCCGTTGCCACCACGCGCTGCCCTGACGCGTGCACCTTCACGGTGGCTTCGCTCACGATCGATCCGTCAGGCAGCTGCTCGACAATGGTCCGCCAAGACTCGACGGTGAAGTGTCGAACCGGCGATGCCGGTGATGCCTCGAAGGTGTCGCGGATCAACAACTCGAACGAGGCATCAGCCGCCTCGAAGGAGAAACCGGACGCCTCAAGTTCCTTGACCCGGTCTACCAGTCGACCCAAAGCGTCGCGGTCACCAGAAAGGTCGAAACCCAGTTCCTTTCCTTTCAGCTCAACGGATGCACGGCCAGCCATCTCTGTAACCAGGACGCGCATGTCATTGCCCACGATCTCCGGATTCACGAAGTTGTAGAGGTCGGGTGAAACCTTGATGGCACTGGCATGGAGGCCAGCCTTGTGTGCAAAGGCAGAGACGCCAACGAATGGCTGGTGGGTGTCGGGGGCGATGTTGGCAATTTCAGCGATGGCATGCGAAACCCGGACAAGTTCCGCCAGATTTCCTGATGGCAGGACCTGCATGCCCATGCGTGTCTCAAGGTTACCCACGGTTGCGAACAGATCCGCATTACCGGTGCGTTCGCCATATCCATTGGCGGTGCACTGAACATGCGAGGCTCCGGACTCAACAGCTGCCAACGTGTTCGCAACCGCACAACCGGTGTCATCTTGACAATGAATTCCGAGCCGTGCCACTGATTGCGAAGCCACGTCCGCCACCGCCCGGGCAATCCCCGACGGCAGCATTCCACCGTTGGTGTCGCACAGAACAACGACTTCAGCACCTGCGGCGCCAGCCTCACCCACTACCCGCAGCGCGTATTCGCGGTCGTGTTGATAGCCGTCAAAGAAGTGCTCGAGGTCAACGAAGACGCGTCGTCCTTCATTGACTAGGTGGCCAACAGTGTCGACAATCATGGCCGCGTTTTCATCAAGGGTTGTCTTTAGCGCCTGCTCGACATGGCGGATGTCCGACTTGGCAACAATGGTGACCACTGGTGTCTGTGCAGCCAACAGGGCGGCCACCTGAGGGTCTTTCTCGACTGCCACTCTGGGGCGCCGCGTTGCACCGAAGGCCACCAGCTGCGCCGTCTGCAGTTTCAGTTCGGTGGCAGCACGGGCGAAGAACTCGGTGTCTTTGGGGAGCGCTCCCGGCCATCCGCCTTCAATGAACCCAACGCCCAATTCGTCGAGCAAGCGCGCGACCGCCAGTTTGTCTGCCACGGAGTAGGAGATTCCCTCACGCTGAGCGCCGTCGCGCAGCGTGGTGTCGTACACGTGAAAATCAGGTGATGGGAGGTGGGGGGCACTGCTTTCCGGTGTGGTCACTGGATCTCCAACAAAAAAACCCCTCGCAAACTGCGAGAGGTAGCACGACCGGGGAAACCGGTCGTGCTAGGTGATAATGGCGACGAAAGACATTGGGCACAGTCTGGCACAATCTCTGCGCCGCCACCGATTTGGGTGGCGTCAGTCGCAGAGTTTCCTCGCCCTTCCGGGGCGCACCAACGAGTCTGGGATCTTGTGACCGAAGGAAAGCACCGCGCACGTCGGCGTCGACATGCCTATCTCGCGGCTGCCACGGTCCTGGGTGTCGTAGCCATTGCCGGCGGAACCGCACTCTGGCTGCAACCTTGGGCTGCCCCCGCTCGGTCGCTGGAACCCTCCTCCGCTTTGTCGCCTTCACCCCGGCAGACCGGGGACCCGTCGACTGCACAACCAAGTAACGATGATCTGACGCTCCCGCCCGACAGATCTGCCACTTTGCGGACAGACTCCTCAGTCGTCGCGGGACCGCAGTTTCCTGAAGGCACCGCTGTTCAGCTGATAGGTGACTCACTAGCCGTCGGGATCGCCGAGCCCTTGGCCTTGGAACTCGCACCGCGGTCGGTCACGGTGGAAGCCGAAGAGGGTCGGGGCACGTCCACCTCGGCGTACCTGCTCACCGACCACGCCTACGCCACGTCCCCCATCTGGCTGGTCAGCCTGGGGACCAACGACAACATTGAGGACTTCGCCGATCAGGCGGCCTTGCTGATGGACTTGGCCGGTTCGGAACGCTGCGTACTGTGGTTCGACGTTTGGAGGTTCAGCACCGATGAGTTCATCAACGACGACTTGTCACAACTTGCCGAAAGCCACAAGAACCTGCACCTGTTGCCGTGGCACGATCTGGCGGCCCTGCACCCTGAGTGGTTTGACGGGGAAGATGTGCACCCCACTCAGGAGGGCTACGACGAACGAATGCGCATGGCCGCCCAGGGGGTCAGTGACTACTGCACGAGTTGATGCATCCACCCATGAACATCGTCAATCTCGCCGTGTTGCAGCTTCAGCAGATGATCGCGCAAGCGAACCGTTACTGGCCCCGGCTGACCATCACCCACGCGCCAGGAAGAGTCCGCTGACTTCACCTGCCCGATAGGAGTGATGACGGCAGCCGTGCCACACGCAAAGACCTCGGTGATCGAGCCGTCGGCATTGCCCTGGCGCCAGTCGTCAACGCAAATTCTCGCCTCAGTGGCTGCTATCCCGAGATCACTCGCCACCGTGATCAGCGAATCGCGCGTAACGCCTGGCAGGAGCGCACCTGTCAACGTGGGGGTGACCAGACGGGCAGACTCGCCCGACCCGTAGACGAAATAGAGGTTCATCCCCCCCATCTCCTCAATCCATCGGCGTTCACTGGCATCCAGCCAGACCACCTGATCGCACCCCTCAGCCGCCGCCTGTGCCTGAGCGATCAATGACGCGGCATAATTGCCAGCGCACTTAGCCTCGCCGGTGCCCCCGGGAGCCGCGCGCACGTACTCCGTCGAGAGCCACACCGAAACCGGTTTGACCCCTCCCGAGAAGTAGGCGCCCGCCGGTGAGGCAATCAACAAAAACAAGTACGAGTTGGCAGGCTTAACACCCAGGCCGACTTCGGCCGAGAACATGAAGGGGCGCAGATACAAGCTCATCTCTGGCTCGCTCGGCACCCACGCCCTATCTTGCTGAACGAGGGCACTCAATGCCTCGATGAATAAATCGTCGGGCAGCGCAGGCATGGCCAGGCGAGCTGCCGACCGGCCAAACCGCTTGGCGTTCATCTCAGGTCGAAACGTCGCGATCGAACCGTCCGTGCGGGAGTAAGCCTTCAGGCCCTCAAATATCTCCTGCCCATAGTGCAGCGCCATGGTGGCTGGGTCTAACTGGAGTGGGCCGTAGGGAACCAGCTGAGCGTCGTGCCAACCCCTACCCTCGGTCCACTCGATAGTCACCATGTGGTCGGTGAAGAACCGACCGAAGCCAGGGTCGCGAAGAATCTGTCGGCGCTGCTCAGCCGGCAGCGGCGTGGTCGTGGGTTTGAGTGCGATGGGCATGGGCCGACGTTACTCCTTACTTTGTCGACGCGGCGGCGGCGAGAGCGTCACCGATCTGCTCAGTGGTTCGCCCGAGACCGCCACGCTCCAGTAAGTCAGCCGCCACCGCCTGCTCAACCTGACTAGCGGCCTTCGGAAGCCCAATATGAGCCAAGAGCATGGCTACCGACAGCACAGTCGCAGTGGGATCGGCCACTCCCTGTCCGGCGATGTCGGGAGCAGACCCGTGTACGGGCTCGAACATGCTGGGGTTCGATCCAGAAACATCAAGATTTCCGCTCGCCGCTCGACCAATACCACCGGCTATGGCTGCCCCAATGTCGGTGATGATGTCGCCGAAAAGGTTGTCGGTGACAACGACGTCGAAGCGCTCGGGTGCCGTAACAAAAAACATGCTGGCCGCATCAACATGAAGGTACTCGGTCGTGACCGAGGGGTACTCGCGCGCGACTTTGTTGAATGTCCGGGTCCACAGGTCGCCCGCATGAGTCAACACGTTGTTCTTGTGCACCAGCGTTAGCAGTCGTCTTGGCCGATCAGCTGCACGCCGGAAAGCATCGCGGATTACGCGTTCGGCACCGTACGCCGTGTTGACGCTTTCCTCGGTCGCTACTTCGTGTGGGGTGCCTTTGCGTAGCGTTCCCCCCGCGCCGGCGTAGGGTCCCTCAGTGCCTTCGCGCACCACGACCAGGTCGATGTCGGCTGGGGTCTTGCCCGCCAAAGGCGTAGCAACGCCGGGGTACAGTTTCACCGGTCGAAGGTTGACATGGTGGTCAAGCTCAAAACGCAGCCGAAGGAGCAGGCCTCGTTCGAGCACTCCGCTTGGAACCGAAGGGTCGCCGACCGCGCCGAGCAGGATGGCATCGTGTTGGGCTATCTCGGCAAGCGTGGACTCCGGCAACGTCTCACCGGTCGCGTGCCAGCGGCGAGCTCCTAGGTCGTATTCAGTGCGCTCAAACTTGACGTCGTGCTGGGAAGCTACGGCATCCAGCACTTTGACGCCCTGTGTGACGACCTCGGGGCCGATGCCATCTCCAGGGATGACAGCAAGGCGAACGGTACGAGCCATGCCTTTAGGGTACGAGCAGTCCAAGGAGTAGGCAGGAGGTGTCTCACCAAGCGGACAGATTCAGTCAGTGAGGCAGGCAGTCGTTCAGGCAAGTGGCTCAAGGTCGAGCGACCGGCCATCATGCGCGCCGATAGTCGCCACGATCTCGTCCAGCGCCTCCGCTGGGATCGGCGAGTCGACGGTCATGGCGATCAGGGCATGACCACCGGCAACATCTCGACTGACCTGCATTCCCGCGATGTTAATGCCGTGCTCCCCCATAATCCGGCCGAGTTCACCGACAACTCCGGGACGGTCGTGGTAGCGAAAGAAGGCCAGATGTTCTGACGGTTGGAGGTCGACGCCGAAGCCATCGATCTCGACCAGTTTCTCGACAAACTTGGGCCCGGTGAGCGTGCCGCTGACCGTCAACTGCCGACCATCTGCCAGCGCGCCGCGCACAGTAATGAGATTGCGATGGTCAGGACTGATCGGATCGATCGCGAGTGCAACCTGCACACCCCGCTCGGCTGCGAGAACAGGTGCGTTGACATACGACACTTGCTCGTCGACGACATCGGCAAACACACCCTTGAGTGCGGCCAACTCGAGGACCTTCACGTCGAATTCTGCGATCTCGCCATACACCTCAACCGAGAGACCCTCCGGAGCGCTGCCCGCAATGCCGGTAAACACCCGGCCAATCTTTTCCGCCAGCGCGATGAACGGGCGCACCTCCTCCTCAATCACACCCCCTTGGACATTGACCGCATCCGGTACCAGCTCGCCGGCAAGTGCGAGCCTGACCGATCGCGCGACGGCGACCCCTGCCTTTTCCTGTGCTTCTTCGGTGCTCGCACCCAGGTGAGGAGTCACCACGACGCGCTCATGGGCAAACAACGGCGAGTCCGTGCACGGTTCCTTAGCGAATACATCAACACCCGCCGCGGCCACACGCCCTTCAGCGATCGCGTCAGCAAGGGCTTGCTCGTCGACTATGCCGCCGCGAGCTGCATTGACCAAGATGACCGAGCGCTTCACCTTGCGTAGCTCCTCATCACCGATGAGGCCAACCGTCTCTGGCGTTTTCGGCAGGTGAACAGTGATGAAATCGCTGTCGGCGAGCAACTCGTCCAACTCGACCAGGGTAATTCCCAGTTGTGCGGCCCGTCCGGGCTGCACGTATGGGTCGAAAGCGATGACCTTTGTTCCGAAGGCCATGAGACGTTGCGCTGCCAAGACCCCGATCCGGCCTAGACCGACAACACCCACGGTTTTGCCGTACACCTCCACTCCGGTGTACTCCGAGCGTTTCCACTGACCCGCACGCAGTGCCTGGTTTGCTGGTGCCACGTTTCGCGCGGCCGCCAGCAAGAGCGCGACGGCAAGTTCTGCGGCACTCACAATGTTGGAAGTCGGGGCATTGACAACCATGACGCCTGCTTGAGTGGCTGCCGGGACATCGACATTGTCCAGACCCACTCCCGCGCGAGCCACCACCTTGAGCCGTCGCGCCGACGCCAAAACTTCCGCATCTATCTGGGTGGCGCTGCGGATCAGCACGGCGTCGACGTCTGCGACAGCGGACAACAGCGCAGACCGGTCGGCTCCGTTGCAGTGGCGGATCTCAAAGTCTGGGCCTAACGCCGCGAGCGTGGCTGGCGACAATTCCTCAGCGATCAAGACAACAGGGGTAGGCACAGGTGGGTCCTTGGACATAAGAGGGGACATACAGGGTCATAGAGGGGACATAGATGGGACATTGATTGAGGGGGCCGCTGCACCAGTTTAGTAAGCGTTGCTGGCGCCTCGCTGACCCACCGTTGACTCTCCAGGGACACAGCACCTGTTCTCGGCCAACTACGGAGCGTGCTCGACTGGTGCGGTCGGGGTAGGCCAAACGGGGGATATCCCTTCTTGGCGGCTCAGATGGCGGACGACCGTGCACGTGTGGGCCAAGGGGCCGACTACCGAACGTAGGCTTGCGGAGCCACAACAGCGGGTCAAACGGGGGGATGAGTGCGATACACACGGGGTAGCGCCTTGGCGATCAGCCTGGTGCTGCTCGTCAATGTGCTGGCGCTTGTTGCCGACGTCTCGGTGACGGCGACACCCGCTACCGCCGACACCGATCAGCACTTCGCCATGTTCGACGAGCGACCCGCCGATACCACCCTGCACGCCGCCGACGGTGAGGTACGCTCCATCGCCCAGGTCGGTGACCGGGTAGTGATGGGTGGATCGTTCACCAAAGTCGGCCCCGCCAAGCCAGGGGCAGCTGGCGTTGTGGATCTGACAGCTGCCAACTTCCTCGGTGGTTTTCCAGAGGTGCAGGGCGTCGTGCATGCGGCCGTTTCCGATGGCAGCAACGGCTGGTTTATTGCTGGCCAGTTCAGCTCGGTTGGCGGTCAAGCCCGTCAGAACCTGGCCCGCGTCACCGCCGCGGGCAACGTCAGCGCATGGAACCCGGGCGCAAACGGCCCGGTATTCGCTTTGGCCGCCACGGCTGACGGCGACGTGATCGCCGGGGGCGACTTCGCGACCATAAACGGAACGGCAGCAAGCCGACTGGCACGGCTATCCGCTGCCACCGGCGCGGTTCAGTGGACCGCACCGGTCAGGGGCAGCACCTTGGCCTCGCCTGCTGCGGTGCGAACGATTCTTGTTGAAGGCACCCGGATTTATGCCGGTGGCACCTTTACTAAAGTTGGCACCACCGACCGGCGACGGCTAGCGGCCTTCAGTGTCGAGACCGGCGCGCTGGACGCGGCCTTCGTCAGCAGCCCGAGTAGCACGATCCGCGCACTCGCCGTTCATGACAACCAGTTGTGGATCGCCGGTGACTTCACCTCCGTTGATAGCCAACCGCGACTCCGACTGGCACGTGTTGATCCCCAGAGCGGGCAGCTCCTGGCTGCTGGCTTCGGATTTGACCAACCCGTCTACGACCTCGAGGTCAACCCAGTCCTTGACACGCTCTACGTCGCTGGCGCCTTCTCCAAGACAGGGCCGGCTGCGGGTCCCCTGACGACCAGCCAGACGCGACTGGCGGCGCTGGATCTCAACACAGATTCAGTGCTTCCGCTGTCGTTGGGCAGCAACTCCGGCACGGTGTTCAGCGCCTTGTTCCAGCCGACCGGGGTCGACGGCGGGGGGTCGCTGTACATCGGTGGAAACTTCACGCTCAAGCCGGAGAAGTCACGCCCGGCTGCCCTCGCCAGGATTGACGTGACGACTGGAGACGTCTCTTCGGTCGTACCCTTTTACGCAACCCCGCGGTCTCTCACCCGTTCACCCGTCGACGGCGGCGGTGTTCGCGTGCTCCTCCCCACGGCGTCAGCCGGATTGTTTGTCGCTGGCGACTTCTCTGACTACGGCACCGTGAATCAACGCAACCTGGTCGCCTTCGACCTCAACACCGGCGCAATCGACCGCAACTTCATGCCAGATGTCGACGGTCCCGTGTACTCAGTGAAGGCGAACATCGAAGGCACGGCCGTCTTCATAGGTGGCGAGTTCGCCTCGGTGAGCGGCCTCACGCGCCACAATCTGGCGAAGATTTCCCTTGTTGACGGCACAGTCGACGCCTCATTCCAGTCCAATGCGAATGCCTACGTCAAAGACCTCGCCGTCTCACCAGACGGCAGCAGGCTGTACGTGGGTGGTGCCTTCGACTCACTGACGACGTCGGGCCAGCAGCAGTTGGTGTACAAACTCGCAGCGGTCGATACGTCTGATGGCGGGGTTTTGCCGGGTTTCGCCATGCCCCTGACCGAACCTTCGAACACCCAGTCCGAGGGCGGGATCCGCGCGCTGGCTCTCACCCCTGATGGAACACGCTTAATGGTCGTCGGGAACTTCACCAAGGCGATGGGGGCGGTGCGTCATCACATCGCCCAGATTGATGTTTCTGCTACCACTCCGGTAGTCACCGACTGGTACACCAACCTGTACGACCAACCCTGTGGACGTGGCGAGATCGGCTGGCTGCGCGACATTGACGTCTCCCCAGACGGGACGATGGCCTACGTCGTCACCGCCGGGCACTTCTACTATCCCGCCTGTGATGCCGCCAACGCATTCCCGCTAGCGATACCTGACGGGGGCGCAGCCGTGACCCCCAAGTGGTCGCGCACGATCGGCGATACCCAGGAGTCCGTCGCCGCCACCGGCAACGCCGTCTACATCGGCGGTCATTTCCGCTTCCTGGGCCGCGAGCAAGAGGTGGCTCAGCGCTTTCAAGTTGGCGCCGTGGATGCCAGAACTGGAAAGCCGCTGAGCTGGAACCCCAACGTCTCCGGCTTCCGAGGCGTCCTCACCCTAGAGGCCGAACCCGCTGGATTGTTCGTCGGCGGAGACGGCGACACCTCAGGAGGCGTTGCCCACGGCCGCGTCTCACTCTTCGCAAAAAAAGCGCCCGGCATTGACGTCCGGGTCTCGATGAACCGGTTGCTCGTCCCACAACCTGGCGGAAACGTGAAGTACTCGTTCACCGTCACCAATACCTTGGGCGCTGGACCGGTGACAGTGACCTCCCTCACCGACTCTCGGCTCGGCAATCTTGCAGCAAAGTGCAACCTGCCTCGGGTGGTGAGTGCCGCGGGCAGTTTCACATGCTCACAAAAAGGAGCGGTCAACGGAGCCGCTGGCGACCTGGTTGAGTCCATCGTGACCGCCGAAGCAGATGCTGGCGGAACTACCGTGACCGATACCGACCGCTCCGAAGTTTCGGTGAAGTCGTTCGTCCCAGGCTTCCGTCTTCGTGTTGGCGAAGCGCCGTGGCAGTTGCCCTACCCCGGCGGCCCGGTGCAGACGAACATCACCTTCATGAACCTCAGCTACACCAAAAAGTTCGTCGTCAAGTCGTTGACAAGTCCAAAGTTTGGCAACCTCACCAGCGCCTGCGGATTACCGCGGACCATTGGTAAGGACGGCCTCATCACCTGTCGCCTCGACCTGCCTCTCATGGGCCCAATAGGCACTCGGCCATCGGCTTCGTTCGTGGCCAGCGGACGGTTCAAGACAGGACTGTCAGCAACCGCGAAGGGATCGATTGACGTTGTCATCGAGCCCCCGATCAATGGTGCCCCGATCTCCATGGTGGTCGGAAACGCTGCCGCGCTTACGTCGAATGACACGCGCATCTTCGACCTGCTCGACGCCAACTTCGACATCACCGTGTTCGATGACAGCACGGTGATACCTGCCGACCTAGCGAGCAGCACCGTGGCCGTGCTCACGTCATCGGTTGTTGATAGCGAGCTCGGCACTCGGTTGACGGCGGCGCAAACCCCGCTCGTCGTCGGGCAGAACACAGTGGGCGATGAACTAGGGCTGGTATCCACGTCCGGGCTTCCGGACCAAGGAAGCGAGATTGGTAGGGCGTTCACCATCGACGCCCCCCTCTCCGCCCTGGCCGCGAATCAGTTCGGAACTCCCAACTTCTACACGGCAGACAAGAGCGTGAGTTGGCTTAAGCCTCGCTCCGGTGCGACGACTGCGGCGTCACTGGCCACCGGGAAGGCGACGGTACTTTCGTATGACGCCAGCGACTCCCAAGCGGGCGGCGGTCTGTTCCCTGCCTGCCGGACATACATTCCCACCTCCAGCGTTGTCGACTTCAGCGCATCAGCTTTGAAACTTTTCGATAGAGCTGTGGCCTACACCATGTTCAACTGCGGTCGCGGGATGCTCTGGAGCGCCGTTGGCGATGGCAGCAAGACGTATCCCGGCGATGGTCGGCAAGCCTCTGACGTCGGATTGGACGCCGCATGGGGCATCGCTATCGACGCTGCGGACAACGTCTATGTCGTCGACCAGGACCTGCACTCGGTCCGCAAGATTTCGCCAAACGGCGTCGTGACGACGGTCGCTGGCACCGGGGTTGCTGGCTCCAGCGGGGACGGAGGCCCAGCCACTGCAGCTCGCTTAAACCTGCCCACCCGGGTCGCGGTCTCTAGCAATGGAACTGTCTACATAGCCGACTCCGGCAACCACAAGATCCGGCGAGTGTCTCCCGGCGGCACGATCACCACCGTCGCGGGCACCGGGATTTCTGGATTCTCCGGAGACGGCGGCGCCGCGACGTCCGCAAAGCTCAACAACCCTTACGACGTGGCCGTGACGGCAACTGCGCTGTTCATCGCTGATCGCAACAACAATCGTATTCGAAAGGTTGACCTCGCTTCCGGCGTCATCACCACCGCCGCAGGAACCGGTACGTCTGGCTTCTCCGGCGATGAGGGGCAGGCAACCGCCGCCCGAATGGCAGATCCTCGCTCGGTAACGGTCGACGCTGACGGCAACCTCTACATCGCAGACAGCGGAAATCACCGCGTGCGGGGCGTCACCCCTGGCGGAGTCATCTCCACCATTGCTGGCACCGGACTGACCGGAAACACTGGTGATGGTGGGCCCGCGATCGATGCCGACTTGCACGTCCCTGTCTACGTCACTGTCTCGCCCGCGGGGACTCTCTACATCTGCGAACTCAATAACAACCGCGTGCGGCGCGTCCAAGACGGATTCATCGACACTTTCGCAGGGACCGGTGAGTTCGGCTTCACCGGAGACGGCGCCAGCCCTATTGGCTCGAAGTGGGATCGACCCAGCGCGACCGCGCTGGACTCCAGTGGCAACCTTTGGGTGGTCGATCGCGACAACGAACGGATTCGTGTCGTTAACGCAAGCTAGCCGCTTGCGCACCGACCTCCCCCACCTTTAACGAGCAGCAGTGCCCTCGGTGTAGTCGTCATCGCCGCTGTCGATCCAGCCCATCATGCCGCGAAGCTCCCGCCCAACGAGCTCAATGGGGTGCTGCTCGCCGGCAGCACGCTTAGCCTTGAAGTCTGGTGCGCCAGCGTCTTGGTCGGCGATGAACCTGGCCGCCCACTGTCCGGACTGAATGTCGGTGAGCACCGCCTTCATGTTCGCTTTCACGCGCTCATCGATGATTCGCGGGCCGCTGGTGTAGTCGCCGTACTCTGCGGTGTCCGACACCGACCAGCGCTGCTTTGCGATACCGCCCTCGTACATGAGGTCAACGATGAGCTTTAACTCGTGGAGGCATTCAAAGTAGGCCACTTCCGGCTGGTAGCCCGCCTCGATGAGGGTCTCAAAGCCCGCCTGGATAAGCGCAGAGGCACCGCCACAGAGAACTGCCTGCTCACCGAACAGATCGGTCTCGGTTTCTTCGGTGAAGGTGGTTTTAATACCGCCGGCGCGTAGGCCGCCGATGGCGCGAGCGTAGGACAGACCAAGCGCCCAGGCCTGTCCCGTTGCATCCTGCTCAACAGCGACCAGCACGGGTACGCCGCGACCAGCGGTGTACTCACGACGAACAAGGTGGCCCGGGCCTTTCGGCGCCACCATGACCACGTCGACGTCTGAAGGTGGCTTGATGTACCCAAAGCGAATGTTGAATCCATGCCCGAAGAACAGCGCCTTGCCCGCCGTCAAATGCGGTTCGATGTCTGCGGCGTAAAGCGAGCGCTGGACGTGGTCAGGAGCCAGCACCATGATGACGTCGGCTTCCGCAGCTGCCTCCGCCGGAGTGACGACCCGCAGGCCATCGGCTTCTACCTTTGCGCGGCTGGCAGAACCCGCGCGCAGTCCCACCCGGACATCCACACCGGAGTCGCGCAAGTTCTGGGCGTGCGCATGTCCCTGGCTTCCGTAGCCGATGACCGCCACCTTGCGTCCAGAGATGATCGATAGGTCTGCGTCATCTTCATAGAAGAGCTCGGCCACGGGTCGGTCCTTTCACTGCAGATTCTTATGGGACTTTGATCGGAAGTCTTGTCTGACTTCTTATTGGGTTAGATGCCAGCCTAGGCCGAGTGATCCGCACTGCGCAGGAAGGCCCGCTCGGGTGGGCGCTCACTTGGTCGGTCTGAAGAGCGTAGGGAGCGATCAGTGATCGAGCGCGACCCACGACCCATCGCCACCATGCCCGACTGCACCAACTCCTTGATGCCAAAGGGCTCAAGGACACGAAGCAATGCCTCCAGCTTGTCCGAATTACCGGTGGCCTCGATGATGACGGAGTCGGGAGCGACATCGACAACCTTGGCGCGGAACAACTGCACAGTCTCAAGCACTTGCGAGCGAGTCTCGCTGTCTGCCCGAACCTTGACGAGCACAATTTCGCGCTGAATCGCATTGGACGGATCGAGTTCAACAATCTTCAGCACGTTAATCAGCTTGTTCAACTGCTTGGTGACTTGTTCAAGGGGTAGGTCAGCGACATTAACCACGATGGTCATGCGCGAGACGCCTTCGTGCTCGGTGGGGCCGACGGCAAGCGACTCGATGTTGAAGCCGCGACGCGAGAACAAGGAAGCGATTCGGGCCAGAACACCTGGTTGGTCTTCAACAAGCACTGACAACGTATGCCGAATCATCACAGTTCGTCCTTGTCCCATTGGGGCGCCATATCGCGAGCAATCTTTATCTCGTCGTTGCTCGTTCCGGCGGCGACCATCGGCCAAACCATGGCGTCCTTGTGCACCACAAAGTCAACCACGACGGGCCGATCATTGATCGCCATCGCCTTCTCGATGACGGCGTCCACCTCGCTCGTCGTCTCGCAGCGAAGGCCAGCACAGCCATAGGCCTCGGCGAGTTTGGCGAAGTCTGGGATCCGTCCCGAGTGCAGATCGGTATTGGAGTACCGCGACTCATAGAACAGAGTCTGCCATTGGCGAACCATGCCCAGGCTGCCGTTGTTAATGACGGCCACCTTGATGGGAATGTCGTTGATGGCGCAGGTGGCCAGCTCTTGGTTCGTCATTTGGAAGCAGCCATCACCGTCAATCGCCCACACTGTGGCCTCCGGACGTCCGACCTTGGCACCCATGGCCGCCGGAACCGCGAATCCCATGGTCCCAAGGCCACCAGAGTTCAGCCACGTTCGCGGGCGTTCATAGCCGATGTGTTGTGCCGCCCACATCTGGTGCTGCCCAACACCTGCGGTGAACACCGTGTCCTCGTCAGCGAGTTTCCCAAGTCGGAAAATGACGTGCTGAGGGGAGAGCGAGCCATCGTCGGGTTCGCTGTAGCCAGGAGGATAGGTCGATCGCATCCGCTGCAGCGTGTCAAGCCAGGCCGCATAGTCGCCCACCTGGTTTGCCTGGTGTTCGGTCTGCAACGCGGCAATGAGATCGATGATGACCTCACGAGCATCACCCACGATCGGCACATCGGCGACACGGTTCTTTGATATCTCAGCAGGGTCGATGTCCGCGTGAATAACCACCGCATCGGGAGCAAAGGTGTCCAGGCGCCCCGTCACCCGGTCATCAAAACGGGCGCCGAGCACGATCAGCAAATCGCTCTTTTGCAAGGCCCCGACCGCGGCCACCGTGCCGTGCATTCCCGGCATGCCCATGTGGAGGGGATGACTATCAGGGAACGCACCTCGGGCCATCAACGTGGTGACCACGGGAATCCCGGTGAGCTCCGCAAGCTGGCGCAATTCGGGGGATGCCTGCGCAGCCTGGACTCCCCCACCGACATACAGCACCGGACGCCGAGCTTCGACGATCAGTCGAGCCGCCTCGCGGACCTGCTTGGCGTGCGGCCGGGTCGTCGGCCGATAGCCGGGCAGGTCCAAGGACTGTGGCCACTCGTAGGTGCTGGTGGCCTGCAGCGCGTCTTTGGAGATATCCACCAGCACAGGGCCGCGACGACCGGTCGAGGCGATATGGAAAGCCTCGGCAATCGTTTGCGGGATCAGTGCTGGATCGGTGATGAGGTAGTTATGTTTGGTGACGGGCATGGTGATGCCGCGAATATCGGCCTCTTGAAAGGCATCGGTGCCGATGGACGCGCTCGGGACCTGTCCGGTGATGGCGACAATCGGGGTTGAGTCCATGTGTGCGTTGGCAATAGGCGTCACCAGGTTGGTCGCCCCAGGACCACTGGTGGCCATACAGACACCCACCCGCCCGGTGGCCATCGCGTAGCCCTCGGCCGCGTGCCCGGCGCCCTGCTCGTGGCGGACCAGAATGTGGCGCAACTTGGAGTCGAACAGCGGGTCATAGGCCGGCAAGATCGCCCCGCCTGGGATGCCAAACACCGTTTCCGCACCCACGTCCTCGAGCGCGCGTACCAGACTCTGGGCACCGGTTATCGAGGTCGGTGTCGCGTCGGTCATCGTTCGCCCCTTTCGCTGATGGTGCTGGCCCTGCCGTTGCGCGATCTTGCTGTTATCCCGAAGGTCTGTCAGCCACGAAAAAACCCCTCCACCCGGTGGGTGTGAGGGGCGCGCGCAGCGTGAGCGAGTTGGCTCAGGCCACGCGCTGACTAACTACGAGAATTCGGTGCACGAAACAAGGGTCGCGCTGTGTGCCAAGTGCGTCAAGCCGTGGAGCATTTCGTCTCACGATCCGGAACGACCCGGAACGCGTGATCCCGAACGAACCGAACAACTAGTCGCAGACAGCGCCTTGGGCGGCCGAACCCACCAGTTTGGCGTACTTTCCGAGCACTCCTCTGGTGTAACGCGGCGGCCTGGGTTGCCATCCCTCCCGGCGGTGCTGCAATTCGTCCGGCGCTACCAGGAGATCCAGGCTGCGCGTCGTCATGTCCAGGCGAATGCGATCGCCCTCGGCCACAAAAGCGATCGGACCAGCATGTGGCGCCTCGGGGGCGATGTGTCCAATGCAAAAGCCAGCCGTGGCGCCGGAGAACCGGCCGTCGGTGACCAGCATGACCTCCTTGCCGAGCCCGGCACCCTTGATGGCAGCGGTCACCGCCAGCATCTCGCGCATGCCAGGTCCGCCCATTGGACCTTCGTAGCGGATCACCACGACGTCGCCAGCCACGATGCGTCCGTGAGTGACGGCATCCATGGCGTCCTGCTCGTCGTCAAAGACTTTGGCAATGCCTTCAAAGACTGGCTTATCAATGCTGGCCGCTTTGATGACTGCGCCATCCGGCGCCAGGCTTCCTTTGAGGATGGCCAATCCGCCGGTGGCGTGGATCGGTCGATTGATCGGAGCGATGATGGTGCCGTCCGGTGCCGGAGGGTCAAGGTCCAAAAGATTCTCTGCGACTGTACGGCCGGTCACCGTGAGTGCGTCCCCATGCAAGAGCCCTTCCTCCAGAAGCGCACGCATGACCACAGGAACACCGCCGATGCGGTCGACGTCGTTCATCACAAAGCGTCCGAACGGCTTGACGTCTGCGAGATGAGGGGTGCGGTCGCCAACTTTGTTGAAGTCGTCGATGCTGAGCTCGACGCGAGCTTCGTGGGCGATTGCGAGCAGATGCAACACCGCGTTCGTGGATCCCCCCAGCGCCATGACAACGGCGATGGCGTTCTCGAACGCCTCTCTCGTCAGGATGTCTCGAGCAGTGATTCCGCGTCGCAGCAGCTCAACCACAGCCTCCCCCGATCTGAACGCGTACTCGTCACGACGTCGATCGACAGCCGCCGGTGCGGCGCTTCCGGGAAGAGACATGCCAAGTGCCTCACCAACACTTGCCATCGTGTTTGCGGTGAACATCCCACCGCAGGCGCCTTCGCCCGGGCAGGCATTGCGCTCAATCGCGTCCAGATCTGCCTGCGAGATCTTGCCAAGAGCGCAGGCACCGACACCTTCGAAAGCATCTTGGATCGTGACATCTTTGTCGCCGACGCGGCCAGGAAGTATCGAGCCTGCGTAGACAAAGACATTGGCCAGGTTCAGTCGTGCCGCGGCCATCAGCATTCCGGGCAGCGACTTGTCGCAACCGGCGAATGTGACCGAACCGTCAAGACGCTCTGCGTGCATGACCGTCTCCACAGAGTCGGCGATTACCTCGCGACTCACCAGGGATGCCCGCATGCCTTCGTGACCCATCGAGATTCCATCGGACACCGAAATCGTCATGAACTCCATAGGGAAGCCCCCGGCCGCAAACACTCCTTCCTTCGCTTTCAGCGCCAGTCGTTTCAGTGAGAGGTTGCAGGGCGTGATCTCATTCCAACTAGACGCGATGCCAATCTGTGGCTTCTCCCAGTCGTCATCGGTCATCCCGACAGCGCGCAGCATCGCCCGGTTAGGTGCGCGCTCCATGCCGTCTGTGACATCGCGGCTGCGTGGTTTGAGATCTGGCTTCTTGCTCATAGGTCGAGCCTACGGGTCACGTAGATATCGACGACAGACCGCCCATGTCGCTCCGCTCGCCGCTCGTACTTGGTCACCGGACGATCGGCTGGCCGCGGGGCAAAACCGTCGAAGGCATTGACGAGCCCTGCCTCTTCATCGAACACCTGCAGCATCTGCTGGCCGTAACCCAGGTCGTCCGTTGCGCAGTGGATGAATCCACCAGGTGCCAATCTGGGTAGCAACAGTCGAACAAAGGGGAGTTGGACCAACCGCCGTTTGCGGTGACGGGGCTTTGGCCATGGATCGGGAAAGTAAATGCGCACTCCGTGCAGTGCTGCGGGGGCAATCATCGTTTCAATGACGCTGACGGCGTCCGCCTCCATGGCTCGGAGGTTGGATACACCGCGGCGGTCTTGCTTGCGCAGCAGGCTTCCAAGTGCTGGTGTGTGGACATCGACGGCCAACACGTCAATGTCTGGGGCTAACTCTGCCTGCGTCACCGTGGAGTCACCCATCCCACAACCGATCTCCAGCACCAGGGGTGCCTGGCGCCCAAATACCTGGACTTGCTCTAGGTGCCCCGGTTGCATGGGCAGCAAGTGATGCCCGAACTGTTCCAGCCCCTGCTGCTGAGTCGGCGTCATTCGATTGCGGCGCCCCTGAAAGGTCCTAATGCGGGGGTGCGCCTGCGAACTGGGCGTCACATTCACTGGCCGCTCCTCCCACGTGGGCCTTGATACGTGATCGGTGCCAGGGCCTGGAGAACCACGAGTACGTCTGCCCAGTCTGCGTCTGGCAACCAGACTCGGGTCATGGTGCCAATCGCTCCAACACCAGCTCGCGAACACGCGCCGCGTCTGCTTGACCTGCCGTTGCCTTCATCACTGCACCGACGATGGCGCCGGCGGCCTGCACCTTCCCGGCCCGGATCTTCTCGGCCACATCTGGCTGGTCAGCGAGCGCAATGTCGATCGCTGCCAGCAGCGGACCATCATCGGAGACCACGGCAAGGCCGCGCGCCTTAACGACGTCGTCGGGACCACCCTCTCCGGCCATGACGCCATCGATGACCTGTCGCGCCAACTTGTCATTGAGCGACCCATCGTTCGTCAGCTCGACAAGCCTGGCGACATGTTCCGCAGTGACGGGCAACTCGGCCAGCGTCACTCCGCGCTCATTCGCATGACGGGCAAGTTCGCCGGTCCACCACTTTCGAGCATTCGCCTGGTCGGTGCCAAGAGCAATCGTGGCTTCCACCATCTCGAGGCCACCGGCATTGAGCAGGGACTGCATCTCATGCTGGGAGATTCCCCACTCTTCGCGCAGTCGTTGTCGGCGCTGTAGCGGTGGCTCGGGAAGTTCCTTTCGGAGCGCTTCAATGGTGTCTTCCGATGGGGCAACTGGCACGAGATCGGGTTCTGGAAAGTAGCGGTAGTCCTCCGCCTCTTCCTTGCTGCGGCCAGACGTGGTGCTGCCATCGCTTTCGTGGAAGTGACGAGTTTCCTGAATAACTTTGCCCTTGACATCCAGCACAGCCGCCTGCCGCTCAACTTCGTACCGAACAGCTCGCTCGACGCTGCGCATGGAGTTGACGTTTTTGGTCTCGGTCCGCGTGCCGAGTGTTGACGCTCCTCGAGGTTTCAAGGAAACATTCGCATCAACGCGCATGGAACCTTGGTGCATGTGTGCGTCGGAGACTCCCAGAGCAACAATGAGTTCACGCAGTTCAGTGACGTACGCCTTGGCCACACTGGGCGCAAGGTGAGGCTCGACTTCGATCGGCTTGGTGACGATCTCGATCAGGGGAACGCCGGCCCTGTTGTAGTCGACCAACGAGTAGTCAGCCCCATGAATTCGACCTGTTGAGCCGCCGACGTGCGTGCTCTTTCCGGTGTCTTCCTCCATGTGCGCACGTTCGATGGCTACCCGGACTGTCGCGGGCTTGTCGTCGTCCATGCCGGGGACGGCGACGTCGAGATATCCCTCGAAGGCAATGGGCTCGTCGTACTGCGAGGTCTGAAAGTCTTTCGGCATGTCGGGGTAGAAGTAGTTCTTGCGAGCAAACCGCGACCATGGAGCGATAGAACAGTTGAGCGCCAGGCCGATCCGCATAGCCGACTCAACGGCTCGTTCGTTGACCACGGGCAAGGAGCCAGGAAGGCCCAAGCAGGTTGGACAAACTTGAGTGTTGGGTGGTGCACCAAATGCTGTCGAGCAACCGCAGAACATCTTCGACGCGGTGTTCAACTCAACGTGCACTTCCAGTCCCAAGACTGGGTCATACCGCTCGATTGCCTCATCGAAGGGAACCTGTTCAGCCACCGTGGCTCACCCCCTGCGCTACCGAACCCGCCGCGTCCAGGGGCAGCTGGTCGAGCAGCGGGCCTCCCCATTTGTCCAGCAAAGCAGTTTCGATGCTGGCCGCTACGCGATAGATCAAATCGTCGCGCTGTACGGGCGCCATCAACTGAACACCGACCGGTAGGTCAGCATCGCCCAAGCCTGCGGGCAAGCTCAACGCCGGTCCCCCGTACAACGACGAGGGCAGCGTGGCTAGGTCGGCCTTGTACATGGCCACCGGATCATCCACTCGCTCTCCGATGGGAAAGGCAACCGTGGGAGTAGTCGGTGATATCAGTACGTCAACCTCGCGGTAGGCGCGCTCGAAGTCTCTACTGATGAGCGTTCGCACTTTCTGCGCCTGTCCGTAGAACGCGTCGTAGTAGCCCGCGGACAGAGCGTAGGTGCCCAGCATGATCCGTCGCTTCACCTCGTCGCCGAAGCCTTCTGCCCGAGTCAGAGACATCACTTCTTCGACGCTGTTGTTGCCGTCGTCGCCCGCTCGCAATCCGTAGCGCATTCCGTCGAAGCGGGCCAAGTTGCTTGAGCATTCGCTGGGGGCGATGAGGTAGTAGGCGGGCAGCGCATATTCGAAAGCCGGGCACGAGACAGTGACAATCTCCGCGCCCAGCGACTTCAGCAACTCGACAATCTCTTCGAAGCGAGCCAGCACCCCGGGTTGGTATCCGTCACCTTGCAGTTCGGTCACCACGCCAACGCGCAGACCCTTGATATCGCCCATCTCTCCCTTAGCGGCAGCCACAACATCTGGGACGGGGGCATCGATCGAGGTGGCGTCGCGCGGGTCTTTTCCGGCAATCACGCTGTGGAGTAGCGCCGCATCTAAGACATTGCGTGCAAATGGCCCGCCCTGATCCAGGGATGACGAGAACGCCACCAGTCCGAACCTGGAAACACCGCCGTAGGTCGGCTTGACTCCAACAATTCCGGTCACCGCCGCTGGCTGACGGATGGAGCCACCGGTATCAGTGCCGATGGCGAGGGGCGCTTCATAGGACGCAACTGCAGCACTTGACCCCCCGGAGGAGCCGCCTGGGATTCGGTCGTAGTCCCAAGGGTTTCGGGTGGGACCATACGCCGAGTTCTCCGTCGATGAGCCCATAGCGAACTCATCCATGTTGGTCTTCCCGAGAATGACGACTCCGGCGTCCTTCAGGCGTCGAGTAACCGTGGCGTCGTACGGCGGTCGCCAACCCTGCAGAATCTTTGACCCACACGTGGTCGGGATGCCCTCGGTAGCGAAAACGTCCTTAAGTGCCAGTGGCACTCCGGCGAGTGGCGACGGTAACTGACCCTTGGCACGCAACTGGTCGACCGTTTGGGCCGCCGCTCGAGCACCGTCTGCGTCGACGTGAAGAAAGGCGTGTAGATCGGTGTCGACGTCAGAAATCCGCTCAAGATGGGCATCGGTGATTTCCAGCGCAGAGACCTCGCCAGCAGCCACCGCCTGTGCCATCTCACTGGCCGTCCAGCGAGTTAGCTCCTTCGCCACGACTACTCCTCATCCAGGATGCGCGGCACACGGAATCGGTTCCCCTCGGTGGCCGGCGCACCCGACAGGGCTGCCTCCACCGACAGACTTGGCCGGACGACATCTGGCCGCGTGACGTTGACCACCGGAACGGCGTGAGTAGTCGGGGGAACATCGTCGGCAGCAACCTCGGCGACACGAGCAACCGCGCCCAAAATGACGTCAAGCTGTGCCCCATACCTGGCCAGTTCGTCAGGGGTGAGTTCCAGCCGCGACAGGCTCGCCAGGTGGGCGACTTCGCCTGAACTCAACGAGGGCATGAAGGGTCCTTGGGATCGATGTTCTGAATGGCACCAATCCTAGGCAGCGGGCTTAACTGACCTCACTACCCCCGCGCAGGACGCGCAGCGACCGCTGTTGTGAGGGGTGTCGAAGCAGCCAACTGGTGGCCGACTCTGAGTCGAGTGGCCGGCTGACGTACCACCCCTGTACCGCATCGCATCCCAAATCGTCGAGCAAGTCCCAGACCTGCTCGGTCTCGACGCCTTCAGCAACCGCACGCATACCGAGACCGTGAGCAAGGTCGACGATCGAACGGACGATGGTGACGTCTTCATTGTCCAGGCCCAGCCGGGAGACGAAGGAGCGGTCAATCTTGATCTCGGTAATGGGCAAACGTTTGAGCAATACCATGGAGGAGTAGCCGGTGCCAAAATCGTCAAGCGAAATCGTCACACCCAGGCGGCGAAGCGAGGACAACGTGCCGGTGACTTCCTCCGAGTCACGAGTCAGCACTCGCTCGGTGAGTTCAAGAACGAGCATGGAAGCTGGGAGATCGTGGCGCTCGAGTGCACCGGCAACGACACCCACGAGGTCCGGGCCGTGCAAATCGCGCATCGAAACGTTGACCGCAACCGGAACGTCCAACCCCGCGGCCTTCCATCTGGCCACCTGCTGAAGCGACTGGTCGATGACAAATTCTGTCAGCGGCCCCATGAGCCCTGAGTGCTCGGCCATCGGGATGAACTCATCGGGCATGACCAGCCCGCGAACTGGGTGATGCCATCGGATGAGGGCCTCTACTCCGACGACTGCACCCCCACCCAAAGCAACCTTGGGTTGGTAGTGGACGTGCAGCTCACCGTTCTCCAGGCCACTTCGCAGCCCACCGAGAAGAGACAAGCGGCTCGCAGAGTTCTTGTCTCTGTCGGCGGAGTAGACCTCGACGCCCGTGCGCTCTTCTTTCGCGAGGTACATCGCAACGTCGGCTCGGCGCACGATGGGTTCAACGTCCTCACCATGCTCAGGGAAGACCGCCACGCCAACGCTCGCTTCTAACTCGAAGAGCATGCCCTCCAACTGGAATGGCTTCGTGAGCGCCTGCCGCACGCGTTGGGCCACATCTGCGGCGGCGGCGGAGTTACGGACCGGATCCAACAAAATGGCGTACTCGTCGCCGCCGAGCCGGGCCACGACGTCCTTGGGGCGAAGTGCCCCTTGGATCCGCTGAGCTGCGACGGACAGCAGGCGATCCCCTACATGGTGACCGAGTGTGTCGTTCACTTCCTTGAAGCGATCGAGGTCAAGCAGACAAAATCCCACGCTGACCTTGGACCGCCTGGCCTCCTCGATGCTCTCGCCGAGCCGACTGAGGATCATCTTGCGGTTGGGTAAGCCGGTGAGCGCGTCGTGGAGTGACTGATGCTCCTTCTCACGAGAAATAGATGCTGTCTTATGGACCGCATAAAGGGGCAAGAGGAGAAGCGGCAAATAAATGGGCTGGTCGGCAACGAACACGACAAGCGGGGACAACGCGAGAACCGCGAATGTGGTGATGAAGTAATAACTGAAGTCGTCGAAGAAATCCTGGGAAAAGGTGCGAGCTTCATCGCCAGCCAGCATCGATACCAAAGCGTTGTTCGCGAAGAAGAATGCGAACCAGCCGCTCACCACCCACAGCAGGTCAGCCGGACCCAACCCCACGGCCGGATCGGCAAGAGTGGGCATGGGTTGCCCAGCGAGGCTTAGCCAGATGTACATGATGAGCGCGGCGGGCGCCACGCTCAACGCGTACTGCCCAATATTGAAAGGCACCTTCCAGGCCGCCTTGCGTCGCGCGAGTTCTGAGATCAACGTGGCAGCAGCCAAAATGGTGATGGCGGGCCAGGGGCCGTACAAATACAGAGCGGCAAAGACGAATGCATGACTGGTAACCACGCCTTCGGTGTCATATCCACCGGCAGTGATCACAGGGCGCAGCTCCCCCAGCAGCACCAACCCCGCAATCACCCAGAATGCCGGGTTGGCTCCGTCCAGGCTGGGCAGGGTCTGGGCGGTAGCAACGGCAACCAGCGCCAGTCCCCCGATGACCGACAGCCACCAGCCGAAGGCAAACAGAGAAGGTCGCGTTAAGGGAGGGCGCCCGACGCCCGGCCAGAGCTCGCCCGACTCCTCACCCGAGTCGGCGCGCTGCTGAGTAGCGCTGACGCCGCTGCCCTGCTGCGGATCAGCCATGGCTGATCATCTACTCGTTATGGTGCTGGTCACGATGATCACCCTGGTCACCCTTGTCACGGCCCTATCTCACGTCGACCCATCCGACGTCGATCCCAACCACTTATGGTAGCGATCAGATGACGCCTAGTGATCGGCCAAACGGGCCAACACCAGCCCATGACCGGCTAAACCGGACATAAGCCGCTTGTCTGACCACCATTGACCGCGGGGACTAGCGGACCGCCTCCGGACCGCCTGCAAGCAGCGCGGAAAACCCGTCGGCATCCAAGATCGAGACCCCCAGCTTGGTGGCTTTGTCGAACTTGCTGCCGGCTTTTTCACCCGCCACCAGGAAGTTGGTCTTGGCCGAGACTGAGTTCGTAGACTTGCCACCGGCCTCGGTGATAGCGGCCTGGGCCTGCTCACGGGTAAAGCCAGGGATCGTCCCAGTCACCACGATCGTGAGTCCAGCCAGCGTCCGTGGCCCGCTGCTGGTAGCGGCGGGTTCATCGGCCATCCGGACGCCCGCAGCGCGCCAACGCTCGACCACCGATCGATGCCAGTCGACGCCGAACCACTGCGTCACCGACGCCGCAATCACACCCCCCACCCCTTCGATTGCCGCCAACTCCTCTTCGCTGGCGGTCGCGATGGCGTCCATGGAGGTGAATGCCCGCGCCAGTTCCTGGGCTGCAGTCGGCCCAACATGTCGGATTGAGAGCGCCACCAGGACGCGCCACAAGGGTCGCGATTTGGCGAGCTCCAACTGGTTCAGCAGGAGTTCAGCATTCACCGACAGTGCGGCACCCTCCCCCGACGACCGGGTGAAGAAAGGGCACCGAAGCAGGTCTTCTGCGGCCAGCGCGAAGAGGTCACCTTCGTCGTGGACCAACTCGCACTCCAGCAAGGCGATAGCGGCCTTGTAGCCCAAACCCTCGACGTCAAAGGCACCTCGGCCAGCCACGTGAAAGAGCCGTTCCCGCAGTTGTGCGGGGCAACTGCGGGTGTTGGGACACCGGATGTCGGCGTCACCCTCCTTTTCTGGACCTAGTTCGGTTTGGCATTCAGGGCACCGAGTGGGCATCCGAAAGGGTTGTTCGCTTCCGTCTCGCTCTTCGATGACTGGGCCGATGATCTCGGGGATGACATCGCCTGCCTTCCGCAGGAAGACGGTGTCTCCGATTAGCACACCCTTGCGCTCGACCTCCGACGGATTGTGCAGGGTGGCCATCTGCACGGTCGAACCTGCGACCCGGACCGGCGTCATCACGCCAAAGGGAGTGACTCGTCCGGTGCGCCCCACATTGACACGGATGTCCTCCAGCGTGGTCGTCACCACTTCTGCTGGATATTTGTACGCGATGGCCCAACGTGGTGCGCGCGACGTGCTTCCCAACTGCTGCTGCGCTTGCATGTCGTCGACCTTGACGACAACACCATCGATCTCGTGCTCGACATCGTGGCGCCGCTCGCCGTAGTCGGCGATATAGGCCTCCACCTCCGCCAGTTTTGACAAGACAGCCACGCGGTTAGACGTGGGCAAGCCCCACTCGGCCAGCACCTGGTAAATGTGCGACTGACGGGTTGGCGAAAGCCCGTCGAATCGTCCGACGCCGTGGACAACCAGGCGCAGACTCGCGAGCTGTCGAATGGCCCGACCAAGCTCGCCTTCTAGCCGCTCCAACCGCGCCGCCACCCGCGGCCGCTGTTGCGCTGCTGTGGTGGAGAGCTGATCCCCGACCCTTTGGACCTCTTGCTGGCGGCGATCAATGCGTTGCCGCAAGGTGCCGGCAGCTGCATTACGCGGATTCGCGAAAGGTGAGCGACCACGCGCAAGCACTTCGCGGTTGATTTCTTCAAAAGCTTCCAGGGGAAAGTAAACCTCTCCCCGCACTTCGAGGATCTCCGGCATGGCAGGACCCGACTGCCCCAATGCAAGTTGACGTGGTATCCCCTTCATGAAACTGGCGTTGTACGTCACATCTTCGCCGGTGTGTCCGTCTCCTCTGGTGGCCAACGTCTGCAGCACGCCGTGCCGATAGACCAAGTCGACGGCGAGACCGTCGACCTTCAGTTCGCAGAGCATGTCGGGGGACGCCCCGAGCGCCTGTTCGACTCGGGCTGCCCATGCACGCAGCTCCTCGACGCTAAATGCGTTGTCGAGTGAGTACATCCGCTGCAGATGCTCGACTGGTTCGAACATCTCCGAACGCTCCCCGCCTACCGTCTGAGTGGGCGAGTCGCCGGTGACGAGCGAGGGATACAAAACTTCGAGATCGCGAAGCTTGGTTTCCAGCGTGTCGTATTCGGCGTCCGACACCGTAGGCGCATCGTCTTGGTAGTAACGCCGCCGATGGCCATTGACGTCATCGACGAGCTGTTGATACTCCCGACGCGCCTTGGCGGGGACACCTGGCTCAGGAGTCGAAGGTTCTGCCTTGCGGTTCATGGGAGGATTCCAGCCACAAAATCGCGCTGCATGGTGCGAAGCCTGCGGTACTGAGACGCGGCCTTGTCGAGCGCCGCGTTGTCGAACGCGGTGTCTGCGAGCCCGCAAGGCGGAGTCAGTGTGAGCTGTTTACTCCCATGGGTCATCAGCCAATCCTCACCCATCATGGCGGCAACGCTAGCGATCGAGTCTGACACCGAAACCCCAGCTAAGAGCTTGTTCCCCTCCTGCAACCACTCGGACAGGTGGTCGGCTGATCGCGATGTCACGTCGAGCATCGTCAGATCCACACTGAGCGCCTGCGCACCGGCTGCCCCAAGAATGCGGACGGGGGGATCCTGGGCGCAGCAATGAACGACAACCTCACGCGCCGGACCAGCTACGGACCGCACGACATGTGCCAGCTGCGCTTCCACCTCGTCGGAGGCTACGGGGGCGTGATTCCCTATGCCACTGACGGTCGGCACATCTCCTTGGAGGGCGGCAGCTACCGCTGGCTCGTCTATTTGGACGACGAGCGGGAGGCCTTCTGGAAACCAACCCGCGATCTCCAAAACATGCTGCCGAATCCCCTCGGCAAACGACGCCGCAATGTCCGCACGAGCACGAGCGTCCGAAAGCGCAGGTTGCCCGTTGGGCAACTCCACGCTGGCGGCAAGGGTGATAGGACCGCAGAACTGCATCTTCACCGCTACCAGCGACTCTTCGCCATCATGGGCGCCAAGCACCTGCCGTTGGTTCACTAAATCCGCAAATTGTTCCGAGTCGTCGCGCAGACCGGAACGCGCTTTGCGCAAGTCTGTTCCGATGCCTCGCCCGCCTCGGGCAAAGGACCAACGCCCGGCAGCGTGGGCCACGGGCAAGTCGAGCAGCACCGCACATCCGCGGCCCACCATGTCGAACCACGGCCCGCGGGCGGGAAGCTCAGGGACGTGGGGGAAGTCGGGCAGTTCGCTGAGCACCATCTCGGCAGCAGGCATGAAATCAAGCCCGGGAAGCGACCCAACTCCCGTCGCGACGCCCGTTGGGATCAACGCTCACGAGCTTTCGATGTGTTGCCGATGGTGACCGAGCCCACCACCCGCTCGCCGTCGTACATCACCGCAGCCTGTCCGGGCGCAACTCCAAGCTGCGGCGTTTCGAGCTTCAACTCGACGACATCACCCACCACAGCGGCTATGGCAGGCACCGCTTCGCCATGGGCACGAACCTGAACCCTGCAACTAAATGGACTTTCGGACGCGCCTCCGCACCAGTTGACTGGTTCGCCGGTGATTCCAGTGATCCCCAATTGATCCCGAGGGCCGACAGTAACCGTGTTACTTACCGGTTCGATGGACAGCACGTATCGAGGTGCGCGATCGGGCGCAGCTTCCATTAGTCCCAACCCCTTGCGCTGCCCGACCGTGTATCCAAACGACCCTTCGTGATGGCCGAGAACTACACCGTCAGTGTCGACGATGTCGCCTTGGTGCTCGCCAAGGTGGCGCTTGAGGAAATTGCGCGTGTCACCGTCAGGGATGAAACAAATATCGTGACTATCGGGCTTGTCGGCAACAAGCAAGCCGAGTGTCCGGGCTTCCTCGCGAATGTCAGACTTCAGCGAGTCACCCAACGGAAAGAGGGCGTGTTGCAATTGTTCTTGACGCAGAACGGCAAGGACATACGACTGGTCTTTGTCTTCGTCCAACGCACGCATGAGGATGCTCTTCCCCCCGCTACGCTGAATACGCGCGTAATGCCCCGTACACACGGCGTCAAAACCCAGCGCCAGTGCTCGGTCCAACACTGCGGAAAACTTAATTTGCTCGTTGCACCGAAGGCACGGGTTGGGGGTGCGTCCCGCCGCGTACTCAGCGAGGAAGTCGTCAACGACGTCTTCTTTGAATCGCTCCGCGAGATCCCACACGTAATAGGGAATCGCCAGGACGTCAGCTACCCGACGCGCGTCTCGGGAATCCTCAAGACTGCAACAGCCACGAGCGCCAGAGCGAAAGGTCTGCGGATTCGAACTCAACGCCAGATGCACCGCCGTCACGTCGTGCCCAGCGGCAACCATGCGCGAAGCTGCTACAGCAGAGTCGACGCCCCCGGAGACAGCGGCTAACACCTTCATCGACTATCGACCGGCCCGTGCTGCTGCGCCTGCCGCGCGCGCTCGCTCGATGACCGGGCCAATCTCGCCGATAAGCGCATCCACGTCGGATCGTGTTGAGCTATGACCAAGCGAGAACCGAAGCGAAGATCGTGCGATGTCTGGGTCGGCCCCCATCGCAAGGAGCACATGGCTTGGCTGTGCGACACCCGCCGAGCATGCCGATCCCGTTGAGCAAGAGATTCCACGAGCATCCAGCAGCATGAGGAGTGAATCGCCTTCGCACCCTGGAAAGGACACGTGAGCATTTCCCGGAAGTCGATGCTGGATTTCGAGGCGGGTGTCACCATTGACGATCGCCTCAGGGACGCACTCCAACAGGCGCACCAACAGTTCGTCGCGCAATGCGGCGATGCGAGATGCTTCGGAAGCGCGCGTTGCCTGGGCGATGTGTGCCGCTGCTGCGATTCCGGCTATCGATGGCGTGTCCAGCGTTCCTGAGCGAACATCGCGCTCTTGACCCCCGCCATGAATGAGCGGCACCGGCGAGCACGAACGTGTGAGGAGCAATGCGCCCACGCCTAGTGGCCCACCGAACTTATGCCCGGAAAGGCTCACGGCATCGGCGCCCATTTCATCGAAATTCACCGAAAGGTGACCGGCCGCCTGCACTGCATCGGTATGGATAGGGATCGCATATTCGTGGGCGACCTGGACAAGTTGATGAATCGGCTGGACGGTGCCGACCTCGTTGTTAGCCCACATGATGCTGACAACAGCGATGGATTCTGATTCGCGGGCGAGCTCGCGCCGCAAAGTGTCTGGAGAAACCCGGCCGACTTCGTCCACCGGCAACCAGGTGACCTCGGCTCCTTCGCTGTCGACCAACCACTGGATCGGATCGATCACTGCATGGTGCTCCACGGCACTGGCTACGATGCGCCGACGACGTGGATCAGCGGCTCGGCGGGCCCAGTACAAGCCCTTGAGCGCAAGATTGTTGGCCTCGGTGCCACTTGAGGTGAACACCACTTCACTAGGTCTCGCCCCAAAGGCCGCCGCCAGCGTTTCCCGAGCCTCTTCGACGACGCGGCGAGCGCGCCGGCCATCGGCATGCAACGACGAGGGGTTGCCCACCAAACCCAACTGGGCAGTGGACGCTGCCACTGCTTCGGGGAGGATTGGCGTTGTCGCCGCGTGATCGAGGTAGGCCATCGCGACGAGTCTAGGTCAGCCCTTGCGCTTGTTGACCTCGTCGGTGAGCTGGGGCAGCACCTCGTGCAGATCTCCCACCACACCAAAGTCAACCAGGTCGAAGATAGGCGCTTCGGCATCCTTATTGACGGCAACGATCGTTTTCGACGTCTGCATGCCGGCTCGGTGCTGGATAGCCCCGGAAATACCGTTGGCCATGTACAACTGGGGCGAGACCGTCTTTCCGGTCTGCCCCACCTGGAACTGATGCGGATACCAACCAGCGTCGGTGGCGGCGCGCGACGCGCCCACGGCTGCACCGAGGCTGTCCGCGAGTGCCTCGACGACGGAGAATCCCTCGGGGGAACCGACGCCCCGGCCACCCGACACGACGATGGCGGCCTCAGTGAGCTCGGGTCGCCCGGCTCGCTCGGCCGCCACTTTCTCGGTGATGGTGGCGCCGCGATCTGCATCGGATAACACAGGGGTGATGTCTACGCGCGTCCCCGATCCCCCAGTGGCATTTGCCGGTGAACTGTTGGGACGGACAGTGATGATGGGCGTACCGTTGGTCACCTTCGAGGTCACCACCGTCGAGCCACCGAATACCGACTGCTGACTCACTAAGTCGGACGACACTGACACCGCATCGGTGACAATTCCCGAACCAAGCCGCAGTGCAAGGCGACCGCCAACCTCTTTCCCCTCAGCGGTTGATGCGATCAGAATTGCGCTCGGCGCTGCCTGTTCTACGGCAGCCTGAAGCGCGGCAACTTTCGGGGTCACGACATAGGCGTCGAGATCGGTGTCGCTCGCGACGTAGACCTTCGAAGCGCCGAATCCGGCGAGAGTCTCGACCGCCTTGTCAGCACCCGCTCCAACAACAACGGCCGCGGGGTCACCAATCTGGCTGGCCAACGTCAGCAGTTCGTGCGTGACCTTCTTGACGTCACCACCGTCGTGCTCGACGAGGACGAGAACCTCTGACATGTGCAATGCCCCTTAGTAGTACTGGCTGCTGCGGATTGACTGCGGCTGAATGCGTTGAACTAGATGAACTTTTGGGTCGCAAGGAAGTCGGCCAATTTCGTGGCTCCATCACCTTCGTCTTTGACGATGGTGCCTGCCTGTCGTGGGGGGCGGGCGGCAAAACTCTCCACGGCGCTCCACGAACCGCTGAGTCCGACGTCACCCGCATCGACGCCGACGTCCGACAGCGTGAGGGTCTCGACTGGCTTCTTCTTGGCAGCCATGATCCCTTTGAAAGACGGGTAGCGCGGTTCGTTGATTTTTTCAACCACGCTCACAAGTGCCGGCAACGACGCAGAGACCTTGTCGTATCCGTAGTCGGTCTGTCGTTGGATGCTGATCGCGTCGCCGTCAATGTCTACCTTGTTCGCGAAGGTGAGTTGGGGTCGGCCCAATCGCTCAGCAACCATCGCCGGAACCACGGACATACGAGCGTCCGTCGACTCCGAGCCGAAGATGACGAGGTCGGGCGAGAGTCGCTCAATAGCTTTGGCGAGCACCAACGAAGTACCGATGGCGTCGGTGCCGTGCAGCGAATCGTCGACCACATGAACGCCCTTGTCGGCCCCCATCTGCAGACCCTTGCGGACACTCTCCAGAGCCTTTTCGGGACCCATGCTGAGAACGGTCACCGTGACTGACTCGGGCCCACCGAGCCGCTCTTGCAGCTGCAGGGCCTCTTCAATCGCGAACTCATCGAGTTCGTTCACCACCGCGTCCGTGGCCTCGCGATCGAGGGTGTTGTCGGCTGGGTTGAGTTTCTTCTCAGCCCACGAGTCGGGCACCTGCTTGACGCAAACGACGATGTTCATGCCCGGAAGTCTGCCAGACCATTTAGTTCGCCTGCGATACGCCTGTGCTGTGAGTCCAATCACTACCGGAGCAGGGTGTTCCACTTTGGATCTATGGTCGTGCCATGGCCTCCTCCTTCATCGAACCTCGCCTGCGCCACGTGCTTGACCTCATGGTCGCCTCCGCCCGCGAGGAGTCCGGTCGCCACGAGTACGACGGCGAGATCCAAGACCTCTCGGACACAGGCGTCCAGCAAGGCGTTGCAGCGCTTGGCGGCGAGCGACTTCCCAATCCACATGACGACAGTCATCTGAGCACGTTTGAAGCGTGGCATCGCGTGCGATTCGATGAGATGCACGAGCATCGCGTCAACCCGCTCGTGCATGTGGCCAATATGGAGCTCGCGTGTTACGACCGTCCCTACGCGCCAGAGGCAGAGCGAACGGCCGCAAAACGTCAACACCTGAGTCGATGGCCGGATGCGGTTGAGATGGCCATCAACTCACTGGACCAAGTGCCCGGGCCTGTGGCCACCGCACTGACCGACGCTGTTGCGGGGCTGGCGACCGATGTCCCGCCGGACTGGCCAGAAGCCGACGCTGCCCTCGCCGCGCACGCACGTTTCGTCGCACACATACGTGAGTTGGCAGTGACCGGTGCACCTGACACCGCCATCGGCGAGCGGAATCTCGCGAGATTGATGTCTGCCGCGGAAGGTGTGGATGTCGACCTGATGGACCTTCGCATGCGAGCGGGGCAGGAAGAAGGCCGCCTGCAAGGCCTGCTCGATGAGTCGTGCCATCGACTTGACCCTGGCGCGTCCACCGATGAGACGGTTGCGTCGCTGATGGCTGACCACCCCACATCGCAGGGGCTGATTCCCGACGCTGCACTTCTGACGGACGAAGTGATTCGGTGGACGACTGAGCACTCTCTGGCTCCGCACCTCGACGGCGAGTGCGTTGTTGGTGAAAGCCCTCCCTCACGGAGGTGGGCAACCGCGATGTTGTCGTGGGCAGCACCAGGTGAACCGGATTCACCATCCAACTACGACATCACGCCTCCGGATGACGCGTGGCCGGTTGCTGAACAAAACGACTGGCTCTCCATGTTCAATCGCACGTCGATGCAGGCCATCACTGTGCACGAGGTTGCCCCGGGACACTTCGCGCACGGACGTTCCCTGCGTCAGCTCACATCCCCGGTCCGGCAAACCCTTATCGGAGGGGCGTTTACAGAAGGTTGGGCTCATTACACGGAAGAGATGGTGTTCGACGAAGGTTTTCACTCG